>Ga0153928_1000999_pt1 | contig 13368 bp, 10 predicted proteins | sample TSNJ012MetaG_FD_106656 | JGI IMG/M metagenome (GOLD analysis project Ga0153928, IMG submission 106656) | Attine ant fungus gardens microbial communities from New Jersey, USA - TSNJ012 MetaG | ecosystem: Host-associated > Fungi > Mycelium > Unclassified | place: USA: New Jersey, Wharton State... | reverse complement strand
TAGAGAAGGTGATCAGCAGCTTGCTGAGCGGCGGGTGCGTGTTCTCGTAGATCCGCAAGTTCTGCAGATACTCTTCACCGGCGCGCGCGAAGTAAATTTCGTCGAAGACCTTGTCGGGCGGCCACCAATAACCGATGAACGAGAGCACGAAGTTTCCGATCCCGAGTGCCGCCATAATGACGTAATCGAGCGGGGCTCGCATGGCCGCAAGCCCTTCGCGCGGATCGAACCAGTCGCGTACCGCGCCTTCGGCGCGTAAATCCTGCGGCTTCCCCGCAGCTTCGCGAGCGGGCTGTGGCCCCGCGCTCGTTTCGCCGGCGCCGAGATAGACGTAGCCCAACCAAAAAAACGTCCCGATGGCGATAAGCGAGAAGAGCTGCGTCCAGGGTCCCCAGAGGTTCTGCGCATTGAGGCCGGCGACGTTGTTGGTGACGACGTGTAAATACTCAAGACTGTAGAGCAGGTTTGCGAGAAGCACGATCGAGAGTGCGAAGGCTCCCCATACGTAGCGCCGCGCAAAGGGAATGCAGGCGATCGTAAAGACCAGCCCGTCGAAGAGATAGCGCTCGTGCATGCGCGTCGCCAGCACGAAGAATCCGACCGTCGCGATCGCGCAGCCCTCGAGAAACGCAGCCGGCGAGCGATCCTGCAAGTAGCGCCAGACGATCAGGCCGACCGCCGCGAGCACGAGCACGACTCCCCAGACGTACTGCGGAAGCATCAGGATGCTCTGATTGTCGGGCGCCCAGAGCGTACCGCGCAGGGCCCAAAGGTTAAACGCGTTGACGCTGTTGTAGGCGTAGACGTTCGTCCCATAGGCGTACCGCTCGAAGAGCCAGGCGAATGCCGCGACCGGATTGCCCGGGTGAAACGGCTCGGTCACGAGCAGCGCCAACACGATGCCGGCGAGCATCCCGATGCCCGTCGCCACGACGCGAGCGCGGCGGCGCGCCGGATCGGCGAACGCAAAAGCGACGAGCAGCGGCAGGAGCACCGCCGCCGTCTGCGGCTTGATCAGGAGCGAGTAGGCGAAGGCGAGCCACCCGCCGACGATCCAAACGGTATGCGCGCGCGACTGCGGTGCATCATCGTCACTACGCAACAAGCAGTACACCGCGAGCAGCGCGAGACCGCCCGAGATCGAATCTACCTGTCCCCAGACCGCCGAGACGTAAATCGTTGCCGGGTTGAGCAGATAGAGTGCGGCGGAGCCGAGCGCGAGCGCCGTCGAAGCGAAGCGCCGAACGATCGCATAGAGCAGCGCGCCGACGCCGAGGTCGGCGAGAATCGCGGGCAACTTGACGAGATCGCGCAGCACCGCGTAGCCGGGGTCATGCGCGCCGAAGAAGACCTGCCAGAGACGACCGACGACCGCGAGAATGTAGAAATATCCCGGTGGGTAATCGGCGAAGCCGATTTTGGAGTAGAACGTTGCGAAGCTATGAGAGCTGAGCTCGAGCGCCCACGCGGTATAGGTGCCGACATCGGTCTTGAAGCCTTCATTGCCGATGAATAGCAGCCGAACGATCAGCCCGGCCACGAGCAGCGCCGGGAGCGCCCACATCGCCGAGCTTTGACGCGCAGGCGCCTGGACCGTACCGTTAGCGTTCACGCGTTCGTCCTTCTCTAGCGAGCGGCGGCGAGTCCGAGCGTACCCGAGAGATACTCACAAAGCTCTCGATTCGGATGGTTATCGAGCACGGCGAGATGTTCGGCGGCCGCCTCGGCGGCGGCTGCGCGCGCGCCTAACGTGTCGAGCGCCTCGACGACGCGCGTCACCGTTCCGGCATCGAGCGCCTCGCCCGCGGCATACGCCTCAGCGATAATGGTGCGGGGCGCCGAAGGCGGCTGCGCGATCGCCCAAACCACCGGAAACGTCCACTTCCGGCGCGAGATATCACTTGCGACGGTCTTTCCGGTCTCATCCACGGTTGCCCAGATGCCCGCGACGTCATCGCGAATCTGGAAGGCCATCCCGTACGCGCGGCCGACGGCGCCGTACCCGGCGATTGCGCGCTCGCCGCAGCCGGCGGCGTGGGCGCCGAGCCGGCACGAAGCGTCGAAGAGCTGCGCCGTCTTGCACTCGATCATACGATCGTAATCGGCGAGCGCGACGCTTGGCTGCGATTCGAAGTAGAGATCGAGCGACTGGCCCTCGCACATCACCGCGTGGGCCTCGTGCAGGAGTGCCAGCATCTGCAAGACCCGGCGCACGTCGAGATGTGCGGCAGCCCGCTCCAAACTGAGGAAGCTGAGCGCACACATCGCATCGCCCGCATCGATGGCGCGCGCGACGCCGTACGCGCTCCAGAGAGTCGGACGTCCGTGGCGCAGCTCGTCGTGATCCTCTATGTCGTCGTGAACGAGCGAGTAATTATGGAAGATCTCGACCGCGACCGCGGCGTCGAGGGCATGTTCGAGCGGTGCGCCCTCGGTGACGGCGACGCGCATGACCATCTGCGGGCGCAGCCGCTTTCCGCGGCGCGAGGGCCCGTACGGGGCGTAACCAAAGTGGCGTAAAAGACTATCGGAGATCTCGTTCGATCCCCGATAGCCCGTAATCCGTTCTTCGAGGGCGCTCTCGAAACGCTCGGCCAAATTATGCAGAGGCGGCGAGCTCCTCCATCCGCGCCTCGACCTTATCTACGAGCCATCCGGGCGTCGATGCCCCCGACATCAATCCGGCGACTTTGACGCCCTTGAACCAATGGGCGCTAAGCTCCTCGGGGCCCTCAATGTGATAGGCTCGCGCGCCGTGCGATTCGGAGAGGTCGGCCAGGTGCTTGGTATTGGCGGAGGTCTTGCCGCCGACGACAACCATCACCTCGACGTCCTTCGCTAGCCGAAGCGCTTCGTTTTGGCGGTTGTGCGTATCGGTGCAGATCGTGTTAACGGCACGAACTTCGTAGTATTTCGCCGCGAGTGCCTGTACGATCTCGGTAAAGCCCTCACCCGACCAGGTAGACTGAACGACGACACCGACGCGACTCGAGCGCGGGAGGCGCTCGACGTCCTGCGTACTTTGGATGCACCACGCGCCCGGGACGTGACTGAGCGTGCCCTTTACTTCGGGGTGGTTCGGATCGCCGATGACGACGATCTTATACCCGTCGGCTTTGAGTTTCTCGGCCTGCACGTGAATCTTCGTCACCATCGGGCAAGTCGCGTCAATGATCTCGAGATTCTTATCTTTTGCCTTCTCGAAGACGTCCACCGGCAAGCCGTGCGCGCGCACGAAGAGCGCGCCGCTCTCTACTTGATCGACCGTCTGGGCGTTCTTCAGACCGCGCGCCGCCAGTGATTCGACCATCTGCGGATTATGCACGACGTGCCCGAGCGTGGTGACGTCGCCGCGTGAGGCGATTGCCTCCTCCGCCTTCTTGACCGTAATGGCAACCCCGAAGCAGAACCCCTGTACGGATGCCTTACGAATTTCCACGGATGCTCTCCGTTAACGACTCGATCGCTTTCATGATGTCGCCCGTAAACTTCGCCAAATCATCTCTTGTTGCTTTTTGCCCATCCGGCAGGCGCAGCGGCACGCCGAACGCGACCTCTATTCGCCCGAGGCGGAGCGCCCGGTCGGTCCCGCGGACGCAGGCAGGCACCACCGGCGCATGCGCGAGAGAGGCCAGAAGTGCGACTCCCGTCTGAGGCACGACCGCGCCCGTGCGGTTTCGGGTCCCCTCCGGGAAGATCCCGACCGCGCCGCCGCCCTCCAAAACCCGGAGCGAGCGCTTAATCGCGGCGGTGGCGCTTCCGTGCCGGTCAACCTCGTAGGCGCCGAGCCCTCGAATGACGCTGCCGAGAACCGGAATGGCAAAAAGCTCGCGCTTCGCCATGTAGCTGATCCTCCGCGGGCAGAGGCATCCGAGCGTCGGCGGATCGAGATAGGAAATATGATTGCAGGCAATGATGACCGCCCCGCTCGACGGCACGTTTTCGCTTCCGAAGACGCGCGCGCGCCAAAGGATCCGCTCCACCGTCCGCACGGTCGCCTTGGCAAAATCGTAAAACGGAGCGTTCACTGCGACTCCACGATTGCGCAGATCTCCTCGACGACGCGGCGCGCGTCAATCTCGCTCGAATCGATGACGTGCGCGTCGGGAGCCGGCGCGAGCGGCGAGATGGCTCGGGTGCGATCGAGCCGGTCGCGTTCTTCGATCTCCGCTTCCAGCGTCTGCGCGTCCACTTCGATTCCCGCAGCGGCGAGCTGCGCACGGCGTCGCTCGACACGCGCCGGCAGCGAAGCGGTCAGGTAGATCTTGACCGGCGCATCGGGCAGCACGACCGTACCGATGTCGCGGCCCGCCATTACGACCGGACCTTTGCGCGCGACGCGGCGCTGCGCGTTGACCATTTCCGTGCGCACTTCACGCTGCGCGGAGACGGCCGAGACGATCGCGGTCACGTCATTGCCGAGCAGCATGCTTTCGTCGAAATCGCGACCACCCGCCGAAATGCGGAAACCCAACTGTGCCGAATCGTCGAGCTCGACTTCGATCGGGGAGGCCGCCATCAAACGCGCCAGCGCGATACCGTTATCCACCTCCGTTCCAGTACGCAATGCCATCAGCGCCAAGGCACGATACATCGCGCCGGTATCGAGATAGAGGACGTCGAGGCGCCGCGCCGTCGCTCGCGCAACGGTACTCTTTCCGGCGGCCGCGGGGCCGTCGATTGCGATCTGCAGATGCGCGGGAACCGTCACGCGCGTGCCGATTCGCCCAGGCAAAGCTGCCGCCCCGCAGAGAGACCTAGGCATAGCCGGCGGGCCGCGGGAAGGCTAACTCGTGGCCAAGACCCGCTCGGTATATTTCTGCGCCGCGTGCGGCTTCGAATCGCCGCGATGGCTCGGACGCTGTCCGCAGTGCGACGACTGGAACTCGTTCGACGAACGCGCGTTTAACGTCGGAGCGCAGCGGCGCAGCGCGCCGAAGACCTCGGGTTCCAGCCCAAAACCCGTCCAGCTGCACGAAATCGTCTCGGGCGCGGCGCCGCGCATTCAGATCGGAATGCCGGAGTTCGATTCACTGCTAGGCGGCGGCATCGTTCCGGGAAGCGTCACGCTCGTCGGCGGACCGCCGGGCGCCGGAAAATCAACGCTGTTGTTGCAGATCGCCGCGCGGCTGGCGCAACGCGGCGAGGTCGTTTACGTCTGCGGCGAAGAGTCCGCCGCACAGGTCAAGCTGCGCGCGGAGCGGGTGCTGCAAGGACCCGCTCGCGCAATGGCCGTCTTTCCTGAAACCAATCTGCGCGCGGTGCTCGACGAATTGGAACGGCGCGCGCCGCTCGCCGTCGTCTTCGATTCGATTCAGACCGTTTGGCTTCCGGAATCGGAGGCATACGCCGGAAGCGTCACCCAGATACGCGATTGCACGCAGGCGATCATGGAGTATGCGAAGCGCACCGGCTGCGCGTGCTTCGTCGTGGGTCACGTCACCAAGGAGGGATCGATCGCGGGGCCGCGTCTGCTCGAGCATCTCGTCGACACCGTCCTCTACTTCGAGGGCGAGACCAGCGGCGAGCACCGCATTCTGCGCGCCTATAAGAACCGTTTTGGTTCGATCGACGAGATTTGCGTCTTTGCGATGCGCGATGCAGGGCTGCGCGAAGTAGCCAACCCTTCGGAGCTCTTCCTCGGTGCGCGCGGCCAGCGTCCGAGCGGTTCCTGTGTCGTCGCGTCAATCCTCGGCTCGCGGCCGGTGCTCATAGAAGTGCAAGCGCTCGTCGGCGAGGCAACGTACGGAACGCCGCGCCGCCTCGCGAACAACCTCGATCAGCAACGGCTCGCGATGATCGTCGCAGTCTTGGAGCGGCGCGCCGGTTTCGCGCTCGGCACCCACGACATCTACGCCTCGGTTGCGGGCGGCCTGCGCGTCGTCGAGCCGGCCGCCGATCTGGGTATTGCGCTTGCGATCGCGTCGTCATTTCGCAACGCGGCGCTGCCCGCAAACGTTGCCGTCTTCGGCGAGCTCGGCTTATCGGGTGAGGTGCGAGCCGTCGGCGCGGCCGATCGGCGCGAGGGCGAAGCGCGCAAGCTCGGCTACACGCAGATCATTTCACCGGCCAACGCGCGCGACGTCACCGCCGCGATACGGAACGCGATCGGATGACGCGTGCTCTTTGAGATCGTCCCAAATCTTTCCGAGGGCCGCGACGCGGCGACGATTGCCGCAGCCTGCGCGGCCGTCGAGCGTAGCGGAGCCGATCTGCTCGATTCGAGCAGCGACGCACTCCATCACCGCAGCGTGCTTACGATCGTCGGCGACGAGAAGCAAGTGCTCGATGCGGCCGTGGCCTTGGCCGGCATCGCGCTCGAACGGATAGACCTGCGCGGCCACCGAGGCGTGCACCCGCGAATAGGCGCGCTCGACGTGCTGCCGTTCGTTCCCCTAGCGGGCGCCTCGCTCGAAGATGCCGCCGCGCTCGCGCATCGCGCGGGCGCCGAGATCTGGAGGCTATACGGCATTCCCTCCTTTTACTATGGAGCCGCGGCGCGCGATCCGAAGCGCTCCCTGCTGCCGGAGATTCGATTGAATGCCGATTGGCTTCCCGATGAAGGCGGCGTGCGGCGCCACTCGAGCGCGGGAGCGATAGCAATCGGCGCGCGCGAGATCCTCATCGCCTTCAACATCGAACTTGCGAGCGCCGACCTTGCCGCGGCGAGAGAGATCGCGCTCGCTATCCGGGAGCGCAACGGCGGCTTGCGCTCGCTGCGCGCGCTTGCGCTGCCGCGCGGAGACCAACGCGTGCAGGTCTCGCTCAACATTACGGATTATCTTGCAACGCCGCTCTATCGCGTCGTCGAACTCGTTCGGCTTCTCGCGGCGGAACGCGGCATCGAGCTCGCCGGCTGCGAGCTCATCGGTTGCCTACCCTGGGCTGCCGTAGAGTCGGCCGCCGCGTATTATTTAGGAGTTAGCAGTTTGTGATCACCCGGATAGCGGCGCTCGCGACCGTCCTTCTTTGCGTCCCGGTTGCTGCGACGGCCCAGACCGGGCCGGGCGACGCCGGAATCTATACGACCACGCTGCGCAACGGCTTGCGGGTCGTCGCCGTCGAGGATCGCGCGGCCCCGGTCATTCAGACCTCGGTCTGGTACGGCTTCGGCTCGCTTCAAGAGACGCCCGGAAAGACCGGGCTCGCGCACGCCCTCGAGCACATGATGTTCCGCGGAACACCGGAGATCTCGGCGGGCGGCCTCGACGACGTGACCGCGCGGCTTGGAGCGCAGATGAACGCCGAGACGAGTTACGATTACACGCAGTTTTACTTCGAGATGCCGGCTGATAAGCTCGACGTCGCACTCTATACCGAAGCCGATCGCATGCAGCATGCCGCGCTTCGCGCGTCGGATTGGGCGATCGAACGCAACGCCGTGCTCAACGAGCTCGACGGCGATGCGAGCTCGCCGTTCTTCAACTTACTGTCGCGCGTCCGTGCCGCCGCATTCCCCGGTCAGCCTGCCGGGCGGACACCGCTTGGAAATCGCGAGGACGTCGCGCGCGCCACCGTTGCCGACATACAGCGCTACTACCACGAATGGTACGCACCGAACAACGCGACGCTCGTCGTCGCCGGCGACGTGGACCACGCGACCGTCTTCGCCAAAGCCGCCCGTTACTTCGCAGCGATTCCGTCGAAGCAGCTGCCGGCAAAAAGTGACGCCAGTCCCGTGCCCGCGCAAGGCCGAACGGTCGAAGCTGAGTTTCCCTTTCCGTTCGAGATCTTGGACATAGCGTATAGCGTTCCCGGCGATACGCAGCACGGCGAGCCGGCCATAAGCACGCTCGCGACGCTGTTGGAGAATCAGCGCTCGCCGTTCTACCGCGCGCTCGTCGAGAGCAACATCGCGCTTGGCATCGAGGCGAACTCCGACACGCAGCTGCACGGCGGATTGCTCAACGTCTTCATTATTCTCAATCCCGGCCGCCACGCGAGCGAGGCGCAGGCCGTCTTTGCGGCAACGCTCGACTCCGTGCTGAAAAACGGTCTCGATCCCGATCTCGTCCTGGCCGCGAAGCGAATGACGATGGCCCAACGCCTCTTCTCCGTCGATTCGATTGATGGAATCGGCGATCTCGCCGGCTACACGTACGGCATCGTCGGCGAACGAATCGCCGATGAGGATGCGCGGCTTTCCGCTTTGACCGGCGACGACTTAGTGGCCGCGGCGCGAAAGTACATGAGCCGCCCGACCGTCGTCGGACATCTCACTCCGAACGACACGCCGCCGCGACGCAGCTCTCAGAAGAGCGATGCCTCCGCTAGCGACGATTTCTCGAAGCGCATTCCCAACGGACCGATCGTCGAGCCCGCCTGGATCGCCAAAGCGGTGCGCACGCCGACCACCGCGCGCAGCGGCTTGGCGCCGGTGGCATTCACCCTTCCCAACGGCCTGCGCGTCATCGTTCAGACGAAGAGCGATCGCCCGACTTTCCAACTAAGCGGCTCGATCGCGTCATCGCCGGCCTTCGAGCCGGCTGGGCAAGAGGGTATCGAACGGCTCGCCTCGGCCGTCGCCGACTACGGCAGCGAGAACTATCCGTTCGAGCAGCGCCGCAAGGCGACCGACGAGATGGGCGCCTACGTCGCGACCGGTGCGAGTTTCTCCGCTACAGGTCTGGCCAAGGATTTCGATCGGATCGTTGCGATTATCGCCGACGGCGAAGCCCATCCCACCTTCGCCGACCCATGGCTCGGCGTCGAGCGCTCGCAGCTGGCAAACAGCCTGCAATCCGAATCGAACATCTCCGGCGTTATGGTCGATCGCGCATACGACCGGCTCTTGCTCGCAACGAGCGATCCGACGCTTCGCCGCGCCTCGCCGCAGAGTGTAAGCGATTTATCTCGCGCCGATTTGATCGCGTACACGCAGCGCTACTGGCGTCCCGACCTAACGACCATCGCCGTCGCCGGCAATCTCTCTCCGCAGCGCGTCCGCGCCGATCTCGAGAGCGCGTTCGGCGGTTGGCAGGTGAGCGGCCCGAAACCCGACCCTCACCTCATGGCGATGCCGCCCGCAACGAGCGGACACGATTATATCGGCACGGCCGCAAATCAAGTCTTTATCCGGCTCGGACAGCCCGCGATCTCGCGCTCGAATCCCGACTACGATACGTTCCTCGTGCTCAGTCAGATCCTCGGCGGCAGCGGCGCCTTCGAATCACGGCTTTGGCAGGAGCTGCGCCAAAAGCGCGGCCTCGTTTATAACGTCAGCAGCTCGCTCGACGCCGACGCCGACCGCGGCGACTTTCGCGTCGAGCTAAACGCTTCGCCTCAGCGCGTGGTCGAGGCGGTCGAGTTCGTGCGCCGCGAGCTGCAGCGCTTGCGAAGCGAGCCGGTCTCGCAGACCGAACTGCAAGAGGCCAAAGTGCGGCTCGTAAGCAACGCTCTGCTCGAAGAAGCCTCAACGGCCGGACAGGTCAAACAGCTGATGGACATCGCTACGAACGGTTACCCTCTGAATTACTACGCGACGCTCAACGAGCGCTTCGCGCGCATAACCGCGGCCGACGTGCAGCGCGTCGCCCGAACCTACCTGCAGCCTACGCGTCTCGTCGAAGTCTACGCCGGGCCGTCGGGCCCGTGGGCGCAGCAATCGCTATGATCGAAACGATCGATCCGACCACTGGCGAAGTCCTCGAGCGCTTCGCGCTGATGACCGAATCGGAGATCGGCGCAAAACTCGACGCCGCGATGCAGTGCGGAGCGGCCTGGGCGGCGGGCTCTTTCGAGGAGCGCGCGCGGCTGCTCCGCGCGGTTGCGGCGCAGCTGCGCGACGAACGCGATTCGCTTGCGGCGACGGCGGTTCGCGAGATGGGCAAGCCGATCGCGCAGGCGCGCGCCGAAGTCGAAAAGTGCGCCTGGGCGCTTGAGTATTTTGCGCAGGAAGGGGCGACGATGCTCGCGGCCCAGCCGGCGCCTTCGTCGGCGGCGCGTAGCTACGTCGCGTTTCGTCCGCTGGGCGTGCTGCTCGCGATCATGCCGTGGAACTTCCCCTTCTGGCAAGTGATTCGTGCCGCGGCTCCCGCATTGATGGCCGGCAATACGATGGTGCTCAAACATGCGGCGAATACTACGCGCTGCGCGCTCGAGCTCGAACGCATCTTTCACGCCGCCGGCGCTCCCGAGGGCCTCTTCGGCGCGCTCATCGCGCGCGGCGATTCGATCGATCGCGTGGTCGCGGATCCTCGAGTCGCGGCGGTGACGCTAACCGGAAGCGAACGTGCCGGCGTCTCGGTGGCTCGCGCGGCCGGCGAGGTTCTAAAAAAGTGCGTTCTCGAGCTCGGAGGATCGGATCCGTTCGTCGACTTGCGCGACGCCGACGTCGAGGCCGCCGCTAAAACGGCGGTCCGAGCCCGCTTCCAGAACAACGGCGAGAGCTGCATTGCGGCGAAGCGATTCATCGTCGAAGCCGAGATCTATGACGAGTTCCTGCAGCGCTTCGTTACGTTCGCCGCCGAGCAAAAGCTCGGCAATCCGATGGAGGAGGGCATAGAGATCGGCCCGTGCGCGCGCGAGGATCTTCGCGAGAGCGTGCACGAGCAGGTTAAAGCGACGCTCGAGTCCGGCGCAACGCTCGCGCTCGGCGGGAAGCCGGTGGAACGGGCCGGCTACTTCTACGAACCGACAATTGTGGGCGAGGTCGTTCCGGGAATGCCGATGTTCGACGAAGAGGTCTTTGGGCCGGCGGCCGCCGTCGTGCGAGCGCAAGACCGCGCAGAGGCTCTCGCGCTTGCAAACGCTTCGTCGTTTGGGCTAGGCTCGAGTCTCTGGACACGCGACATCGCCGCCGCCGAAGCGTTCGCAGCGCGCGTAGAAGCCGGCGCGGTCTTCATCAACGGCATGGTTGCGAGCGATCCGCGTCTTCCCTTCGGAGGGGTCAAACGCAGCGGCTACGGACGCGAACTGTCGGCCTTCGGCATACACGAGTTCGTCAATATCCAGACCGTATGGATCGGGTAACCACTTTCGCGGTGCGCCAGTTCGAGCCGGCCGACGATGCCGCATGGGCCGCGATGCGCGCGAAGCTGTGGCCGCAAGCCGGCGCCGAACTCGCGCGTGAAACGTCGGCCTTCGCTCGCGGTCTTCCGCTGCCCAACGTGACCGCGGTCTTCATCGCCGAGGGTGAAGCCGGCGAGGAGCTTGGATTTCTCGAGCTTGCGTTACGTTCGTTCGCCGACGGTTGCGAATCCATGCCGGTTCCTCATGTCGAGGGCTGGTATGTTGAGGCGAACGCACGCGGCAAAGGCGTCGGACGAGCGCTGATGCTAGCGGCCGAGGCGTGGTCTATTGCCCAAGGTTACACCGAACTCGCTTCGGATACCGAACTCGATAACGCCGGATCGCTGCGGGCGCACGAGCGCTGCGGCTTCGCGGAGGTCGAACGACTGATCAAGCTCCGAAAGGTGCTTGCGCCGTAGCGCGTCAGTGCAGGACGACCTCACCGATCTGCATCGGATTGTGGTAGAACGAGACGCAGAACCAGACGTTCTTGTTGAACCCTTCGGTGATGCCGATCGGGATGGCGCTATTCGGTAGCGAAACGAGCTGACCGAACTTGCCGGTCTTCGGGTCGATGTTCCCGACACTACTCGCCTGCATCTCTGTAAACCAGAGTTTGCCGTCGCCGCCCGGCGCGAGCGATTCCGGATAACTGCCGGGTTGCGCGATCGCAAACTCTTTGATCTTCCCCGACTTGGTCACTTCGGCGATCTTGTCGCCGTTGCGCTCGGTAAACCAGACGTGCTTGTCGGGCGCCATGATCACGCCCCACGGCGTCGCGTTCTGCGTCGGAACGGTGAGCGATGCCTCGAATTGCTGCGTGCTGGGGTTGAAACGGCCCAGCTTGTTGCTGAACGATTCGCTGAACCAGAGATCGCCGTCGGGGCCGGTCGTAATCGTCCACGGCGAGCTATACGGTCCGTCGGGGATCGCGAATCGCGTGATGGTGCCTTTCGGGGTGACGCGGCCAATGTACCCGTCGTAGAACTCGACGTACCAGACGTTGCCGTCCGGGCCGAGCGTCATGCCGCGCGGACTCGAATTGTAAGCCGGAATCGCGAATGTCGTGACCACGCCGGCGGGCGTCATCCTGCCGATTTGCTGGGCTCCGGGCGCGGTGAACCAAATGTTCCCGTCGGCTCCGGCGGTGATGCCTTCGATATCGGTGTTATCCGGCAGTGAAAACTCCGTCATCTTGCCGTCCATCGTGACGCGGCCGATCTTATCGGCGTAAAACTCGGAGAACCAGAGCGCGTGCTGAGGGCCCTTCACGATGTAGTCCGGCCACGAAAAGGAGGTCGGTGTGTCGAAGAGCTGGAGGGCCGGCGATTGGTGCGGCGCGGCCCTACCGAAGGTGCGCACTTGCCCGGATTGCACCGCAGACCCGGGCAACGGCGCGCTACTTTGTGCGCAGCCGTACGCAAAAAATCCGGCGATCGTTCCGGCGATCAGCAATCGGACGTTCATCCCAAGCCCTCCAAGCGGCGCGGTTTGAGCACCATCCTCGCAGCCCGGTATAAAAGAAGTCTGAACCTACTTCACGAGCGAGCCGCAATATTCGGCGATGCGGGTGAGACCGATCGCGACGCGGTCGGAGGACGAGACCCAGCTCAGACGCAGCCAGCCCTCCATCGCGGGGCCGAACGCGATCCCGGGTATCGCTACGACGTCATAACGGTCGATTAGCTCGTGCGCGGCGTCCAGCGAACGAACACCATCGGGCAGCCGGACGCAGACGTAGAACGTCCCCTCGGGCGCGATGAAGCGCAATCCGCTCGCCTCCAGCGCCGCGAGCAGCTCCCGGCGACGATCGCGGTACCAGGCCGCGTGCTCCTGAAGCGCGCCCGCGGTCTGGAAGATCTGCAGCGCGACGCGCTGCGCGAAGGTGTCCGCGCAGGAGGTCGCCCACGCGTGCACTTTGATCGCCTGTTCGACGATCGCGGCCGGTCCGGCGATCCAGCCGAGGCGCAGACCCGTCAAAGCGTTGCTCTTGCTAAGCGAGTTGGTCACGATCGCGTGCGCGTAGATTTCGGCGAGATCGGCAGCGTCGTCTGAGTAGACTTGCTCGCGATAGATTTCATCGTGGATCAGCCAGATGGGGTCCCCGCGGCGCCGCTCCAACGCCCGAGCGAGGTGTCGCGCCGCGTCATTAGAGATCACGCGCGCCGTCGGATTGCAGGGCGAACAGATCACGATCGCGCGCGTGTTCTCGCCGATTGCCGCGACGATGCGTTCCGCGTCGTAGGCAAAATCCTCGTCCGCGGTCATCGAAACGGTGCGAACCGCAACGCCCTCGAGCACAGCCATCTTCCGGTAGGAAGGAAAGCACGGCTCGACGACGAGCAGCTCGTCGCGCGC
>Ga0153928_1000998_pt1 | contig 13382 bp, 9 predicted proteins | sample TSNJ012MetaG_FD_106656 | JGI IMG/M metagenome (GOLD analysis project Ga0153928, IMG submission 106656) | Attine ant fungus gardens microbial communities from New Jersey, USA - TSNJ012 MetaG | ecosystem: Host-associated > Fungi > Mycelium > Unclassified | place: USA: New Jersey, Wharton State... | reverse complement strand
TTTGCCGGGTTAATAACAACCATCTAAAACCAGGGAGAGCCTCGGCTTTCCCTGGTTTTAGAGGCCAAATTAAAGGGCCGTAATCTTCCGGCCGGTCAGGAAAAAACATGCCGCCCGACACCTTGCCGCCTCTGTTGGAAATAAAAGGCCTCACTAAAGTGTTTCCTGGCATCACCGCCCTTGATCAGGTCGATTTCAGCCTGCGGCGAGGAGAAGTGCACGCCCTTCTGGGGGAAAACGGCGCGGGAAAATCCACCCTGATCAAGTGCCTGACCGGCGTCCACCCCCGGGACAAAGGCGAAATACGCCTGGAAGGGAAAAGCATTTCGCCCTCCGGCGTTGGCCAGGCCCAGCGCCTGGCCATTGGTTCGGTCTATCAGGAAGTCAACCTTTTGCCGAATCTGTCGGTGGCCGAGAACATCTTTTTGGGCCGCCAGCCCACCCGCTTTGGTTTGGTGCGGAGAAGAGCCATGCGCCGGGCGGCCGAGGAAATCCTCGCGCGCTACCGGCTCGACATTGACGCCGGAGAAAAGCTGGGAGCGTATTCCGTGGCTGTTCAGCAAATCATCGCCATAGCCAGGGCGGTGGATCTTTCGGCCAAAGTGCTTATTTTAGATGAACCCACGGCCAGCTTGGACCGCGGCGAAGTGGATTTGATCTTTGAGGTGGTGCGGGCCCTTAGGGATGAGGGTCTGGGCATCATCTTTATCACCCATTTCCTCGATCAGGTTTACGAAATCAGCGACCGCATCACCGTCTTGCGTAACGGCCGCCTGGTGGGCGAACGTCTTACGGCCGATTTGCCCCGCCTGGAACTGGTGACCATGATGCTTGGCCGGGAATTGGATGACAAAGCTCAAAAAGTTTCCCGGGGCGAGGGCCAGGCCGACCAAAACCCGCTGGTCAGTTTCAGGGGCCTGACCCGCAAGGGTCTGGTGGAACCCTTCGATTTGGAGATCAAAGCCGGTGAAGTGCTGGGCATTGTCGGCCTTTTGGGTTCCGGCCGCACCGAAACGGCCAAAGTTATTTTCGGCATCACCCCTTCTGATGACGGGCGGAGCTTTATCCGCGGCCGCGAGGTGGCCTTGAAATCGCCCACCGCGGCCATCGCCAACAAATTCGGTTATTGCCCGGAAGACCGCAAAGCGGAAGGCATTATCAGCGGCCTGTCAGTCAGGGAAAACCTGTCTCTGGCCCTTCAGGCCCGGCGGGGCTTCTTTAGGCCCCTATCCTGGGCTGAAAGCCGGAAACTGGCTGAGAAGTTCATCAAGCTTTTGGATATTCGCCCTCAAGACGCTGAAAAAGAGATTCAGCTGCTTTCCGGCGGCAATCAGCAGAAAGTATTGTTGGCCCGCTGGCTGGCCACTGAGCCGGAATTTCTGATTCTCGATGAGCCCACCCGGGGCATTGATGTCGGGGCTCACGCCGAGATAATACAGCTGATTGACCGGCTGCGCCGGCGCGGAGTGGCCCTGATGGTTATCTCCTCGGAGCTTGAGGAGGTGGTGGCCTATTCCAGCCGGGTCAGTGTCATGCGCGATCACCGCCATGTGCGGGAGCTTAAGGGCGACGAGGTGAGCGTGGCCGGCATCATGAAGGCCATCGCCGCCACCAGGGAGGAGGCCAATGCCTGAAAACAAAGCCCGAAAGGGGCGCCCGGACTGGTTTCGGCACCTGCCTCAACTGACGGTGCTGGCGGTTATCGCGCTCACTATAAATTTCATCTCCCCCGGCTTTTTCCATGTCAGCATTCAAAACGGCCGCCTTTTCGGCAGCCTCATCGACGTGCTTTACCGGGGGGCGCCCATTATTCTCTTGGCTCTGGGCATGACCATGGTCATCGCCACCGGCGGCATCGACCTGTCGGTAGGCGCGGTCATCGCCATTGCCGGGGCGGCCGCGGCCAAGCTGGTGGAACTGGGCTTTCCGGCCTGGCAGGTCATATTTCTGGCCCTGGTCTCAGGGGCCGCCTGCGGCCTTTGGAATGGCTTTCTGGTGGCGGGCCTCCGCATTCAGCCCTTTGTGGCCACTTTGATTTTAATGGTCTCCGGCCGGGGCATCGCCCAGATGATAACCGAAGGGCGCATTTTGACCTTCACCGATCCGGGCATGGATATGATCAGTAAATCCAGCCTTATGTATGTGCCCATGCCAATTATCATCGCCCTGGGGTTTCTGCTGTTGGGTCTTCTGATATGGAAAGGCACGGCTCTGGGCCTGATGATCGCGGCCACCGGCCTGAACCGGGTTTCCGCGGCCTCATCCGGGGTCAAGACCAGGCTGGTGACCACCCTGGCCTATGTCTGGTGCGGGTTCTGCGCCTCGGCCGCCGGGCTGATAATCGTCAGCGACATTCGGGGGGCTGACGCCAACAACGCCGGGCTGTGGCTGGAGATGGACGCCATTTTGGCCACGGTCATCGGCGGCACCTCTCTGTTGGGCGGCCGCTTCTGGCTGCCGATGTCCATGGTCGGGGCTTTGATCATTCAGGCGATGAACACCGGAGTTCTTTTGAGCGGCCTGAAGCCGGAATTCAATTACATTGTCAAGGCCTTACTGGTGTTGATCGTTCTGTGCGCGCAGTCGCCGGCCCTGAAACAGCGCCTGGGGAAACCCGCGGGAGGTGCGGCATGACCCTCCTCCGCCGCTATCTGCCGCTTTTGGCCACCAGCGCCCTTTTGGTCATCGGCTATCTGATCTGCGCCTTTCAGTGGAACGGCTTCACCAGTTTTCGGGTGGTTGGGAACCTTTTAACCGACAACGCCTTTCTGGGCATAACCGCCGTGGGCATGACCTTCGCCATAATTTCCGGCGGCATTGATCTCTCCGTTGGCTCGGTGGTGGCCTTCACCACCGTAATGGTGGCCACCCTCATCGAATGGCACGGCGTCCACCCCTTGTTCGCCTTCGCTCTGGCCCTGACCGTCGGCGCGGCTTTCGGGGCCATGATGGGGGCCATCATCCACTATCTGGAAATGCCCCCTTTCATCGTCACTTTGGGCGGCATGTTCCTTATGCGGGGCGTCAGCTTTCTCATCACCACCGAATCCATCGGCATTTCCCACGAATTCTACGCCACGGTCAGCGACGTCGCCCTTCGTATCGGTAAAGGGAAACTGAGCCTGGTGGCCATGCTGATGATGGCCGTGGTGGGCATCGGCGCGCTTCTACTGCACTTCACCCGCTTCGGCGCCAATGTTTACGCCCTTGGCGGAAGCCCCGGTTCAGCCAAATTAATGGGTGTCCCGGCCGCTTGGACCACCATTCGCGTTTATATGCTTTCCGGCGCTCTGGCCGCCCTGGCCGGCATTGTTTTTTCCCTCTACACTTCCGCCGGAAACTCCCTTAACTGCGTTGGCCTGGAACTGGACGCCATTGCCGCGGTGGTCATCGGCGGCACTCTATTGACCGGCGGCTATGGTTTCATGCTCGGCAGTTTCATTGGGGTGCTGATTCAGGGGCTGATACAGACCTACATCAATTTCGACGGCACTCTGAGCAGTTGGTGGACCAAGATCATCATCGGTCTTTTGGTCTTTATCTTTATTCTGCTGCAAAGGATAATAACCGGGGCGGGCGCCCAGGGGAACCAGGGCCGGCGGTTTTAAAACAAGCGCTTCGGGCCTGATTGGCTATAACTTCATCTACAAGGTCAGGTATACCATTTGAAACGGGAACAGATTAATTTATCGGGCAAAAAATTGGCGGCCTTTGATTTCGACGGGGTTCTGGCTGATACCGAACCCTTACACAAACTGGCCAAAGAAATAATGGCCGACCGCGTTGGCGCCAAAATTAAGCCCAACCATAAAGATTTCGTCGGCCTTCCGAACCGTGATTACTGGCTGAAAATCATTGCCGACAACCACCTCAGCGGGGTGGCGGTTGAATATCTTGAAAAAAACCAATATGACCTTATCATTGAAATCGCGGCCGAAAAAAAAACGCGGCCTACAGACGGAGCGGAAGATCTTCTGAATTTTCTGGCCGGCCGGGGGCTGAGATTGGCGGTTTGTTCCTCTTCGGCGCGTTGCTACCTCGATAAAATGCTGGCTGTTCTGGGCCTGGCGGGCCGCTTTGAATATCTGGTCGGCGGCGATGAAGTGGCCCGGAAAAAGCCGGCCCCGGATGTTTACCTGCGGGCTCTGGAATTGACCGGGGTGAAGGCGGCTTCCGCCCTGGCGGTAGAGGATTCCGCCGCCGGGGCGGAAGCCGCTCTGGCCGCTGGCTATTTCACCATCGGCTTTATCAACCCCGGCTCCGGGCAGCAGAATCTTGACCGGGCCGACTTTAAGGTTTCGGGCCTGAAAGAAATTCTGAATTTGTTCTGAAGGTCAATATCCCGAAAAATTCCGCAATAAGTTCTTAGCGTCATCAATTGATGGAGTACGTGGATTTGAGGCTGTGGTTATATCATTGAGCGCCGCCTCAGCGATCTCGTCTTTCAGGGAAGCAAACAAGGTTGAATCAACGTTGGCCGCTTTAAGTGTAGCCGGAAGGCCTAAAATTACGTTTAAACGTTCTATCAGGCGGACCAGTTGATTGACAGCGGTTATCGGGTTCGACGAAGGCAGATCCAGCAATTTCGCCAGGTTTTGGTATTTTCTGGCCGGGCTGAAATCACCGCCGCCCTCTTGATTAGCGTTGTACCTGATAATGTGCGGTAAAATTATGGCGTTCGCTCGACCATGTGAAATATGGAGTTTCGCTCCAACGGAATGAGCCAGGCCATGACACAGGCCCAGGCCGGCTGAATTAAAGGCCAGACCAGCCATACAGGAGGCGTTGTGCATTTTTTTTCTGGCCAAAAGATTTTGGCCGTCTTTATAAGCAAGGGGTAAAAACCGCGCGGCCAACTCGATTGCTTTTTCAGCCAACGCGTCGGTAAAATCATTGGCGCCCTTCGAAACATAAGCCTCTAGCGCGTGAGTCAAGACATCCATACCGCTGTCGGCGGTGACGTTGGGGGGAGCGGACAGCACCAGCGATGGATCCAAAATAGCGATAAACGGACGCAAATCACGACTGACCAGAGGATATTTTATTCCTGTTTCAGCGTCTGAAATTACCGCGTACTCTGTAACTTCAGAGCCGGTACCGCTGGTTGTGGGAATCGCGTAACATTCTTTGACTTCCTCAATACCGGGGTTAATTTGTTTGGCTAACGCGCGAATAGCTTTGGCCGCGTCAATAGCCGAACCTCCGCCGATGGCAATCATCACCTCAGCCTGGCTTTCCAGCAAACTTTTAACGCCGGCGGCCACAACCTCAACCGTCGGATCAGGGATTACCTCTGAAAAGATTGTAACCGAGCAATCAGACAAATAAGAAATTACGCGATCAACAGTCCCGGACTTGACCATAAAGCTATCCGTGACAATAATAACCTTTTTATTGTTGACCATTCGCAATCGATCAAGGGCGCCATCGCCAAAAAAAATTCTTGTGCTGAAACTGAATTCTTCCATACCCTGATCTCTTCCTTCTATACAATTTATACAATGCCAGACCTGAGCCCAACTGAAAAATAACAAAAAGTATAATAAAATTGCCAGATAAAATCAAGCGGGCTAAAAGCAGATCCCAAAAGACGTTTTGGAAGAGGAAGACGAAATCGCGAGTTGATTGATCGGTCCGCGTTAAGGGCTTGGCCGCGAAAGCGGCCAGTCGCGGCGGCCGCGACTGCCGTTTTCAAAAAATGGCCATTGGCTCATTGACCCAATAAACGCGAAACAGTCCAAGACTTTATCCGGCTGAAGCCGCGGCGGTTTCAGCCGGCCCGGTAAGGGACAGGCGGCGGCTGTCGGCACGCCGTTTCAGTACCAGCGCGGCGAAAATACCCAAGCCAGCCCACACCATGCACCATAATAACATCAAGTTGTAGCCGATTTCAATGTTCCCCCGGCTTTCTCCGTAATTCAAAAAATGGCCGATGATCGCTGGAGTGAAGATGTCAGGCGTCAGGCCGATCAACGAGATAACCCCAGTGGCCATGCCGGTGGTGGCCAGAGGTATGCCGGCCTCGCCCATGGTCGACCAATAGGTCGTTTTAATCACATTGACGAAATAGCCGAGGACAATAGTGAGCGCGGCACAGGCAACGACCAGTCGCGCGCTTACATAAATGGAGACCACGCACAGGCCGACGCACAGGAAGGCCAAGGCCATTCCCTTGCCCTTTGTGCTGAATTTATCCATGATAAAGCCGCCGCTGAAACCGGCGATGGGGACGATCAGGAAGCTTCTGAAGATAGACATGGTGCTGGATAAATTTTCGGAAATACGCAGCACATCGGTGCAGTAAGCGCCAGCATAGCCGTTGACCGTGATCCACAAGGTATAGCCGCACATGATCAGAAAAATACAAACCCAGGTGGCTGAACTCCTCAAGGTGTCGATGACGATCTTCTTGATGTTCTTGTTCTTGTTCTTGCGGGCGGCCGCGAGGTCTTGACCCTCCTGGGCCTCTATCTTGTCGATATCAGGAACCAGAATTATCACCGTCACCATTAAAATAGCGAAAGCGGCGGCGTTGATGAAAAGCGCGGCCCGGAATCCAGCGGCCACTGTCGCGAACATGGACAGGGCGACCAGAGAGCCGGAGGCCACGGCTGTTTGGGCCAGACCCCGGAGCCCCTCGCTCATGCCGAAGAGCCGCCCCTGTTCATCTTCCGTTCCGAGGTTGCGGATGGCCTTGAGATAGGGCGACCAGAAAGTCCAAACGCTGAAGATGCCGTAAAGGGCATGGATAACCACCAATGAATGATAACCGGGATAGGTGGAATACCACAGCGTGACCAGGCACATACCAAGTGTGGAAATAACCAGCAGCATCTTGGTGTTGAATTTTTCGGCCAAAAACCCGCTGGGCAGATAACCCAGAACATTAAACAAGCCGTAAACAGCCCCGATCGTTCCGATCTGCAAATGGCTAAGCCCCAGGGCCTCTCTCATCTGATGATAAAAAGAAAACCTTAAAAAAGGTGTCAGGTACACAAGCCCGGCTATCATGCTGATGATGATCAGGACTATATTTCTTTTAGCTTTGTTCATAACTGCTCCAACTCACCGGTATTGTCGCTGACACCTGCCGGTATTTTCATGAAGGCTCCGTGGTCAGGTTCGCTTCTCCAGTCAGATGGAAGCGAACCTCATTCGTTTAGGCCAACGCCGATCATTGATCGGCGCGGAATGGTTCACCATTTTTCCCAGCTTTTTTGCCGAGCGTCGAGTTCTTTGACGATTTCCGGAGCCAGGGGATTTTCATCTGGTGACTCAATAAGCTTAACAGTCCGCTCACGCAGGCGGGATTCGATGGAAGGAGCCCCCCGGTTGAGCCAGTTGTCATAGGGCACGCGCTCAAAGAGGCTTGAGTAAAACATGCTCTTAAAGTGACACAGAGTGTGTTTTTCCCTGAGAAAATTACCGCCGGAACCGACTTTTTCAATGACTTCCAAAGCCAGATTGTCGTCGTTCACGATCACGCCCTCCATGAATTTTTTGACCATGCCCAGGATGTCCTGACCCAGAACGAAGTAGGCCGGAGCAACGGTGCTGCCATGGTCGAGCCACGAGTGGGTGTCGTGAACCAGGCCCTCGCCAATGGAGGCGCTGACCAGATCCTGAAGGGCGCCTTCCACTCCGGCCTGGATGTCCACCACCTGGGAGTCAGTGCAGCCAGCCGTGCCGTAGAAGGGCAGGCGGTAGCGCTGGGCGATCTGGGCCAGGGCGCCGACCATCAGGGCCATTTCAATGGCCCCGTAGGAAAAGACGGTGGTTCTCATATCCATGATGGTGCTGAAAGCTCCATAAATGAAGGGAGCCCCAGGGTTGACCTCTTGATGCAGCACCAGCCCGGAGAGGGATTCGGCGCTGGCCTGAACGATAGTACCGGCCAGGGTGGCCGGAGAGGTGCCGGCGGCCTGAATGCCGGGGAAGTTGATCAGCGGGATTTTCTTTTCAGCGCAGAATATGATTTTTTCCACCACCGGGTCGTAGTAAAGAAGCGGCGAGACCGGGTCGGCCAGGTGCAAGAGATAGGGATGGCGTTCGAATTCGTCCACCCCGCCCTGGCAGATAACGGCCATCTCATAGATTTCCTTGAGGCTGGCCTGATCGGCGCAACACGCGACTGTGGGCTTACGGCAATATTCCATGGCAATGCGGGAAGCGACCTTGTCGGCCATGGTGGCCGGATAGTCATCGGCCATGCCCAAGGTCATGTTCCAGTCGTAGTTGTCCAGTTTTTCGCATAGTCGGGCCATGACCTTGAGGTGACTGCTGACAAAAGGGGAGCGGGCGCCGGTATCTGGATTAAGGTAATTTATGCAGTCCAGGGTGGGGCCGAAGTAGGTGCGGCGGTCCTCCAGCCACACCTCGCGCTTGTTCTCGCGACTGCCGAGAGTTAGGCGGTGGGGGGCCGTGCCGAGGGCCTTTTCCACCACCCAGGGCGGAAAATAGACCTTCTGGCCGATGACTTTGCAGCCAGCCGCCGCCAAAAGCTCCAGGCCCTTGGGATGGGTCATGCGCACACCCAGACGTTCGAGTATTTCCAGAGCCGCGTTGTGAAAGCGGTCGATCTGATCTTCGCTCAAAACTTTCATCCGGGGAGTGAAGCGGAGTTCATCAACTAATAAACCTTTGCCCATGATTAAGTGTTCCCTTCGTTGCCTCTTAACAGCGCGCCTTGGTGATGTTTAAAAATCTATTCCAGTGGGCGTTCTTCAACGCTGGAATAGATGAAAAAAACCAACAGAATCAGCGGTTCGGTTGTCGTTTTTAAAGCAAGGTTCGAGCCAAGAAGACCTTCAGCGGAAAAAATACTATAACCATCTGTAAAGACTAATATTTCAAAAGACAACCTTGACTGGTTCGTGGCGGAAGTATAGAGTTGGAGAAGATAAACAAAAAAATTTGTAAATTTTTTTTGTCAAATTTTTTTCAACGAGAGGGTCGGATATGCCGCTGGAAATGGGCGAGTTGCTCAAATCGGTTTTGAACCAGGTGTTCCTGGGCGTCTTGGTCATCGATGAGCAGGGCCTAATCGTTTATTACAACAAACGAATGGGCGAACTGGATGAATTGAGCCCGGAAGATACTCTGGGGTACAAGATTAGTGAAGTCTATTCCGTGCGGGACGCCGACAGCCCCACAATGAGCGCTTTAAAGACCGGGCGGGCGGTGGAGGGCCACTTCATGGCCTACCGAACCGCTCGAGGGCGGCAGCTCAACACCCTGAACCACGCCTATCCTCTCTATAATCGCGGGGAATTGAAGGGCGCCGTCTGCCTGGTCACCGATGTGACCAGCCTGATGTCCATGGCCTGGAATCCGCCATCTGCAATCCGGACCGTTTCTCCGGAGAAAACCCCCATAACCCAACGAGTCAGCTTCGAGGACATGATCGGCAAAAACCCCCTGTTCAGGGAAGCCATTGATGTAGCCAAGGTCGCGGCCAGAGGCCCCAGTCCGGTCATACTGGTGGGGGAAACCGGTACCGGCAAAGACCTCTTCGCCCGGGCCATTCACGATTACGGCTCGCGGGCCAATGGCACTTTTATGGCCATCAACTGTTCGGCCATTCCTGAAGCTCTGCTTGAAGGCCTTCTCTTCGGTACAGTCAGGGGCGCCTTCACCGGGGCCATCGACAAAGAGGGCCTCCTGGAGCACGCCTCCGGCGGCACCCTGTTTCTTGATGAAATTAATTCCATGCCCCTGACCCTGCAGGCCAAGTTGTTGCGGGTGCTTCAGGATCACAAAGTTCGGCGAGTGGGCGGGCTGTCGGAAAAGACGGTCGATCTGCGAGTCATCAGCGCCTCCAATGTCAATCCACACCTGGCCATTGAAAACCAGACCTTGCGGGCCGACCTCTATTATCGCCTGGGAGTGGTCCAGGTCATCATCCCGCCTTTGCGCGAGCGGCCGGAAGACATACCGCCCCTGGCCCGATTATTCATCGAGAGGGCCAACCGCAAACTGGGCCTTAAGGTCACCGGTCTCACCACTGGAGCGTTGCAAGCTCTCAAGCAAAGGGACTGGCCGGGCAACGTGCGGGAGTTGGAACACGCCATCGAATCAGCCATGAATTTTATCCAGGACGATGAAATCTTGTTTGAGCGGCACTTCCGGCGGTCCCACCGCCAGGTGGGGAGACGGCTCCCGGCCGCGTTGAAACAAGTTCCGCCGCCTCCGCCCCTGGCCGATGAATCTCTTTATCTGGCCCACCGGCCGCAAAAGGCCGGCCGGGAAGCCCCGGAATCCTTCGGAGCCCCGCCGTTTTGGTCCAGTAGGCCTCCGGAAAAGAGCCTGAAGGATGACCTATGGCAGGCGGAGCGGGCCAAGTTGGCCGAGGCCCTTAAACTGCATGGCGGAATCATTAACCGGGCGGCGGCCCACTTGGGCCTTAGCCCGCAACTGATGAGCTATAAAATGAAGAAGCATCACCTGCGGCGGGAAGACTTTCATAGTGAGCCCTAACCGCGCCCGGCCCAAATGGCTTTCCGTCAGGCGACTTTAATTCCAGCGCCATATTTGTTATATTGTCAATAATGTCAGTTTGATCACCTTTAATGGCCGGCCATAAAATTTATAACGGCCTTTTGGTCTGGAGCGCGTTTATTATGGAGCCGCGATTGCCTGATCGGCAATATTTGGGCGTGATTTTGCCCTTTATGCTCTCCACCATGACCCAACCTCTGATGGGGGCGGTGAATACGGCGGTGGTGGGCCGGTTATCTGACCCGGCTTATATTGGCGGCGTGGCTCTGGGCGCGGTTCTGTTCAATACTATCTATTGGGTTTTCGGGTTTCTGAGGGTGGGCACCACCGGCTACGCCGCTCAGGCGCTCGGAAGCGGTCTGGCGGAAGATAAATGGACCTCATTGGGGCGGCCGCTTTTGGTCAGCCTGGTCTTGGCGGCGGTGATACTTGTTGGCCAAAATTCGATTTTATCTTTGTATTTGAAACTAATTAACCCGGCGCCCGATGTGGCGGCCTTCACCACCCGTTATTATTATATTTTAATCTGGGGCGCGCCGCTGGTTCTGTTTAATTATGTCGCTTTGGGCTGGCTCATGGGGCAGGCCAGAATCAGGGCCGCTGTTTTCATGCAAATCTCCACCAACATTCTCAATATTATTCTTTCCATCGCCCTGGTGGTGTTTTTCAATTATGATGTCGGCGGGGTGGCCGCGGCGACCCTGATCTCTCAGATTTACGGCGCGGGGGTCGGAATATGGCTTATTAAGATTTATGGGGAATTCAGCCTGAAAGGCTCTTCACTAAAGCTTCTTCTCCGGCTCAAGCCGATGACGGCCATGTTGACCGCCAACGGGAACCTGGTAATGAGAACCGTTTGCCTGATGGCCGTCACCAATCTGTTCATCGCTTCCAGCGCCTCATTCGGCACAGAGGTTCTGGCCGCCAATTCAATCCTTTTACAGGTCATCGCCATTATGTCTTTCCTGATAGACGGCATGGCCAACGGCAACAGCCTGTTTACCGGCCGGGCGGTGGGCTGTGGCGATCAGGCCCTGTTTGAGGCGATCAGGCATAGGTCGATTAAATGGCTGGTGGCGCTGGTCGCCCTTTTGGTGACGGTGTATTGGCCCGGCAGCCGGTATATTTTGAGCATTTTTTCCGCCAACGCCGAGGTGGTGAATCTGGCCGTCGGCTATAACCAGTATGTTCTGCTCTATCCTCTGTGCGCGGGGCTTGGGTTGACTTTTTACGGCCTGTACACCGGGGCCACCCAAACCGGCCCGATTCGCGATGTGATGTTCACTGCCATGGCCATTTTTATTCTGTTAAGACAGGCGTTGACGCCTTTTATGGATAACCACGGCTTATGGATAAGTTATCTGGCCTTTTATGGGAGCCAGTCGGCGCTGCTGATTGCCTTCTTCCCGCGCTTGCGAAAGGCGACCGGATTTCTTAAAGCTAACGGGAAGAGACAAATTCAACCAGTGGCCAACCTGATTTACCATTGGAGTGAAGAGGAAGAGAAATCGCGAGTTGATTGATCAGTCCGCGTTAGGGGCCAGGCCGCGAGAGCTCCGTCGGGCTTCAAACCGCCAAATAATTCAGAACCGCCCGGCCGGGGCCAGCATTACCCTGGCGTTCAGCCCGCCCTCCGGCCGGTTGCGCAGTTTTATAGAGCCGTTATTCAAGAGAGCCATATTTCTGGCGATGGATAAGCCCAGGCCAGTTCCGCCGGAACCACGGTTGCGGGAACCTTCCAGCCGGTAATAGGGCTCAAAGACTTTTTCCAATAATTCATCGGGAATGCCGGGGCCGTTATCATCAACCTCAATCACCATCAGTTCACCTTGCCGGGAAATGGACAATTGGGCGCTGCCGGCGTATTTGGCGGCATTGATCAGAAGGTTTTCCAAACAGCGCTTAAGGCCGATGGGCCGGGCCATGACCAAAACCGGCTCCTGGCCCAAATCAGGGTAGCCGCTTGAGGAGACATCCAGGCCCTGCTCGGCCAGATCATCCGCGATGCTCTGGGTGAAAGCGGCAATATCAAGGGCGACAGCTTCTTCCGAGGTATACAGGCTTCGGGCCAGTTCCAGGCCCTGCTCAATAATCGACTCAATTTCGCCGATATTGACGGCCAACTGTTCCCGCAAAGATTCAGGCTGTATTTTCTCCAGTCTTAACTGAGCCCGGGCCAGGGGCGTGCGAAGATCATGGCCCATGGCTTCCAGCATTCTGTTTCTTTCCTCAAGGTTGTCACAGATGCGTTCCCGCATGCGGTTAAAGGAATGGGCCGCCTCCCGGACCTCCCTGGTTCCGGTTTCAAAAAGCGGCTCAACTATTTCCGGGTTACGCCCGAACTTCTCCGCCGCCTGGCCCAGGCGATCCAGAGGCCGGGTGGCTCTTCTGATAAGCCCGATAAGCAAAATGGAAAAAGCGGCCGATTCCAATAAAATGAAGAGTCTTTGCATCCAAACCGCGCCGCGGTTGGCGATATAAAGCGGCTGTGATATTTCCAGCCAGGGCCCCCCAACTTCCAACTCAACCGCCACCTCCAAAAGTGGGTTTAAAACGCCGGCATTATCGGAGGCGGACACAGCCGGAGTCGGGCGGTTCAAAACTCTGGTTTTTAGGGCCGGATCAGCGTCAAACCCGGCCTTCAGAGCCGCGGTCATATATTTGGCGGCCTCATCGGCATAAACCGAACTTTCGGCGGCCCACCCGGGTTCGGCTGAAGAAATGGAAAACTGGGCGGGCTGCCTTAAAGCGGACTGGGACCTCGACAAGCCCTCCAGAAAAACCTCGCGCTGATCAGCGCTCATTTTGGTCAGGACCAGATAGATCGAAGAATCGTAATCATATCTTACTTTATGAAGCTCCCGGTTATAACTGTGCTGAATATA
>Ga0153928_1000996_pt1 | contig 13397 bp, 9 predicted proteins | sample TSNJ012MetaG_FD_106656 | JGI IMG/M metagenome (GOLD analysis project Ga0153928, IMG submission 106656) | Attine ant fungus gardens microbial communities from New Jersey, USA - TSNJ012 MetaG | ecosystem: Host-associated > Fungi > Mycelium > Unclassified | place: USA: New Jersey, Wharton State... | reverse complement strand
GGCGTCGACAACGTCGTCTACGGACAACAGATCGTGCAGCGCCTGTTGCAGCTGGGCGGTGTGCTGCGGCGCATCGGCATCGGCGTCATCGTGGTCTTCTTTGCCGTCGCCGGGATCATCATCTCGAACACGATTCGGCTCACGGTCTTCGCCCGGCGGCGCGAGATCGCGATCATGCAGCTCGTCGGTGCGACGAGCACGTACATTCGCTTGCCCTTCATCTGTGAAGGTTTGATCGCCGGCGTGATCGGTGCCGCGCTCGCCATCGGGTTGCTCGCAGCCGCGCGCGCTGCGCTCTGGCCGCGACTGCTCGAGGCTCTGCCGTGGGCGCAGCTCACGGCGGTGCCGCTCGACGCGCGCATCTTTGCCGGCGAGCTCGTCCTGGTCGGGGCCGCGATCGGCATCGTGGCGTCGTGGATCGCCGTCGGACGCTACCTGCGCACGTGACGAATCGAAAGCGCGCGATCGTTGCGGCGTTCGGCGCCGGGCTGCTTCTCCTTCCGAGCTTCGCGGCCGGCTCGACGCTCGAAGAGCGCATCGCGCACGAACGCGCGAAACAGCAGCAGATTCAGGCGCGGCTTCATGTCAAACGAGCCGAGTTGCACACCGTTACGCTGCGGTACGACGATCTCCAGAACCAGCTCGGCGAAACGAATGCGGCAATCGGCACCGTCAGTGATCGAATCGACTCGTTGGCAACGCAACGCGCCTCCACCGAGCGACGCATCGACTACAACGCGATCCAGCTCGACGCGGCACGCCGGAGCCTGCGACTCCACGACGAGCTGCTCAAGCGCCGCCTCGTCGACATCTATGAATACGGCGACCTAACGTACGTAAACGCGCTGATCGCTTCACGATCCTTCAGCGAGTTCGTCGAGCGTTGGGAAGACCTGCGCTTGCTGATCGCGGCGAACGAGCGCACCGTACGCAGCCGAAAGGCCGCCGAGGCTCGTGTCGCTGCAATCGAAGCCGATCTCGAGCGCACGCGCATGGAACTGCAACAAGAGGAGATGGCTCAGGAGCAGGCGCGAAGCCAGCTCGACTCACTCGCGGACGAGCGCAGGAATCTCGTGGAGCTCGCCGCCGAGCGGCGCCATAGCGTCGCCTCGGAAGTTGCGGAGATCGAGAGCCTATCGGCGGCGGAAGAGTCCCAGCTGGAGGCGCTCATCATCGAGCGCGAGCGCGAGCTCGAAGCGCAGCAGCGCGCGGCCGGCATCGCCGGCGTTCCGAGTCCGAGCGGTTCTGGCAGCTTCTCCTGGCCCGTCACCGGCACGATTACCTCGCCCTTCGGCTGGCGCTCGAACCCGTTCGGCGGCGGACCTGAGTTTCATCAAGGGCTCGACATCGCCGCGCCCTCGGGAACCACAGTAACGGCGGCCGCATCGGGCACGGTGATCATGGCGCAATGGTACGGCGGTTACGGGAACTACATCCTCATCGACCATGGAGGCGGCTACTCGACCGGTTACGGCCATCTTTCGGCTATGTACGTCTCGTCGGGCCAGGCGGTAACGCGCGGCCAAGCGATCGGTGCGGTTGGGTCGACCGGCCAATCGACCGGGCCGCACCTGCACTTCGAGATCCGGATCGCGGGTAAGCCGGTCGACCCGGCCCCCCGGCTTCATTAAGGCTTAGCGAGTAATTCTGTAGAAAGGAAACTCGTGGCCCGCAGAGGCGGGTATCTATAAGAGGACTCATGAGCCGCTCCGGACGCTTTCTACTAGCTACACTTCTCGTCGCCGTATTCGCGGGGGCGACCGTAATCTTCATTGCCTCCCGCTCGGGTCAGGTCGGGCCATCGGTGCTGCAAGTTGCATCGGTCGGCGATCTGCGCGATCTCTTCGAGCCGCGCGACCCGGGCGGCTCGATGCTCGCCGGCGTCGCCTTGCGAAAGCTGGAGAGCGATTATTACAAGCCGATCGATCCGCAGACGCCAATCGCGGGCGAGATCGCGGCGCTGCGGTCTCTGCTGAGCTCGAAGAAGATCGCTAATCTCTCGTTTCCAGCCGAACCGGCCGACGGCAATCCGAGCCAAGATGGAGCCCGCGCCGCCGACGTTCTGGCATACGCGCAGTCGCACTACGCGTCCGACGTCGGCCCGAACGGGCGCGAGGACCTCGCCGATGCGGCCCTTCGCGGCATCATGAACTCCGTCCGCGACCCGTACACGGTCTATCTTTCACCGCGCGAAATTCAAGGTCTCAACGAGTCGCTCTCGGGCGGAAACTTCGGCGGCATCGGTGTCTACATCTATCAGCTCAAAGACGGCCGAATCGTGCTGCAGCCGATCGAATCGCTGCCCGCCGCGCGCGCCGGCATGAAACCCGGCGCGATCCTTGAGAGCGTCGACGGTACTCCGGTCCGCAACATGAACATCGATCGTGTCGAGACGCTGATTCGCGGCGAAGCGGGAACCGTCGTTCATCTGCGCGCGCATCCCTATAACCAGCCGTTCTCCGAGCGTTCGTACGACGTCGTTCGCGAGATCATTCACGTACCGACGGTACGCGCGAAGATGGAGGGCGGCATCGACTACATTCGGCTCTCAGACTTCGGAACGACGTCGGCCGACGAAATTCGAAAAGCCCTCCTCGACGGGCGAGCGCACGGCGCGCACGGATACATTCTCGACCTGCGCGACAACGGGGGCGGCCTACTCGACGCAGCCGTTGAGATCTCTAGCTATTTCGTTGCGCAGGGGACGATCGTTTCGACGATCCGCCGCGACGGCGAGCGCACGACCCAAGAGGCCCTCGGCGACGCTATCGGCGGTCTCCATCCACTCGTCATTCTCGTCAACAAGTTCACCGCGAGCGCGTCGGAGATCACGGCTGGAGCGCTGCAGGATTATCATCTCGCGACGCTGGTCGGTACGCGCACCTTCGGGAAGGGGGTGGTGCAGAGCATCTATCCGCTCCCCGATCAAGGAGCGCTCAAGATCACGACGGCCCGCTACGTCACGCCGGCCGGGCGCGACATTCAACACCACGGGATCGAGCCGGATTTGGTGATCGCCCAAGATCCGAATCCGGGCTTGATCGACACGCCGGCCGATAAGCAACTTGCCGCCGCAAAGGCACGATTACACGCCGCCGCACGTTAATTTGGAGACCATGAAACGCCTCTCTTCGCTCGTATTAGCCGCCGCGCTCGGCGCCGCCCTCATTCAAATTCCCGCCTCGGCCGCGCAGGCGCAGCTATCCACGGTAGACGCCGGCGAGATCGCGACGAGCTACGGATACCTTACCGATAACTTTTACAAAAAGGTCGATCCGCAGATCGTCCTCGATTCGGTTCGCACGCAGCTTCTCGCCGCCGTCCGGACCGCGGGCGTCAAGCACGCCGAGCTGCCGGTCATGCATGCCTCCGCCGCTTCGGGCAACGTGCGCGAAATCGATCGCGAGATCGAAGCCGCCGGTGCGGAGCAGAAGAAAATCTCGCTGCACGACCTCACGTATGTCGCGCTCGACGGAATGATGCGTTCGGTAAACGACCGCTATACCGTCTTCATGTCGCCCAAAGAGTTCGCGGGCCTCAATCAAGGGCTCGACGGCAGCGACTTCGGCGGCACGGGAATCGTCATCCAGATCGACGATAAGACCAAGTTCATCTCGGTCGAGAACGTCGTGCCCGACGGCCCCGCCGACAAGGCCGGCATTCAGCAAGACGATCTCATCACTTCGATCGACGGCGCCTCCACCAAAGGCATGAGTCTGAATCAAGCCAGCGGCAAACTGCGCGGCAAGGAAGGCACGAAAGTAACGCTCACGGTGCAGCGCGACAATGCCGCGCTTCCGTCGGCCATGACGATCACACGCGCCAAGATCCATCAGCTCAGCGTCTATGAAAAGATGTTGCCGGGTAAGATCGGCTACGTCGCGCTGACGGTCTTCGGACGCGAAACGGGAGACGAGCTCAACGCCGCGCTCGACCGGTTACAGAAGCAGGGCGCCCGCGCGCTCGTGCTCGATCTGCGCGACAACGGAGGCGGCTATTTGGAAGCTGCGGTTGCGGTAAGCTCGAAATTTATTTCCAGCGGACCGATCGTATCGGTCGAATCGCGAGCCTCGAACATTACGACGCTCGACGCGGACGACACGGCGATCGACCCGATTCCGCTCGTCGTGCTCGTCAACGGGTACACGGCCTCGGCATCGGAGATCACCTCAGGGGCAATCCAGGACAGCAGCGTCGGAACGATCATCGGTACGAAAACCTTCGGTAAGGGCGTCGTGCAGACGATCATTCCGCTTCCCGACCGCAGCGCGATCAAAGTTACGACGGCGCGTTATCTCACGCCCAGAAATCGCGATATCAACCATCTCGGCATTACGCCCGACATCGTCGTCGTCGAGAACAAGCACCCGCAGTTCGGGCAGCCTGCCAAAGACGACCAGCTCACGCGCGCGATTCAGTACTTAGACGATAAGCTGGCCCACCTGAACCAAGAGAACTCCGCTAGCGAGTAGTGGCCTTGCTGCGGGAGGCCGTCGTTGCGGTCTTCCGCCTGCGAGTCGTCTTCGGTTTCGCTTCGCTCTGCGTCACGGACGGCTCGCCGGATTCGGCGGCAGCCTCGGTCTTCTTACGGGGCCGTCGCGTCGTCTTTTTCTCCGGGGCCGGCAACGCGAGTGCGCTCGCACTTCCCTCGATCTCGCCCGAAGCGCCCGCAGCCTTCGTACGGCGGGGGCGCGCCGGTTTCGTGCGCTTTGTCTCCTCGGCCGGCGCCGAGAGGCTCGGGGGCGGCGGCTCGACCGCCGGCGGTGCCGCCGCGCTGCGGTTGACGATCGCGCGCGAGGGTTCGGGCGGCGCCGTCGCGCCGGTCGGATGGGTCGACCCATCGGCGCCAACTTCAAAAATATGCCGATCGGGCATTGCTGCCGCGCCCGCGCCTCCGCGCCCGCGCCGGCCGCGCCGGCGACGCCGGCGGTGCCGGTGCTGACCTGCTCCATCCGCCGATACGCCGTCCGGAGAGACCGGCGCTTCTGATGCGGCGGGCTGCGCCTGCATCTCCTCGACCGGGGCGCCTTCGTCCCGGCCTCGCCCGCCCCGCCGGCGCCGGCGGCGCTTCCGGCGCCCGTCAGCCGCGGTATGCTGCACCGCTCCCTGCGAAATGATGATCGCGTCCGGCTGCGCCTCGCCTTTGCGCTCGGCGCTGAGAGCCTTGTCGAGCGCCTCCTCTTCTTCGGTTGCCGCGGAGATGCCGATCGGTGGGCGTGCCGCCGATTGACGCGCCGCGTCTTCCGCGAGCTCGCGCAACTGACGCGTCTGCTCGGCGGCCGAGACTTCGGCGCGACGGCCGCGACGCTTGCGCCGCGGCTTCGCACCGGCAGTGACCAGCTCGGCGAGTACGCAATCCGTCGCATCGTCGACGTCGATGATGCGAATGCGCCCGAAGTTACCGGCGTTGTTCGCCGCGTTCTCGACTTCAGCGACATGCCCGCCGATCACGGCGGCGGCGGAGGTTGGATTCGGCAACCGCACCGGCAGAAGCTCGACGTCGTGTTCGTCGCCGACGCGTACCGCGTGCTCGCGGCGCTTGGAGTCGGCGACGACTTCGAGGCGAGCCTTCTCCGGATGAATCATCGGATCTACGCGAACGTGAATCGGATGTCCGATCTCGCGCGCGAGCTCCTCACACTCCGCTTCGTACCAATATTCCATCTGCACCGCGACCGTCGGAGCGACGTGCACGATCACATCGCCGGCGGGGCCGTTGCCGGCTCGCGCGCGGATCTGGCGGAACGTTTCGATCGCGACCGATTGCGCCGACATGACGCTTCCCATCCCGCCACAGGTCGGGCACGAGCCGCGCAGTTGGCCGCCGAGATCCTTGCCGATCCGCTTACGCGTGAACTCGAGCAACCCTAAGTTCGAAAAAGACTGAATCGTTGCGCGCGTGCGGTCGCGTCGGAGGCTCTCCTCCATCGTTTTGACGACCTTATCGCGCGACGCCTCGGAAGCCATGTCGATAAAGTCGACCACGATGATCCCGCCGATGTCACGCAGGCGCACCTGGCGCGCAATCTCTTCGGCAGCCTCGACATTCGTTTTGAGAATCGTATCTTCGAGGTTACGGCCGCCCGTGAACTTTCCCGAGTTGACGTCGACGACCGTCAGCGCCTCCGTCGATTCAATCACGATCGATGCGCCCGACGGCAGGTTGATTTTCGGCCGCATCAGCTTCTGCAGCTCGTCCTCGATCTTAAAATCGTCGAAGAGCGAGCGCCCCGAGTTGTAGTACTCCAGCCGGCTGATGTATTGGGGACCGAGCAACTGCAGGAGGTCGCGTATCTTGCGATACTCCCCTTCGTCGTCGATCAGAACCCGATCCACGTCCGCGGTGATGAAATCGCGCGCGGCCTTGTAGATGAGATTCATGTCTTTATGGAGCAGCGAGGGCGACGCGGCGCGCTTGTACGTTTCGAGGATGCCGTGCCACATGCGAATGAGCACGCCGAGATCGGCGATCAGTTCGGCCTCGCTCGCGCCCGCGGCCGCGGTTCGCACGACCGTCGCCATGCCCTCGGGCCGGATGCGCTTCATCACGCCCTTGAGCCGGTTGCGCTCGTCGGCGGACTCGACCTTACGCGAGACGCCGGAGTACTTGCCGGTCGGCATCAGGATGAGATAGCGGCCGGGAAGCGAGATGTTCGTCGAAATGCGCGCACCCTTTAGGCCGCGCGGCTCCTTGACGATCTGGACCAGCACGTCGTCGCCGCGCTTGACCTTCTCGCTGATCGTGAACCCGCTATGGCCCTGCGTGATCTCGACGTCGCCGATGTTCAGCGGCTGTTTGTTGATGTCGTCAACGTAGAGAAAGGCGTTCCGGCCGAGGCCGATGTCCACGAACGCCGCTCCCATGCCTGGGAGCACGTTCTGAACTTTACCTTTGTAGATCGAGCCGATGACTTTCTCTTCGCGCTCGATGTAGAGTTCGGCTAAATCGCCGTCCTCGAGAATGGCGACCCGGTTCTCCCAAGGGTCGCTCGAGATTAATATCTCGCTCGACAAATTATCCTCAAATCATGAGGGCGTCCCCCGCTTCGCCGCGCGCTCCCACGTCATCGGTGCGCATGCGGCCCGCGCTCTCGCGCCGCGGTACCGGCCCTCGAAAAACTTTTTTAAAATACCGCTGCCGGCGGCCCTTCGTCACTCGGACGGAGCCTGCCGACGTTGCTTGGCGTCATCTTCCGCCCGCGGTGAGGCCGAACCTGCGCGATGAATGCGGCCATGCGCCCGGTTGATACGTCGGCAGCTACGCGTTCCCCAAGACGTCTCGGTCGCGCTGCGAGTAGATATTGAGCAAGATGCCGAGCGCCGCGAAATCGGTCAGCATCGCCGAACCACCGTAGGACATGAAGGGGAGCGGGATCCCGGTAATCGGCATGATCCCGACCGTCATCCCGAGATTGATCAGCACGTGAAAGAAAAGCATGCCGACCAGTCCGGCGGCGAGGAGAAAGCCGAACCGGTCACGGGCCGCCAGCATCGAACGGATCCCGCCGTAGAGCACGGCGGCATAGAGCGCGAGCAGCGCGAGGGCTCCGGCGAAGCCCCATTCTTCGGCGAGCACGGTAAAGATAAAGTCGCGCGAATGCTCCGGTACGAAGTTGAGCTGCGTCTGAGTACCGTGATAGAGCCCTCGGCCGAACCACTCGCCGTTACCGACTGCAATCTTTGACTGGTTGAGATTGTATCCGGCCCCTTGCGGATCGGCTTTGGGATTGAGAAAGACGAAGAGGCGCGCTCGCTGGAAGGGTTTGAGTACCGCATTCGTGCCGAGAGCGGCGGCGGCAACGACGAGCACTCCGAGTGCAAAGATACCGAAATCGCCGAGCTTCGGGAGCGCGAAGAAGAGCTCGACGCTCAAGATCGCGAGCAACACCAGCGACGTCCCGAGGTCGGGCTGCTTGAGGATCAGGAGCGCTGGAACGGCCACCGTGAGCAGCGGCTTCCAGAGGTCCGCAAGATTCTGATAAGTTGAGCGGCAGAGCACGGCGGCGAGCGCTATTGCAACGACCAGCTTCGCGGGCTCGGAAGGCTGAAAAGTGCCCAAGGGTCCGAGCGAGATCCAGCGTTGCGCGCCAAGCGCGCTATGACCGCCTCGCAGAATAAAAAGCAGCAGAAGCAGATTGACCGCATAGAGTCCCGGCGCCCAGCGCTGCCAGGTGCGATAATCGACGAGCGAGATGCCGAACATCACGGGGATTCCTAAGAGCAAATAGAGGATCTGCTTCTGGAACTCGCTGGCCGCTCCGGACGTATGCAGACCAGCCGACCGGACACAGACGATACCGACGACCGCGACGAGGACTCCGGCGATTGCCAGCGGCCAGTTGAAGTTACGGACGTACCGTTTCGCGCCGGTGCCGAGTGCAAGGACGGCCATGATGAGTGGGCCTTATGCGGGAGAGGGAGAGCTGCTCCTCGTTGACGAGGCTTTCTTGCGGCGTTTACGTTTGCGAACCCGCGGCTTTGAGTCGGCTTGAGCCGGCGGCGCAAGCGAGGCAACCGCCTCAGCAGGCCGCGGCTCGGCAACGGGCTCGGGCCGCTCCTTGTGCGCGCCGTTTCCATTCGGCCGGTTGACCGAGAGGATCGGAATGTTCGCAAGCATCGCAAGCGTTGCGTCCTGGCGTTCGAAGGTCACGTCGATCCGCTCGCGGTCGACCTCGACGTATCGCGAGATCAGATCGACCAAGTCGTGCTTCATCTTCTCAATCATCTCTGGCGCGAGTTCGAGATGATCGGTCATGAGCACGAGACGCAGGCGCTCCTTCGCGGTCGCGCTCGAGCTCTGCTGACGGAAGAGCCGTTTGAGGAACTCGATCACCGGCGCTTCCCTCCGAAGATCGAGCCGAGACGTTCGAAGATGGATGCCTTCGCCACCGGGGGCATCGGCACGGCAACGTCTTCGCCGGCGACACGCGCGGCGATCGCGTGATAGGCGGCACCGGTCGGTGTCGTCGCGCGCAATGCGAGCGGCTCACCGCGATTCGTCGTTACGATGATCTCGGGCTCGTCTGCGATCACGCCGAGCAGCGGCAACCGGAGTATTGCGTTGACGTCTTCAACCGAGAGCATCTTGCCTTTGCGAACCAACTGCGGCCGCAAGCGATTGATGATGAGTTGCGGCCGAAAGCGATTTCCGAGCAGTCCGACGACGCGGTCGACGTCGCGGACCGCGGCGACTTCGGGCGTACAGACCACGATCGCCTCGTCGGCCCCCACCACGGCGTTCTTGAAGCCGAGCTCGATACCGGCAGGGCTGTCGATCAGCACGTAATCGAAGCGCTCGCGCAGCGATGCGACGAGGGCTTGCATCTTCGGCGTGTCGACCTCGTCCTTCTCGCGCGACTGCGCGGCCGCCAGTAAGAAGAGCCGCTCGCCGTGCTTGCCGGGTACGAGTGCGTCGTCGACGGAGACTCGCTCTTCGAGCACGTCGAGCAGATGATGCTTGACGCGGCTTTCGAGACCCAGCACGATGTCGAGATTCCGCAATCCGACGTCCGCGTCGATCATGACCACCGAAGCGCCGCGGCTCGCAAGCGCCGTACCGAGATTCGCAGTCGTCGTCGTCTTGCCGACGCCGCCCTTACCCGACGTCAGAACGATCGCGCGGCCCAGCTTTGCGCTCTTCGACTCGGCATCCTTGCGCTCACCCGCGGCGCCGCCGTTAACGATCTGACCCTCGTCTTGCAGTTGATGCATCTTGCGTTACCCCACTTTCAACGCGCCGATGAGACGCCCTAAGAACGTTGGCTGATCGAAGCTGGTAAAGGGCACCAGCTCGCCTTCGAGCCGGCGTGCGATCTTGTCGTAGATCGCGCGGAGGCGATTCGATTCGTCCAAGACGATCGGCTCGCCGCGATTTGTGGTATCGATGACTTCCTCGTCGTCGGGCACGACGCCGAGCAGCTCGACGGATAGCACGTCACAGACGTCTTCCACGGAGAGCATGTCGCCGCTGCGGACCATCTCGGGCCGCAAACGGTTGACGATCAAGCGAATCGGTTTTCCTTCGCTCGCGATCTTTCCGACGACGCGGTCGGCGTCTCGAATCGCGCTGACCTCGGGCGTCGTCACGACGATTGCCTCGGCCGCTCCCGCGACCGCGTTGCGAAACCCGGTCTCGATGCCCGCGGGCGAGTCGACCAGCACGTAATCCGCCTGCTCGGCAGCGCTGGCGACGATCGCCGCGAACTGTTCGGGCGCGATCGCGTCCTTCTCGCGCGTCTGCGCCGCCGGCAGAATCGCCAGCGAATCGAACCGCTTGTCTTTGATCAGTGCTTGGCGCAGCTGGCAGCGGCCCTCTGCGACTTCGACGAGATCGAAGACGATACGCTTCTCGAGCCCCAGCACTAAGTCGAGATTGCGCAATCCGATGTCGGCATCGATGAGGATCACGCGTCTGCCGCGCTTCGCAAGCGTCGCACCCAAGTTCGCCGTCGTCGTCGTCTTGCCGACTCCGCCCTTGCCCGACGTAATCACGATCTTGCGCCCGCTCACGCCGGCGCCGCTCCGGAGAATTCGGGGAGGTTCAGACGCGCGAGCGGGACGAGGACAATTTGCCCGTCGCGCGCCAGTGCCGCGGCCGGACCGGGCGTCGCTCGATCTTCGGCGGGGTCCTCGGCGGCGATGAAGGTCGCTATCCGCAACTGCGTCGGCGCGAGATCGATCGCATAGATGCGCGCCGCCTCGTCGCCTTGAGCGCCGGCGTGGGCGATGCCCGCAAGCCGTCCGAAGACGAGAATGTCGCCGGTAGCGATCAGCTCCGCGCCCGGATTCACATCACCCACGACGACGATATTGCCGCAATGGTGCAGCGTCTGACCGCCGCGAAGCGTCGCGGTGTGATAGAGCGTTCCAGGGGGCGTCTCGACCAGCCGCAACTCCACGGCGCGCTGGTTCGACGGCTCGGGCTTAACGCGGCGTACGCTGGCTTCCCCGCGTTTGCGCCGCTCGGCTATATCGTTGCGAGCACCGGCGAAATCGGCAACGAGCGAGCGAGCCGACCGCGATAGCGCGGGACCGGTTCGTTCGAACTCGAGCTCCTCGGCGCGAGCGAGCGCCTCGAGATCCTCGTTCGAGCCTCGGAAGGCCCGAAGCGAGACGCCCGCGCCGCTCAAAATCAGGCGAAGGCGCTTGACCTGCTCGGTTGACGGGAGCGTCGCGCCGAAGTACGCGACGGCAGATGATCCACGATAAAAGCTCGGCTGGTCGATCAGCCGAGCCTGCAGTTCCTCCAAGGCCTCCTCGAGGTCGCGGCCTGCAAGTGCCACTTCAAGGCCGTCTAGCCTCCCTCGCAAGAGTGTCACCCTCGCCTTTGCGAGAAGAATAGGGCCGATACCCTTCGCTATCCACAAAAGACTCGCAATTTCTTGACGTTGTCCACATATAATGCACAGAGGAAAAGCATGCCGATGTTCCGCCGCACGATACCGATCGTAACGATCGTCGCGATGCTAGCCGGGCTCTTCCCGGCGCGCGTCTTCGCCATGTCAACGCAAGCCGAGATCGCTGCGGGCCAAGCGGAAGACCAGCAGATCGTCGCGAGCAGCGTCGTCGAGACCGATCCGCTCCTCAACGCGTACGTTCAAGGTGTCGCCGGAAACCTTTGGAATCAGGTCGCTCGCAAAGACGTTCCGTACTCGGTCAAAATCCTCAAGGACGATCAGATTAACTCCTTCGCGACGATGGGCGGTTTCGTCTACGTGAACGAAGGCCTCGTCGATTTCGTGCAGTCGGACGACGAGCTTGCGAGCGTCATCGGTCACGAAACCGGTCACATCGAGCGCCGCCACGTGATCACGACCAACTCCAAAGCCGAGATCCTCAACCTCCTCTTCGGGCTCGCTTCGATCTTCTCGCCGATTATCTACGAGTTCGGCGGCCTCGCCGAGGCCGGCATCATGGCGAAGATTTCGCGCGAGGACGAGATCCAAGCCGATCGTTACGGCCTGCAGCTGATGTCGCGCGCCGGATACGATCCCGAATCCATGGTAACGATGATGGCACACTTGGGCGTCCTGCAAGACGAACATAGCGATGCCGTCAGCAAGTATCTCGAGGATCACCCCGATCCCAGCAAGCGTGTGGCGCATTTGATGGGCTATCCGGAGCTGGATCCGAATACGGTGACGCCGGCGCAGCGGCTCGTGCAGGCCTCTAGCGACGAAGAGCGCGCCCGTTACGATTTCGCGCGGCTTCGCCTCGACCAAGTCCTTAAGAGCGACCCGAATAACTCCGAGGCGCTCCTCGAGCTCGGTCAATCGGAGCTCGCTCTCGGCCTTCCGAATAAGAGCGAGCAGACGATGGCCGAAGCGGCGCAACTCGGCTCGCCGGCGACTCGCGCCACGGCGAATCAACGCATCGCGGCGCTGCGCCACATGGAAGCGCAAGAGATCACGCTGACCAGACCCGATCCGCCGAACCTCCAAGCCTCGGTCGAAGCCGCGCAGACGACGCACGCCGCGAACGCCGCCGAGATCGCCGCCCGCGCGCAGGAGGGCAAAGATCAACTGAAGTCCGTGCAGAGCCGCATCGAAACGCTCACCTATGAAGTTCCCGACATGAGCCGGGTCAACATTCGGCGAGGCTCTCGCGTCGAGGCGATCGTGAAGAATCTCACCTCGATGGCCCGTTCGCTCAACAGCGCGCTTCAGGACGCTGGCGGAACCAGCGGCCCGATCGGGGGCGTCGGCACGCTCGAGAAGAACAAGGAGACCGGGCTCCTCAAAGATACCGCCGACGTCTACGGCGAGATGCTCGCGCCTTTTGCGATGAAGCCGGTGCCGACCGAGTCGGTCGCGCTCTTCCCTTCCTATCCTTCGATGCTTAACGATCTTTCGCGCGCCGACGGCGAGATGCTCAGCTCGGTCGATGCGGCGCGCGCCGCGCTCACTCAGCTCGACCAATCGCTCGGTGATCTCGACGACTTCTTAAAGGAGCTCGATCATGCTTCGATGGGCTTCAGCGGCGACATCAGTCCGACCGATTACACGAGCCTGACGCCGATAATGAAGAAGTGCGTCGACGAGCTCAACTCCGCGGCGACCGCCGCGTCGGAGGGTTCTCAGCTCTTTAACCTGGCGCGCTCGCGCGAGCTTTCGACGCAAATCACGCTGCTCGGGCTGGGAACCTCACCGGAACTCTACTCGACGCTGCAATACGCGCTGCAGCAGCGCTTCGGCTCGAGCGGCGTCGACTACCGCACGGCGTTGCGAGACGGCTTGACTCCGGGCGACGTTACGGCGGCGACGATCGTCGCGGCGGACATCAAGAGCACGCCCGAAGCAGTGATCGCCGAAGCGAAGAGCTCGCACGAAACGATCATTACCATCGCCAACGAGCACAAGATGCACGCGTGGCCGCTCGAGATCTTCATGGGGCTCGTC
>Ga0153928_1000993_pt1 | contig 13407 bp, 10 predicted proteins | sample TSNJ012MetaG_FD_106656 | JGI IMG/M metagenome (GOLD analysis project Ga0153928, IMG submission 106656) | Attine ant fungus gardens microbial communities from New Jersey, USA - TSNJ012 MetaG | ecosystem: Host-associated > Fungi > Mycelium > Unclassified | place: USA: New Jersey, Wharton State... | reverse complement strand
CGCTTGCGGATGCCGCGTGGGAACGCGCGCGCCTCACGCAGGATTGTGGTTATGCCGGTGGCGGCAATGCCGCAAAATGCGACATAATCGCTCTGGATTATTGCCGGCCGCGGCTTAGTTCCATCGGCTCAGGAGCCTGCAGTGAAGCCGACCCGCCGAACCATCGTCAAATCCGCCGGATTTGCTCTCGTTGCGCCGGCATTCGGCATTTTCGGCGGCGCCTCGCTGACCGGCCGTGCGCGCGCCGAAGAGCCGGCGTGGCGTCACGGGGTTCCCCTGTTGGGCGACCTCAAGTATCCGCCGGGTTTCAAGCACCTTGACTACGTCAATCCGGACGCGCCCAAGGGCGGCACGCTGCGGCTGCAGGCGCTCGGCACTTTCGACAATTTCAATCCCGTTATCGCCGGCGTGAAGGGCAGCCTCGGCGGCGGCGCAGGGTTCGTATTCGATCCCCTGATGACGGAAGTGCTCGACGAAATCTCCAGTTCGTATGGGTTGCTCATCGAGGCGCTGCGCTACCCGCCGGATTTCTCGTCCGCGAGCTATCGGCTGCGCCAGGAAGCGAGATGGCACGACGGCAAGCCGGTCACGCCGGAGGACGTGATATTCTCCTTCGATGCCTTCAAGAAATACGATCCCCGGCAAGCGGCTTACTGGCGCACGGTCGTCAAAGCCGAGAAGACCGGCGAGCGTGAGATCACCTTCTCGTTCGAAGGTCCGGGCAACCGCGAGCTGCCCAACATCCTCGGCCAGCTTATCGTCCTGCCGAAGCATTGGTGGGAGGACAAGGACGCCTCGGGAAAGCCGCGCGACATCTCCGCAACGACGCTCGAGCCGCTGCTTGGCAGCGGTCCCTATCGCCTCAGGGAGTTCGTGCCGGGTCGCTCGGTGGTCCTCGAGCGCTTCAAGGACTATTGGGCCAAGGACCTCAACCTCAACATCGGGCAGCACAATTTCGACGAGGTTCGCTTCGAATATTTCCGCGACGCGACGGTTGCCGTGGAGGCGTTCAAGGCCGATCAGGTCGACTACCGCATGGAAAACAGCGCGAAGCGCTGGGCGACCGAATATGATTTTCCCGCGCGCCGCGAGAACCGCGTCGTCGTCGAGGAATTTCCCATGCGCAACATCGGTTGGGGGCAGGGATTCGGCTTCAACATCCGGCGCGACAAATTCAAGGACCCGCGCCTGCGCCGCGCGTTCAATTTTGCCTTCGACTTCCAGGAGATGAACAAACAATTCTTTTACGGCCAGTATCACCGGGTCGGGAGTTATTTCGACGGCACGGAACTGGCCTGGGACTGGGCGCCGGACGAACTGGAAAAGCGCGACCCGTCCGCCGCCGTCCCGGGAACGAAGCTTCCCGAGGGGCAGGAACTCGAGATTCTGCAGGCGGTGCGCGACAAGGTCCCGCCCGAAGTCTTCACCCAGCCGTACAGCAACCCCTCCGCAGGCAATCCCGACGCGGTGCGCGCCAACCTGCGCCAGGCGATCCGCCTGGCCAAAGAGGCAGGCTATGAGATTCGCGACCAGCGGATGGTGAACACCAGGACCGGCGAACCCCTGACGGTCGAGTTCCTCAACGAGCAGCCCGACTTCGAGAAGGTCATTCTGTTCTATAAAGCCTCCCTGGAGCGGCTCGGCATCACTGTTACGGTGCGCACCGTCGATCCCAGCCAGTACGAAAATCGCCTGCGCAGCTTTGATTTCGACATCGTCACCGTGCTGCGGCTGCAATCGCTGTCGCCGGGCAACGAGCAGCGCGATTTCTGGGGCTCGCAGGCCGCCGATACGCCGGGTTCGCAGAATGTGATGGGCATCAAGGACGCCGCGATCGACACGCTGATCGAGCGTATCGTATTCGCCAAGGCCCGCCCGGAGCTGGTCGCCGCCACGCGCGCGCTCGACCGCGTGCTGCTGTGGAACAACTACATGGTGCCGCAGTTCAATTACCCCAAGGAGCGTACCGCGCGGTGGGACCGGTTCGGCCGGCCCGAGATCTTGCCGAAGTACGGCCTTTCCGCTTTCCCCACGATCTGGTGGTGGGACGCCGAGCGCGCCGCGAAGGTCGGATCGCGCCAGTGACGCGCGCGCCCGTTGGGATCCGCCCGACGTCGGACCTGACCCGCCGGGAAGCGCTCGCCACCGCCACCGGTGCGCTCGTCGCCGCGCTGCCCGCCTTCGCCGCTGCGCCCGAGACCAACGAAGCCGAACGTCACGGCATCTCCGCTTTCGGCGATCTGAAATATCCCGCCGACTTCCGCCAATTCGACTACGCCGACGCGAAGGCGTCGCGGGGCGGCATGTTTTCCCAGATCGGCTCCTACCGCTACTACAATCAGAATTTCCTCACCTTCGATTCGCTCAACGGCTTCATCCTGCGCGGCGACGCCGCGCTCGGCATCGAGCGAACCTTCGCGACCTTGATGAAGCGCGCCTGGGACGAGCCCGACGCGCTCTACGGCCTCACCACGCGCGCGGTGCGCATCTCTGCCGACGGTCGCGTCTACACCTTCCTCCTGCGCCCGGAAGCGCGCTTCCATGACGGCACGCCGCTCACCGCCCACGACGTGGCCTTCACGTTGAATCTTCTCAAAGCCAAGGGCCACCAGCAAATCCGTCAGCAGTTGATGGAGTTCGAGGGAGCCGAAGCGGCCGACGACGGCATCCTGGTCGCGCGCTTCATCGCCAACCGCGCGCGCGACGTGCCGCTCTACGTCGTCGAGCTGCCGATCTTCTCGCGCGCCTATTACACCGCGCATCCCTTCGAGCAATCGACGCTCGACGTGCCGCTGGGCTCCGGCGCCTACAAGGTCGGGCGCTTCGAGGCCGGCCGCTACATCGAATACGAACGGGTCAAGGACTGGTGGGGCGCCGATTTGCCGGTCTCGCGCGGCCATAACAATTTCGACGTCCTTCGTTATGAATTCTACCGCGAGCGCGAGGCGGGATTTCAGGCGTTCACCGCCAAGAATTATCTGTTCCGCGAGGAGTTCACCTCGCGCGTGTGGGCGACGCGTTACGATTTTCCGGCGATCAAAGACGGGCGGGTCAAGCGCGAAACGCTTCCCGAGCAGTTGTTGTCCGGCGGCCAGGGTTGGTTTTTCAACACGCGGCGCGACAGGTTCAAGGACCGGCGGCTGCGCGAGGCGCTCAACTACGCCTTCGACTTCGAGTGGGTCAACAAGAACATCATGTACGGCGCCTACAAGCGCACCCGCTCGATTTTCGAGAATTCCAACATGATGGCGGCGGGCAAACCGGATCCGGACGAACTCGCCTTGCTCGAGCCGTTCCGGGGCAAGGTGCCCGACGAGGTGTTCGGCGAGCCGTTCCTGCCGCCGGTCTCCGACGGCTCCGGCCAGGATCGTGCGCTGCTGCGCACGGCGACCCGGCTGTTGCGGGAGGCCGGCTACGGCGTCAAGGACGCCAAGCTCGTCGATCCGCACGGGGAACGCGTCACCTTCGAGTTCCTGATCGACGAGCCCACCTTCGAGCCGCACCACAACGCCTTCATCAAGAACCTCAATGTGCTCGGTATCGACGCCACCGTGCGCCTGGTTGACGCCGTGCAGTACCGTGCGCGTCTCGACAATTATGACTTCGACGTCACCGTGGAGCGCCTGTCCCTGGAATCGACGCCGGGCGATTCGCTCCGCGTCTACCTGGGCTCGCAGGCGGCGGCTGCCCCGGGGTCGTTCAATCTCGCCGGCATTGCCGATCCGGTCGTCGATGCCATGATCGACAAGGTGATCGCGGCGCAGGATCGCGGTGCGCACACCGTCGCGTGCCGGGCGCTCGACCGGGTCGTGCGTGCCGGCTACTACTGGGTGCCGCAGTGGTACAGAGACTCGCACCCGCTCGCTTATTGGGATGTGTTCGGCCGTCCGGCCGGCTATCCCGCGACATATCCGCGCTATGATCGCGGCGACCGCGCGATTCCGGAGACTTGGTGGTACGACCCCGAGCGGGCGGCCAGGACCGAGCGCGCCGGGTAGGACCAGTCGAACGGCATGACCGCCTACATTATCCGGCGTATTCTCTTTATGATACCGACGCTGTTCGGCATCATGCTCGCGACCTTCGCGATCGTGCAGTTCGCACCCGGCGGGCCGGTCGAGAAGGTGATCGCACAGGTCACCGGGACCGATACCGGAGCCACCTCGCGCATCTCCGGCTCCGGCGGGGACTTCGGTCCGCGCGCGCAGATGCAGGGCGGCGGCGCCAACGTCATGTCCAAATACCGCGGCGCGCGCGGACTGGATCCCGAGTTCATCAAGAGCCTGGAAAAGCAGTTCGGCTTCGACAAGCCGGCCTACCAGCGCTTCCTCATCATGGTGTGGGATTATCTCCGTTTCGATTTCGGCAAGAGTTATTTCCGCGACACCCAGGTGATCGATCTGATCAAGCAGAAGCTGCCGGTGTCCATATCGCTCGGCGTGTGGATGATGCTGCTGAGCTACCTCATCTCGATCCCACTCGGCATCCGCAAGGCGGTGCGCGACGGCTCGCGCTTCGACGTGTGGACGTCGACGGTAGTCATCATCGGCTACGCGATCCCCGGATTCCTGTTCGCGATCCTCCTCATCGTGCTGTTCGCCGGCGGCTCGTTTCTGAGCATTTTCCCGTTGCGCGGCCTCACCTCGGACAATTGGCAGATGCTACCGTGGTGGGGAAAGATTCTCGATTATTTCTGGCACCTGATCCTGCCGATCCTGGCGATGGCGCTCGCCGCTTTTGCCAGTCTCACGCTGTTGACCAAGAACTCGTTCCTTGACGAAATTCGCAAACAATACGTGCTCACCGCGCGCGCCAAGGGTTGCACCGAGCGCCGGGTGCTGTACGGACATGTGTTCCGCAATTCGATGCTGATCGTCATCGCCGGTTTTCCCGGCGCGTTCGTGAACGCCTTTTTCGCCGGTTCGCTGCTGATCGAGACGATCTTCTCGCTCGACGGTCTCGGCCTCTTGAGCTTCGAAAGCATCCTCAACCGCGATTACGCGGTGGTGTTCGCGAATCTTTATATTTTCTCCCTGATCGGCCTGGTGCTAAAATTGATTTCCGACCTCACCTACACGTGGGTCGATCCGCGCATCGATTTCGAAACTCGGGAGGTGTGAGGTGGACGCGGCCACTCTGCCGCCTGAGGACGAAACGAGAGCGGTCGCGCCGCTCGGGCTGGCGGTCGCGCCGGAGCACCACGCGATCGATCTCGCGCCGATCGGCCGCCGCCGCTGGCTCAAGTTCAAGGCCAACCGGCGCGGCTACTGGTCGTTCTGGATTTTCACGGTGCTGTTTGTCGCTTCGCTGTTCGCGAATTTCATCGCCAACGACCAGCCGTTCCTGGTCAAATATGACGGCAAGCATTATTTCCCGGCACTTTTCACTTACCCGGAGACCACGTTCGGCGGGGACTTCGAGACCGCCGCCGATTATCGCGATCCCTATTTGCAGAAGCTGATCTCCGAAAAGAACGGCTACATGCTGTGGCCGCCGATCCGTTACTCCTACGACACCTATAACCGCGACTTGCCGACGCCGGCGCCCTCGAAGCCGACGTGGCTGCTTACCGAGGACCAGTGCCGGCCGGTGGCGGAGAAATACGGCGGCCATTCGTGCGCCGATCTCGAGTGGAACTGGCTCGGCACCGACGACCAGGGTCGCGACGTGCTGGCGCGCCTGATCTACGGCTTCCGCATCTCGGTGCTGTTTGGGCTCACCCTGACGTTGATCTCCTCGATCATCGGCATTACCGCCGGCGCGGTGCAGGGCTATTTCGGCGGCTGGGTCGACCTCCTGTTCCAGCGTTTCATCGAGATCTGGGGCTCGTTGCCCGAGCTCTACCTGCTGCTGATCATCTCCTCGGTGCTCGTCCCCGGCTTCTTCGTGCTGCTCGGCATCCTGCTGCTGTTCTCCTGGCTCTCGCTCGTGGGCTTCGTGCGCGCCGAGTTCCTGCGCGGCCGCAACCTCGAATACATCCAGGCAGCGCGTGCGCTTGGCGTCTCGAACGCCGTGATCATGTTCCGGCACCTGTTGCCCAACGCCATGGTGGCGAGCCTCACCTATATGCCGTTCATCCTCTCCTCCTCGGTCACCACGCTTACCGCGCTCGATTTCCTCGGGCTGGGGCTGCCGCCCGGCTCGCCCTCGCTCGGCGAGCTGCTGTCCCAGGCCAAGGCCAACCTGCAGGCGCCGTGGCTCGGGCTGACCGGCTTCTTCACCCTCGCCATCATGCTCTCGCTCCTCATTTTCATCGGCGAGGCGGTGCGTGACGCCTTCGATCCGCGCAAGGCGTTCGGGTGATCGCGATGGACACGACGGCCGCGCCGCTGCTCGATATTCGCGACCTCTCGGTGACGTTCCGCCAGGGCGCGCGCGAGGTTCTCGCGGTCGACCACGTCTCGTTCGACGTCCGCAAGGGCGAGACCGTCGCGCTGGTCGGCGAATCGGGCTCCGGCAAGTCGGTCACCGCGCTTTCGGTGATGAAGCTCCTGCCCTATCCGGCGGCGCGCCATCCCTCCGGCGCGATCCTGTTCAAGGGCAGGGACCTGCTGCGTCTGAGCGAGGGCGAAATCCGCGACGTGCGCGGCGCCAACATCACCATCATCTTCCAGGAGCCGATGACCTCGCTCAACCCGCTCCACACCATCGAGCGGCAGATCACCGAGGTCCTGCTGCTGCACCGGCGCGCGCTCACCGGCAACAACCGGGCGCGCGTGGTTGAGTTGCTCACCCAGGTCGGCATTCCCGACCCGGCGAGCCGGCTCGGCGCCTATCCGCATCAGCTCTCGGGCGGGCAGCGCCAGCGCGTCATGATCGCCATGGCGCTCGCGAACGAGCCCGACCTGCTGATCGCCGACGAACCGACCACCGCCCTCGACGTCACCGTGCAGGCGCAGATCCTCCAACTGCTCAAGGACCTGCAATCGCGTCTCGGCATGGCCATGCTGTTCATCACCCACGACCTCGGCATCGTGCGCAAGATTGCCGAGCGGGTGTGCGTGATGAAGGAGGGCAAGATCGTCGAGCGCGGCGCGGTCGAGCGGGTGTTCGCCCGGCCCGAGCATCCTTACACCTGCGAATTGCTCGGCGCCGCGCCCAAGCGGGATCCGGCGCCTCCCAACCCCGCGGCGCCGGTCGTGCTCGCGGCCGACAACCTCAAGGTCTGGTTTCCCATCCGCCGCGGCGTCCTGCGCCGCACCGTCGGCCACATCAAGGCGGTCGACGGCATCAACATCGAGCTGCGCAAGGGCGAGACCCTCGGCGTGGTCGGCGAATCCGGCTCAGGCAAGACTACGCTCGGGCTCGCCGTGCTGCGGCTGATTTCTTCGCAGGGCCCGATCGTCTTCATGGGGCACGAGCTGCAGGGGCTCCGCTTCAAGCAGATGCGGCCGTTCCGCCGCGACATGCAGATCGTGTTTCAGGACCCCTACGGCTCGCTCTCGCCGCGCATGTCGGTCTCCGACATCATCGAGGAGGGGCTGTGGGTGCATCACCCGAAGATGCCGCAAGAGGAGCAAACGCAGCGGGTGATCCGGGCGCTCAATGACGTCGGCCTTCCTGCCGAGTCGCGCTTCCGCTACCCGCACGAATTTTCCGGCGGCCAGCGCCAGCGCATCGCGGTGGCGCGCGCGATCGTGCTGGAGCCGACCTTCCTGGTGCTCGACGAACCCACCAGCGCGCTCGACATGCTGATCCAGTCGCAGATCGTCGATCTTCTGCGCGCGCTGCAGAAGCGCCGCGACTTGACCTATATGTTCATTTCGCACGACCTGCGCGTCGTCGCCGCGCTCGCAAGCCGGGTGGTGGTGATGCGTCACGGCAAGGTGGTCGAGGAGGGCGCCGCCGACGAGTTGTTCTCCCGCCCGCAAAGCGCCTACACCCGCGCGCTGTTCGCCGCCGCCTTCGATCTGGAGAGCGCGGGCGACGGCGTCGTGGCGGAGTGAAGCTGTAGGGTGGGAAAAGGCGCGAAGCGCCGTGCCGAGGCGGAGCTGGCGAAGCGAAAAGGGGTCTTCCAGCCCACGCAACTACGCGTTTGCCTTGTCCAGCCTTAATTGAGGGAAATAAGTTGAAATGGGAGTTTCGACCACTTCGGCATTGTCCATTGCGGAGGCCACGATCCTAAGCACATGAAGCGTGCTCTTGACCGCCTTCCGTTTCAGCGGCGGCGTACTTTCGGAATGGCCCGAACGTCCGTCGTTGCCCCTCCCTCATATTTAGCCCACCGAGGTGATTCACGCCATTTGCATCCGCCGCGAAAGTCGCGCGTCGTTGCGAACGACGCGAATCTAGGGTGCACAAGGGCGCGACGCGCTGTCTCACACGTAGCGTGCGGGAACTTTGGAATTGACAGCGGCTGAACCTATAATATTTATAGGTTATGGGCGGGCCGGACGGCCCGGGTAAGAAGCCAGGGCCTTCGCCGGCCGCGCGGCCGGATCAACCGCCTATTCCGCCTGAGCAGCCGGATCGCTTGTCGCCGGCGGTCGCGGTCAAGATCGTGCGGCTGCTTGCTGCGGATACGGACAACATCGTCGTCATTCCGTACGGGAGGCGAAGAGCGCAGCAGCGCAACATTACGCGACGGCAAATCGAACTGTGTGTGCAGAGGGGAACGATCGTAGAAGGGCCGGTGGCGATCGACTGGGCGACCCGGATGCTCGTAATCAACGCATTTTAGAGGGCTGGAGATATGCACCGATACGTCGAGAGCGGCCTCGATAATATCTACCTGGAAAACGGATACCGCATCCACCGGACACCCTACGGCGAGGGTATCTCAATTCAGGACACGGAAGGCCTCAACCGAGCCATCGGACGATGGCTGGTATCGCTCGCCAAGCCCTTGAGCGGAGCGGAACTGAGATTTCTCCGGTTGGAGATTGAGGCGACGCAGAAGGATCTGGCCGGCATTCTCGGAACGACGGAGCAGACTCTTCGCCTGTGGGAGAAACACAAGAAAAAACCGATGCCGGGACCGGCGGACCGGCTGCTTCGGGCGCTTTATCTCGAGTATACCGGCAAGGACGAGTCGGTGCGCAAAATGCTGGAGAGGCTGGCGGAATTCAGCCAAAAAGACCACCGAACAAAAGTTCGCTTCCGCGAGACACGAAGCGGCTGGAAGCAACTCGAACCTCATCACGGCTGAAAGATCGCGAATAGCGAACACTTTTGCAGCCTTCTTATTCGCCATTCGCTATTCGCCTGCGGCTCTTTCCCTCGATGCGGAAACTCCGCACTATCACCCAATGACCAAAGGCGCGCTCGCTCTTCTTATCACCGGCGGCACCGAGAATTGGTCGCCCGCGCGCTGGCGCGAGCGCTTCCTTGCCGTGTGCCCGGAACGCGCGGTCGCGCTGTTGCCGCACGATAAAATCGATCCCGCCGCGGTGCATTATGCGGCGGTGTGGAAGCCGCTGCCGGGTTCGTTGAAGGCGTTTCCCAACCTGGCGGCGATCTTCAATCTCGGCGCCGGCGTCGATGCGCTCATGGCCGACCCGACGCTCCCCGACGTGCCGATCGTGCGGGTTGCCGACGCCGACCTCACCGGCCGCATGACCGAGTACGCGGTGATGCACGTGCTTATTCATCACCGTCACCAGCGCTATATCGACGCCTGCCAGCGCGACCGTCTGTGGGCGCCGCCGCTGCAGCGTGCCGCGAGCGCGGTGCGGGTCGGCGTCATGGGGCTGGGCGTGCTCGGTCGCGACGCCGCCGACGTGCTGCGACGGCTCGGCTTCAATGTCGCCGGCTGGAGCCGGACCCAAAAGGCGATTCCCGGCATGAAGACCTTCGCCGGCGAAGCTGAGCTATCCACGTTCCTGGGTCGCACCGACATCCTGGTTTGTTTGTTACCCCTGACGCCCGCCACCAGGGGCATTCTCAACCGGCGCACGTTTTCTTTGCTCGCGCGCGACGGCGTGCTCGATGGGCCGGTCGTGATCAACGCCGGGCGCGGCGGCTTGCAGGTGGAATCCGACCTGCTCGCGGCGCTCGACGACGACACGCTCGCGGCCGCGACCCTCGACGTGTTCGCGACCGAGCCGCTGCCGACCGACAGCCCGCTGTGGTCGCATCCAAAAGTGACGGTGTCGCCGCACAATGCGGCCGACACCGACCCCGACGCGATTTCCGTCTATGTCGCGGAACAAATCGCGCGCCACGAACGCGGCGAGCCGCTGCAGAACGCGGTGGATCGCGGATTAGGCTACTGATCCGGCGAGCGCCGCACGCTCGTCGCCGCGCCGATGCGGGCGATCGCCTGGTCGATCGGCTCGATCGCGACCGCCATGTGGAAGGCATTGGCGTGGATCATCGTCGCTGCGTCGCGCGCGATCGCCACGTGACGCTTCCAGAAAATGAGGTCGCCGCGCCGGCGCAGCGTGTCGGTGACGACCTCGCCGAGCGCCGCCTCCTGCATGTCGCTGTCGCGCGGGCAAGCGATCCCGCAGGCCGAAAGCGCGACCTGTACCAATCCCGAGCAGTCGAGCCCGAAGCTGGTCTTGCCGCCCCACAGGTACGGCGTGCCGAGAAAGCGCTCGGCGACGGCGACGAAATCCGCCTCGCGGCTCTCGACCGGCGCAAGGTGCTGTGCCGGCACGTAACCGCCGGACGCCGTGCGCGCCAAGCGGCTTTCGATGCGCGCGACCGCAAGGCGCGCACCCATCGGCAGCCCGGCGATCGGCGGCAGCTTGAACGAGGGCGCGGGAAACATGAGGGTGCGCAAGGCGCTCACCCGATGGGTCGGCGCGGGGCCGGGCACGGCAAGCCCGCTTGTCGGCATAAAGCCCACGTAGCCGTCGCCTGCGAGCTGGCCCCACGCCCAGCCTTCCTCGCTCGTTTCGAAGACGGTGACGCGCTCGCCCATGAGCACTTCGGTGTCGAGCGGCGCGTCGGGAGCGGGCAGGCGGCGCAGCGCCAGGTGCGGCTCGATCACCTCGCGCGGCTCGCCGTCGACGAAGCGCGCCGCCGCGACCTTGCCCTCGAGCGAACGCGCGGCAAGGTCCGGCCGAGCCGCGGTGAGGCGCGGATGGAACGGCAAAGTCATCGTCCGTAGCGCGCGTGAAGCAGCGCGTAGAGAGCGCGCGCCGCCTGGCATTCGCCGCCTTCAGGGCGCGCCGGTTTTGCCGCCGGCGTCCAGGCGTAGACGTCGATATGCATCCAGCTCTTTGCCGCCTCGACGAAGCGGCGCAGGAACAGCGCGGCGGTGATCGAGCCGGCGAAGCCGCCGCTCGACACGTTGTTGAGATCGGCGACTTTGGAATCGAGCATCGATTGGTACGCCTGCCACAGCGGCATCCGCCACAGAGGGTCGTTCTCGGCCGCCGCGCAGCGCTCGACCTCGGCCGCAAGCGCGTCGTCGTCGGTATAAAACGGCGGCAGATCCGGCCCGAGCGCGACGCGCGCGGCGCCGGTGAGCGTGGCCATGTCGACGATGAGTTCGGGCGTTTCCTCGTCGGCAAGCGCCAGCGCGTCGGCGAGCACGAGCCGGCCTTCCGCGTCGGTGTTGCCGATCTCGACCGTGAGGCCCTTGCGCGAGCGGTAGACGTCGAGCGGGCGGAACGCCGCGCCCGAGATCGCGTTCTCGACCGCGGGGATGAGCACGCGCAGCCGCAGTTTGAGCCCGGCGTCCATCACCATGTGGGCAAGCGCGAGCACGCACGCCGCGCCGCCCATGTCCTTCTTCATGATGCGCATGGCGCTCTCGGGCTTGATGTCGAGGCCGCCGGTGTCGAACGTCACGCCCTTGCCGATCAGGGTGACTTTGGGATGCGCCGCGTCCCCCCAGGCCAGGTCGATGAGTCGCGGGGCGCGGTCGGCGGCACGCCCCACCGCATGGATCAGCGGGAAGTTTTGTTTGACGAGATCTCCGCCGACGAGCGCACGCAGCGATGCGCCATGGCGCGCGGCGAGCGTGCGCGCGGCCTCTTCGAGTTCCGCCGGGCCGAGGTCGTTGGCCGGCGTGTTGATCAGGTCGCGCGCAAGCGTCACGCCTTCGGCCAAGCGCGAGAGATCGGCGCCGTCGATGCCGTCCGGCAGTGCGAGGCGGACCTCCCTGGCCGAGGCCGTGCGATAGCGCGCGAAGCGGTAGCTCCCGAGCGCGACGGCAAGCGCGGCAAGCCGCGCGTCATGCGGCGCATTGGCGAACCGGTAGGTGCCGGCGGGCAGCAGGTCGGCAAGGCGGCCGGGCAGGAACGGATCCTTCTCGTCGTCGTCGGCTTCGAGGCCGTAAACCACCCCGCCGAGCCCTTCGGCCCTCCCGGGCAGCAACAGGTGGCCACCCGGCTTGGGCTCGAAACCGGCCGCATCGACAAAGGCGCGCGCGCCGGGCTCGAGCGCAACGCGCAGCGCCGGCCAGGTCGTGCCGGTGACGAACCAGATCGGAACCGCCGGCGCGGCGCCGGGCGTGACGAAAGAAGGGTGCATGAGCGGGCGCGCTCTACCACGGTCGCGGTGACCCGAGAAGGCGGGCAGGGCCGCGGATTAACCGGGCATTAGGGTTAACGGAGTATTGCAAAGGCTCGGGCCGGGCGTCTGCGCGCCCGGCGGAGCAGGGTCATGGCCTCGTTCTCCCGTTCTCGTTTCACGCGCCTGATCGGCCCCCTCGTTCTTGTGCCGGCGCTCGCGGCTGCGGCGGGCTGCACGTCGATGCGCCAGATGAGCGGCGCCAGCGACCCGGGCACCACCGGCTCGGCCATGTCCGATGCTGCTCCTGCCGATGGCGACTCGCGGCGCGAGGTCCAGGCGGCGGGCGACCTCTACAAGGCCAATCCGGCCAACGCCGACGTCGCCATGCGCTACGCGCGCGCGCTGCGCGCGATCGGCCAGCGCACCCAGGCCGCCGCGGTGCTGGAGCAGGCCTCCATGCGCAATCCGAAGAATCGCGCGCTCGTCGGCGCCTATGGCCGCGCGCTCGCCGACGCCGGCAACTTTGCCCAGGCGCTCGAGGTGCTCAACCGCGCGCATACGCCCGACCAGCCCGATTGGCGCATCCTCTCGGTGCAAGGCGCGGTGCTCGACCAGATGGGACGTCACGAAGAGGCGCGCAGCTACTATGCGAGCGCGCTGCGGCTCGCTCCCGACGAGCCGTCGGTGCTCTCGAACCTCGGGCTTTCCTACGCCCTCTCGAAGGACCTCAAGCAGGCGGAGGCGACGCTGCGCCGGGCGAGTTCCGGCGGCCACATCGATCCGCGCGTGCGTCAGAACCTGGCGCTCGTGGTCGGCCTGCAGGGACGTTTCGAGGAAGCCGAGACCATCGCCCGCGCCGACCTGCCGGCGGAAGAAGCCGCCGCCAACGTCGGCTATCTGCGCCAGATGCTCGCGCACCCGAACGGCCTCGCCAAGCTCCCGCACCCCGGCACGAGCTGAGCGGCGGGCGCGTAGCCCCGCATGAAGTGGGGCGCAATG
>Ga0153928_1000992_pt1 | contig 13410 bp, 12 predicted proteins | sample TSNJ012MetaG_FD_106656 | JGI IMG/M metagenome (GOLD analysis project Ga0153928, IMG submission 106656) | Attine ant fungus gardens microbial communities from New Jersey, USA - TSNJ012 MetaG | ecosystem: Host-associated > Fungi > Mycelium > Unclassified | place: USA: New Jersey, Wharton State... | reverse complement strand
CTGACAGCAGCACTCCGAAGACAGGATTGGTAAAACCATATATCGATACCCGCCCTACTGAGTTGTACTGCAGAAGCAATGCCCAGAGGGAGAATGCCACACTTGAGATAATTGCCATATAGACCATCAGCAGCGTACTCTTAGGGGTAAACCCGTGCACTTCACCGCCCAGTCCCAGTCCGATCGCAATCAGTATCATACCACCGATCAGCAATTGATATGCGGTAATCGTAAATGCTTTATCTTTATTAACAAAGGTTTTAACATAAACAGCGGAAAAACCATAGGAAAAACAGGAAAGAATCAAAAATCCTTCACCTTCAGGGACAGAATAAAGGGGGTCTTGACCTGCAATCCCCCCAGCACAAATGATGCACTAATCGCTTTCTTCGCGATTCATCGTTATGAACATTTCGATTAATTCCCAGATTTCTTCCCGTCCCTGCTTTGTATCTGCCGAAAAGGGAATAATCGGTGTTCCCGGAACTACATCAAGTCCCATCTTAACTTGTTTTATGTGTTTTTGTACCTGGCTTTTTTTTAATTTATCCAATTTAGTTGCGATGATAATCGGCTGGTAACCGTTATCAGTAATCCAGTCGTACATCATCTTATCATTCGCCGATGGTTCATGGCGGATATCAATCAGCAGGAATACTGCCTTGAGCATCTTAGACGTATTCAGATAGCGTTCAATCATCTTACCCCATTGCTCTTTTACCGCAACCGCTGCTTTTGCATATCCATATCCCGGCAGGTCAACCAGATACATGATATCGTTAATATTGTAAAAGTTGATAGTCTGGGTTTTACCCGGCTGGGCACTGGTTCGGGCCAGCGACTTGCGGTTCATCAGCGAATTGATCAGCGATGATTTCCCCACATTGGATTTGCCTGCAAACGCAACTTCAGGCCAGTCATTATCCGGTAATGTGCTGGTCACGCCGCATACAATATCCAGTGACACGTTCTTAATAACCATAGTTTTTTCCTTCCGTCCCCATACATCATTGTGCAAATGCCACCGGCAATACATCTGCCATTGTTTCCACGAAGACAAGTTCTAGTCCGTCTTTTATCTCTGTTTCAATTTCCTCTACATCCGGTTTATTCTTCGCCGGTACCAGTACTGTCTTAATTCCCGCTGTTTTCGCTGCCAGCAGCTTTTCTTTCAAGCCGCCAATCGGCAGAACCCGACCCCGAAGGGTAATCTCACCCGTCATCGCCACATCCGCTCGGACTGGCTTTAAGGTCAGAGCCGAGAGCATCGCGGTAGCCATTGTAATTCCCGCCGACGGTCCGTCTTTGGGTACTGCACCCTCTGGTATATGAATATGGATATCATGCTTTTGGAACATTTCCTGATCGATATCATATTGGTCGGAAATGGAACGGATATAGCTGATTCCCGCTCTTGCGGATTCTTTCATTACATCGCCCAGCTGACCGGTCAGCATAAACTCACCTTTGCCCGGCAAGATGTTCACTTCAATCTGAAGGGTATCACCGCCTACATTGGTCCATGCCAGTCCACGGACAATACCGATTTCGTCGGTTTCATTCTTTTCACGGAAACTATATCTTGCTGTTCCTAAGAAATCACTCAGATTACGTACCGTTACGGTAACCGAGCGGCGATTTTCCTCTAATATCCGACGTGCCGTTTTGCGGCATATTTCACCGATTTTACGTTCCAGATTCCGGACACCAGCCTCTTTGGTATAACTATTGATTATCTTGGCAAGGGCATCCGGTTTAATCTTTAACTGGCTTTTTTTCAAGCCGTGAGCTTCCATTTGCTTCGGAATCAGGTGCTCCTCGGCAATGTGCAGCTTTTCATTTTCAGTATAACTGGTGATTTCAATCAATTCCATACGGTCCAGAAGGGGTCTGGGGATCGTCTGGGGATTATTTGCCGTGGCGATAAAGAGAACCTCCGATAAGTCAATCGGCAATTCCACATAGTGGTCCACAAAGCGGTTGTTCTGTTCTGAATCCAGGACTTCCAGCAAGGCGGAAGAGGTATCTCCTTTATAATCACTGCTCACTTTATCTATCTCATCCAACAGCATCAGCGGATTCTTCACGCCCGCCTGTTTCAGGCCAGCTGCAATCCTTCCGGGCATGGCACCGATATAGGTGCGGCGATGGCCGCGAATCTCAGCTTCATCCCGCACCCCACCAAGGCATACGCGGATATATTGTTTGTCCAATGCTCTGGCTACTGATTTGGCGATAGAGGTCTTGCCGGTTCCCGGTGGTCCGATCAAGCAAAGAATGGGACTGTCCCCTTTCCTTGTCAACGTACGGACTGCCAGAAATTCCAGAATTCGTTCTTTCACCTTTTCAAGCCCATAGTGATCCTTTGCAAGAATCTCTTTAGCCTCGGAAATATTCTGGTTGTCTTCTGATACTTTATCCCAGGGCAAATTCAAAAGAGTTTCGATGTAGCCGCGGATAACGGCGCTTTCGGATGAATTATTGCCGATATTTTTGAAGCGTTTGATTTCTTCTGCTATCTTTTCTTTAATCTCCTCAGCTGCTTCCAGCTGCGCCAACTCCTCCTGAAATCGATCGGCATCGGAAAATGTGGTGTCTTCCCCCAACTCTTCCCGAATCAGCTTTAACTGCTCCCGCAAGATATATTCCTTTTGATTCTTATCAATCCGCTCTTTAATTCTGGCTTGTAATTCATTGCGGATCTTTATGACTTCAATTTCATTATTCATTAACACACCCAGTAAGTCATAGCGTGAAGACAGGCTGACCGCCTCCAGAATCTGCTGACGCTGTTCATAAGGCAGTGGTAAATTAATGGCTATCTGATCCACCAGCTTTTCCACATCATCCAGATCGATCAACTGGCCCGCCAGTTCGGTGCTGACTTTCTGGTTCTCCTGGCAAAACTTTATAAAAGTCTCTTTCAGATTGCGGAGCATGGCTTCCTTCACGGTTTCCGACTCGATGGCAACCTTGGTCTTTTCAAACCGGGCAATTTCTGCTTCCAGATAATCCTCTTTGCCGGTCAGGCTTAACAGCTCCGCCCGTTCCATTCCTTCAACCAGAATACGCAGTACATGCTTTGGTAATTTTACCACCTGCTTGATTCTGGCAATTGTTCCAACACTATATAAATCCCCGATATCAGGGTTTTCTTCCTGAGTGCTTCTCTGAGTGATCAGAAATACTTTCTGAGACTTCAGCATCGCTTCTTCCACTGCCCTTACTGATCTTTCACGGCTGATATCAAAGTGGACAATCATATCTGGCAATATTGCCGTACCGCGAAGCGCAACGGCAGGCAATATACTTATCAATTCGTTCATAATTTGCCTCCAGATGAGTCATGCGGACATGCTTTCATGTCCATTTGACCCATAAACTTAATCTTCTTTAAGCTTTCCAGCTATTACCGGGGCGAGATATTATGCAATAACAGGTTTTCCCTTCCTCTTAGCAGGCACTTTTCTTGGCACCGGCAGGCTCTCACCTTTGACGATCACCGGTGCTGCTTTTCCATCCACTGCATCCTTGGTAATGATACACTTGCGGATTGTATTATCAGATGGAGCTTCATACATCATATCCATCATCGTGCTCTCCATGATCGAGCGCAAACCCCTGGCCCCGGTCTTTCTTTCCATTGCTTTTGCAGCAATACTGACTAAGGCCGGTTCATCGAATTCCAATTCTACCCCATCCAGTTCAAACAGCTTACGGTACTGCTTGATCAGAGAATTCTTCGGTTCTTTCAAAATCCGTACCAAAGCCACTTCATCCAACATATTCAAGGTAACAACCACCGGCACACGACCAATAAATTCCGGGATCAGACCATACTTGATGAAATCCTGGGGCATTACTTCACCCAGCAATTCACCTACATTCCGATTCTTCTTATCAACAAGCTCGGCACCAAAGCCGATGGACTTTTTATCCTTTCTAGTTTCAATGATCTTATCCAATCCTTCAAATGCACCACCGCAGATGAAGAGAATATTCGTTGTATCAATCTGGATAAATTCCTGATGTGGATGCTTTCTGCCCCCCTGAGGTGGTACACTGGCAACCGTTCCTTCCAGAATCTTCAGCAATGCCTGCTGCACCCCTTCACCGGAGACATCCCTGGTAATGGACGCATTCTCAGACTTTCTGGTAATCTTGTCAATCTCATCAATATAAATGATGCCATGCTCTGCCCGCTCTACATCGTAATCAGCAGCCTGAATGATTTTCAGCAGAATATTTTCCACATCTTCACCCACATAGCCGGCTTCTGTCAAAGTAGTCGCATCGGCAATTGCAAATGGTACGTTGAGAAGTTTTGCCAGAGTCTGTGCCAGTAAAGTCTTACCGGAACCTGTCGGTCCCAACATTAAAATATTACTTTTCTGTAGTTCTACCTCCAGGTCTTTACCCGAAAGAATTCTCTTATAATGATTATATACCGCAACAGACAGGACCCGTTTTGCCTCATCCTGGCCAATGACATAATCATCCAGAATCTCTTTCATCTCCTTTGGTTTAGGCAGGTTGATATCGCCTAACTCCTCCCGGTCCATCTGCTCAAATTCTTCGTCAATAATCTCGGCACAAATCTCAATACACTCATCACAAATAAATGCTCCATCCGGCCCTGCGATCAGCTTGCGCACTTGATCCTCTGTCTTACCGCAAAAGGAACATCTTACTCTACTTTCGCCCTTTATCGCCATTTTTTCTCCCTAACCTTTCTTTACTATATATAGATAATCAGCACCTTCTGGCCCATTGCCATAATGCCATATAAGACCCCTGCTACACAGCAGGAGTCTTATAATTCATACATTTATCGATTCGTAATTACATTATCAATCAATCCATAGACCTTTGCTTCTTCTGCAGACATATAGTTATCTCTTTCCGTATCGGCAGCAATCACGTCAAAAGGCTGTCCTGTGTTCTCAGCCAGAATAGTGTTGAGCTTCTTGCGGGTTCTCAAAATATGCTCCGCTGCAATGCTGATCTCTGTCGCCTGTCCCTGGGCTCCGCCAGATGGCTGATGAATCATGATCTCGGCATTAGGAAGAGCACTTCTCTTTCCTTTTTTGCCGCCTGCAAGCAGGAATGCACCCATGCTGGCTGCCATGCCGATACAGTTTGTCGCTACATCACACTTGATATATTGCATGGTATCATAAATAGCCATGCCGGCTGTCACTGAACCGCCGGGGCTGTTAATGTATAATTGAATGTCTTTACTTGGGTCTTCCGATTCCAAAAACAACAACTGCGCAACCACCAGGCTGGCTGTCACTTCATTAACTTCTTCCCCCAGAAAAATAATACGGTCCTTCAGCAACCTGGAATAAATGTCATAGCTGCGTTCGCCTCTGCTTGTCTGTTCAATAACATAAGGTACTAAACTCATATGAATATCTCTCCTTAATAATCGAATTCGTAACTATTCAGGACTACATCCTTCACCGGATATTACTTACTGAATAGTTTGGAATATCCTATACTTCTGTTGCTGCGTCTGCGATTAAGGTAACTGCTTCTTGTACAGCTATATCCTTCTTCATCTGATCTTTTTCATAATCGCCTATTAATTCTTTTAACTTATCAGCTTCCATCTTATACATTTCAGCCATTTTAACAATTTCTTCATCCAACCTTTCATCAGAAACCTGGATATCTTCTAATTCAGCAATCTTCTCTAATACCAGTCTGCTCTGGATTCGTTTTACAGCCTGCGGCTTCATCTGTTCCTGCATAGCATCCCAGTCAGCGCCGGTAATCTGCATATACTGCTCCATTGTAATTCCCTGAGACTGTATTCTTCTGCCGAAGTCATCAACTAACTGATTAGTCTGAGTCTCAATCATTGGATCTGGGATTTCCATGGCGGCATTTTCGATTGCTTTATCAACAACAGCATCTTCTTTAGCGCGTTTGCTGTCTTCTTCTTTTTTCTTGATCAGATTGGCTTTGATATCTGCTTTGTATTCATCCAATGTATCGAATTCAGATACATCTTTAGCAAATTCATCATCCAGTTCCGGAAGTTCTTTCGCTTCAATTTTACGAACAGTATACTTAAATACGGCCGGCTTTCCAGCCAGTTCTGCCGCCTGGTATTCGTCTGGGAAAGTTACATTAACCTCCGCCTCTTCGCCAACCTTAGCACCTATCAGTTGTTCTTCAAAACCTGGAATGAAAGACTTGGAACCAATTGCCAGCGGATAATCTTCACCTTTTCCACCATCAAAAGCAACACCATCAACAAAACCTTCAAAATCAAGCTTGATCGTATCGCCATCTTCTACTGCACGGTCCTCCACCGAAATAGTCCGGGAGTTTCTTTCCTGTTCTTTCTTCAGTTCTGCTTCAATTTCTTCATCAGTTACTGCCAAGTCTGCTTTTGGTACTTCTAATCCTTTATATTCACCCAGAGTAACTTCTGGCTTCAAAGCTACTTCAGCAGTAAAGATAAAAGGCTTTCCGCTCTCCAGCTGTACCACATCGATAGATGGCTGGGAAACGATATCAAGCTCACTTCCATCTGCTGCTTTTGAATATGCTTCAGGAATCAGGGAATTCGCTGCATCTTCATAAAAGATTCCTACACCATACATTTTTTCAACCATTTTTCTTGGTGCTTTCCCTTTGCGGAATCCTGGCATATTAATCTTACCCTTCTGTTTCAGATAAGCTCCCTGGATTGCTTTTTCTAATTCTTCAGCAGTAACTTCAATTGTAAGTTTTGCCATGTTCTTCTCTAAATTTTCAACTTGCACGCTCATTATTATCGTTTTCCTCCTTGCTACTCTATAGGTAGGGTGCGTATTTTACGCCATACTTCTCCATACTTGCAGTCATTTTCGTAGTATATCATAGAATACGCAAAAACACCAGTATTTTTTTAATGACCGTACACCGTATTTTTTAATGGCCGTACACAATCGCAGTTCTTATTTCTTCTGCCTTTTCTGAGCTTACCAGAATCTTAATCAATTCCAAACTAAACGAAATCGCAGTACCAACTCCCCGGCTGGTAGTAATGTTCCCATCAGTCACCACCCGATCGGTCACTGCCTGAGCCCCGGTAAGCTGTTGTTCACATCCCGGATAACAGGTCGCTCTCTTTCCCTCCAGCAATCCCAAACCGCCAAAGACAGTCGGCGCCGCACAGATAGCCGCCAATTTTTTTCCTTCCTTATTCCATGCCTTCAAAAGTTCGGTCAACGGTTCATAGTCTCCCAGGTTGGTAGTCCCTGGTTGTCCCCCGGGAAGCAGTAGTAGATCAGCCCCGCAAGGATCTATCTCTTTGTAAAGCTTCTCGGTCTGTACCGTAATACCCTGGGCACCCGTCACCGCAAGCTGATCCATAATCGAAACCATACAAACTTCCACACCCGCTCTGCGAAGCAGATCCACTGCTGTCAATGCCTCAATCTCTTCAAATCCTGCTGCTAAAAAGATATATACTTTTGCCATCTTACATCCTCCTTCATCAACCTTATTCCTAGAATAATTATAGCACTCGTTATTATGCTTTTGCAACAAAAGAGCATCTTTTTCCCCCAGTTTGTCCATAATTCTTTTTCGTACTATTTCCTTTTGCTCTACCACGGAATGATCGAATGTTATCTTCTTCACTTTTTTCTCAATCTGCTTTGCATGAAACACCGCAATTCTGACTCCTGCCTCTCCACATATCCTGGCAAAAAAATTTGAACTTTTGCGTAACTTTAAGCTTTTATCTAATATATTATGCATATTTTTCCCTCCTACACGCAGCAAGAAATGAGTTTACAACTAAATATTCGCCGACAGACTTACTCAAATTACGAAAATGGAAAACGTCGTTACTGTTCACGCCGTGACCAGTAACACGCTACGCGATGCACAGAAATGCTGTAAACAGCATTCCGCGCCTACAACTCTCGGGATTTTCAGGCATAAATGCCTGAAAACACCTCGCGGAATACTGGCTGTGAATAGTAACAAAACATCTTCCAATCTGGAAATTTTACTTGCTATTAAAAGCATCCTGGGAATCTCAATGGAACAGCTGGTGGCTGATTTTCTTTAAAGATATCATACTTTTCCTTTTTTGCAAACTATATATTTGCTTTTATATTGTTTAGTTGTGTAGTTGCGCACTTTTTTTCAAGCAATTAATTTACGAAGAGCGTTCCTCTCCTGGCACACAGCGGCGTCCTGGCAGCCAAAGTTGAACTATTGTTACTGTTCACTCCGTGATCAGTAACACGCTACGCGATGCACAGAAATTATGCATACTGCATAATTTCGCGCCTTATATGTCTCGGGATTTCCGTGCATAATGCACAGAAACACCTCGCGGAATAGTTGGGGAGTGAACAGTAACGAACTATTACCTGTTTTAACCTTTTATTTACAGCCATTTTTGCAAATACTCCCCTTATCTGATAGAATGATCAGTAACTACAACCTTCGAAAGGAATCCCCCATATGGAAATAGAACGTAAATTTTTAATCAGCCAGCTGCCGGACAATCTTTCTTCCTATTCTTATCATGTAATCGAACAGGCCTATCTATGCACCGAACCCGTTGTTCGCATTCGCAAGCAGGATGATGATTATTACCTTACTTATAAATCAAAAGGCTTTCTCTCCCGTGAAGAATATAATTTGCCGTTGACAGAAGAGGCATATAAGCATTTAAAAGAAAAGGCTGACGGGATTGTGCTGGCAAAGAGGCGGTACTTGATTCCTTTGGAAAATGATTTGAAAATTGAACTGGATTTGTTCCAAGCTCCCTATGAAAATCTGAAGTTGGCAGAGGTGGAATTTCATTCTGAAGAAGAGGCTAAAGACTTTACTCCGCCTTCCTGGTTTGGCGAGGATGTTACCTATTTGGCTCAGTATCAGAATAGCAGCTTGAGTAAAGGCATAAATTAAAGCAATGTATGGCAAAACTCCTCATTTGCCATGCATTGCTTTACATTATTTTTTACCACTATCTCCTTTGCAACGTGCCGTTTTGCTTTTGTCTGTTTTAGTTTTGTTTCCTTTCCGCCTTAAATGGCTAGACTATTAAGTATAAGGAAAGGGGATAGATATATGGATTACAAACGTATGAACAACTTTCGGCTTCTGGGTCTTACTATCGCATACTACCGTAAAGCCCGGGGTCTGACACAATTGGAACTGGCAGAGACCGTCCACATCAGCAGAACACACATGAGCAATATTGAGGCTCCAAACGGAAAAACTTCTATTTCCCTTAGCAAATTATTCGATATTGCCGAAGCGCTGGATGTTCAGGTGAAAGATTTATTTGACTTTAGGGATACTTCTCTATAGGTCTCTGGATTTTTCCACACAGGACTTCATGGCTTCGATCACTGCACTGCGCATACCTTCTTTTTCCAGTACACGTACTGCTTCGATTGTCGTTCCACCGGGTGAGCAGACCATGTCTTTTAGCTCACCCGGATGCATTCCTGTCTCCAGGACCATCTTTGCACTTCCCATTACCGCCTGGGCCGCGAACTGATATGCCTGCGCTCTGGGCATTCCATCGGCAACTGCAGCATCTGCCATCGCTTCGATGAACATGAATACATAGGCCGGTGAACTTCCGCTTACAGCTGTCACTACGTCCATGAGATTTTCCGGAATCACTTCCACACGACCAAAGCATTTTAATAAGTCACATACCTGCACAAGCTCTTCTTTTGTTATCCGTTCATTGCTGCAGATACCGGTCATTCCTTCTAGTACAAGGGCTGGCGTATTTGGCATGGTGCGGATGATCTTGGATGGCTTTCCAATCTTGGTTTCTACCCATTCCAACGTTTTTCCCGGTGCTATGGTTACGATTATCTGGTCATCCTTTAATTCGTCCTTGATGTCTTTCAGCACTTCTTCATAGTACTGAGGTTTTACTGACAGTATGATTATGTCCGCCTTTCTGGCTACCTCTTTATTATCAGTTGTTCCCGTTACTTGCATCTGGCTCTGTACTTTATCCAGAGCAGTCTGCGAAATCTCTGAAATGATAATGTCACTTTTGTCCACATGATTTTGCGCCAGAATGCCGCGCAGCATCGCTGAAGCCATATTTCCACATCCGATAAATCCTAATTTCATCTACGATTCCTCCGTATTGGTCTTATATTAGTGTACTGTTTCACCCTAACACTACTCTCACCAGCGAAGCAATCAGTCTGGCTAATATCTGTGGTATACAGACAGTACTCTAAATTATTTTTCCTTGTAATTATACTCCTTAAATAAGTTTAATACAACCGCCAACGAACTACGGGTGCATATCATAAAAGTGTATTGGTTGCTATTCAGCCATACATATCATCCTACCAAAACCCAGCCGCTATGTGCTAGTCACCATCCTTCCCTTTACTTCTATTAAAGTAGGCATTCCACCCTGAGCCCCCATTTTTTCAACAGATAATCCACCTGCATACTGGGCGAAAATAATTGCATCATACAGCGTACTGCCTTCGCTTACTGACTTAGCAAATGCGCCTGTAAAAGTATCCCCTGCACCTGTTGTATCAACAACCTCGGCTTCAATCGCAGGAACACAAATTATTGATTTTCCATTACTGTATTTTACTCCGTTTTTCCCAAAAGTGATTATAAGCTTATTCGGATACCGATGCATCAGATTTTCAATATCCGCTTCCGTCTGAAAAACTTTTTTAACTTCATGCTCATTTGGTATTAAATATGTTACCTTATCAATAAGTTCACTTGACATAGCTAATGCAGGAGAAGGATTTAAAAGTACAGGGATACTTCCTATGGTTTCACCTTTGCAAGGCATCTTATCTGATGTCACTACAATATCCATATTAATACTACCAACTACTGAATTCAAGAAATGAGTGACTCTCTTCCATGGTTAAGACATTGTATTAATCATTTTGAAGTCACTAACATTGAAGCAAATCATGATTTACTTGATTTGTTTGCAGAGAATATCGACGAGCCAGAAGCCCTATAAATACCAAGCGGATGTCAAAAAAGTTAAGTGAAATACATACCGATTATTGGCTACAAGAAAGGGGATAACACATGAGCTTAATAAATCGACAAACAGGAAGAATCCATTTTCCATCCCTTTCAAAAAATTTCCCCCAATCAAATAGGGGTGTAGCGTTATCTTTCTTTCCGGAGTTTGTATGTGAAATATGAGTATATGACACCCACGGGAATGGCGAAAACTGAAATATGTCGTTACCCAGTGGACTTGTAAAATACTCTTTTTGATTTTTAGCCTTCTCGGTAGCTATAGTAACGTATTTTTCTAATGTATCCTGCATCTCTACATTGACAACCTTAAAAAGCTCAGTATCTTGGTTCATATATGTAAAGGCGGTATTGATTTTATCATAAAGCACTATCTGACCATCCACAAAGCGATATCTAAATTCCTCAATTTCATTGGCGCATTTAGAAGTAAGAAAGATCAAAGCCATTGTGAACGAACACTTCATCTCCTTAACCTCCTTTAGAAAATTACTTATGTCCAATTCAAACGTTACACAATATGATGGCTCAATGCTGTTTCTAAATATTTGACAGTGTAATGCGCGCTTCCAATTGTTTACATCAATTACTTTATAATTACCTTTCATATTGAATCATTGTCTCCTTTATCCTGATTTCAGTTCTTTGAACATTAAACACCTGTTTATCAATTCATGTAATAAACATAATGGGAAGTTTTATCATTAAAATTGAGCATTGCTTATATATAAGTTTTCTTTATCAAAAAGAAATTCCATTGGCTGATTATATAATCTATTAATAGCATTAATATTTTCAATAAATGGTCGAACATAGCAACTTTGGTTATTTACAAGTTTGTCTATGTTCTTTTCTGCTTTTTTTGAACTGAATTTTCCTAACCGCCCACTCGCTTCAATTAAATTCTCATTAAGCTGAGATTTGCTAACTACAGGAACCTTTGCCACGGCATCTCCAGCAACTTTGCTAATGCTCGCAATCCCACTTAGAAGATGGGATTGTATAGATGACTTCGCATATCTTTCAATCTGCTCATAGCTCTTGGTATAGAGTTCTCTGTATTGATAGGAATAATCCTCTATTTTTTGAGCGGTGCTATCAAGATAAGCCGACTCAAAGTTTTCGAGTAACAATACTTCGAGAAAGGACGAGAATGAATATAAGTATAATGTAAGTTGATATTCTTTGAATTCGGATTGTATTTTTTTCAATTTGCTTTTTACATCCTGATCACTATGAAGCGGCGATTGCTTTTTGATTTTTTTAACTATTTGTTCCCGATAGAAAATAATACTCTGTTCTGCATCACGCTTGATTTCCTGAACTTGGATATGTTTGTTGGTCTTATACTTTTCATTATTCCAATTATACTTATAATTGTTATGAACATCTGTCAAGACATTGAGATTGCCTCTAAGCCTTGACTTTTCCTTTTGCTCTAAAAACTCAAAGATTTCTTGTTGGGTTTCTTGGATACTATCCAATTTTTTATCAATGCTCATTAACGCAGCGGCCATAAATATCATAGTTGGATCACAAATGAGAGGATTAATCCTTGCTTGCCCGACAATACCGGTTTCATTCACGACAGTTCCTAAGTAGCCACTTCCATCCTTGAACTTTGCTAAATTTCCGGATACTCCATCGGGGATTCTTATTTTGCACAGCATTTCCCTTGTACCTTGTCCAGTGGTCTGAGTAATACTTTGAAGTGCTGATGCCAAAGGCTCAAAAGCAATTCCTAAAGCTGAAACTTTTGCTAATGAAATTTTCTTATATTCCGCTAAACGGGTTTCATCTTCTGTTACAAAAGAATAGTCTACTATACCCATCGTCATAGCCATTGCTATCTCATTTTTCTTATCCTTATCCTCCATATAAACCTCCAACTTTCAATTTATTAATTAACCTTCTCCTTACAGTTCTTAATGTCATAGGTTCCCCGTTATTGCTGCAAAGGCACATCCATCATAAACATAATAGGCAATCGAGAAATTATAAAGAACTCCGTTTAATATGGATAATATGCCGCACTCTAAATCATTTTAAAATGCTTAAAAGTATTTCGTAAATCATCCTGCCTTTCGGGTGGGCAGGGGTTGGTTCTACTTTTAAGTGAATAGCGATTGTAGGATACTTTTGGATTTAATCCACAAATTTCTTTCATATGAGCTATCCAGCAAGTTTTTGGTGTGTATCCGTAAGTATTCTTAACATATTCTTGGATCTGTTTGTATGAGAGCGAAAATCTTTTGTCATTAACCTATGCCATCCAACATGGCAAAGACAGATATGTCAGGGAAGAAACAGTCATGAAGGAAACAGGTGAGATACTTGATAAAAAGCAGGTTGCCAAGATACAGACCGTAGACAATGAGAAGGCTG
>Ga0153928_1000990_pt1 | contig 13411 bp, 15 predicted proteins | sample TSNJ012MetaG_FD_106656 | JGI IMG/M metagenome (GOLD analysis project Ga0153928, IMG submission 106656) | Attine ant fungus gardens microbial communities from New Jersey, USA - TSNJ012 MetaG | ecosystem: Host-associated > Fungi > Mycelium > Unclassified | place: USA: New Jersey, Wharton State... | reverse complement strand
TATTCTTTCAGGATCAATTTCCAGAAGCGTGTGATTCACATTTCGGTAAGTGAAGGGAACGCAGAACTGACTCTGTTGGAAGGCGAACCCTTGACAGTTACTTGCTGGGAACTGGAATTGAATCTTAAAAGAGGTGAGGAGGTAATAATCGAAAGGGAGATGCAAATATGAACATATTATATGTGCATACGCATGATACCGGAAGGTATATCGAACCGTATAATCCAGGCATACCAACCCCTAATTTGCTGCGGTTGGCGATGGAAGGAACTCTGTTTCGACAGGCTTATTGCTGCGGGCCCACCTGCTCGCCGAGCCGGGCGGCATTGCTGACGGGCCAGTTTCCTCATATGAGTGGGATGTATGGTTTGGCTCACCGTGGCTTTTCCCTGCACGATTATTCTATGCATTTGTCCAATTATTTAAAGGAATTTGGATTTGAAACCGTGTTGTTTGGGATGCAGCATGAGCATGCACAGCCGGAAAAGATTGGTTATGATAAAGTGTTTGCAGATCCCCGAAGGGAAGCAGAAGATCTTACGGCATGGGATTTGAGCAATGGAGATGCGGCCATGGATTATCTGCGAAAGGTGCATGAAAAACCGTTTTTTATGTCCTATGGACTGGCGCACACCCATCGGCCGTTTTTGGAGATTGATGAATATATAAATCCGGATTATCTGAAGGTACCGGAGTGCCTTCCGGATAATCCGCTGACCCGGAAAGATTTTGCCGGCTATGTGACATCGGCGATGCGGGCTGATTTCTGTATTGGCAGAATTCTTGATGAATTGCGGGCACAAGGGCTGGAAGAGGAAACGATTGTTTTATATACCACAGATCATGGGATTGCATTTCCCCATATGAAGTGTACTTTGTATGATACTGGTATTGGTGTGTCAATGATCATCAAGTATTCAGGCAATAAAAGTAAGGGGAAGGCATGTGATGCCTTGGTTTCGCAGGTCGATATGTATCCGACGTTGTGTGATTTGGCGGGAATTCCCCGGCCATCATGGCTGGTCGGGAGGTCATTGGTTCCGGTTCTTGAGGGAGAAGCCGCCGAGGTGAATGAAGCTGTATTTTCAGAGGTGACTTATCATGCAAGTGTGGAGCCGCAACGTTGTGTGCGTACAAAACGATATAAATACATCAGACGTTATGCCGGGAATCGTTATGCGCCGGCGAATATTGACAGCGGATACAGTAAGGATTATTTGTTGGATCAAGGGCTGTTGGCTTATGAAGTGGAGCAAGAGATGCTCTTTGATCTGGATTTTGACCCGGGTGAACGTAAGAATTTGATTAATGACTTCAATTATCAGGACGTTCAAAATGAAATGCGAGAATTACTGGAACGACATATGAGAGAGACCGGTGATTTTATGGAATCAGGCCGGATTCCACGGCCGGAAGGTATTGTTTTAAACAAGGTAACTTGTGTTGACCCGGATAGTGAAAATCCCAGTGATTATGAAAGCGAAGGAGAACATTATGAATAAGGAACTGATTTTTTATGGGACAGGAGCGGCAGAGGCGATACCCAATCCATTTTGTCAATGTTTTCTCTGCCAAAATGCGCGTAAAAAAGGGGGAAAGGATGTAAGAACCCGGTCGATGTTTCGTATCAATGAACAGGTTCTTTTGGATTTGGGCGCAGATTCCCTGGTTCAGGCGATGAAATATGGGGATTTTATTCACTTGGAACATGTCTTGATTACCCATACACATGAAGATCATTTTGCATCTATGATGATGAGTGTACGGAAGATGGCAACACACAGAATGGACAGGCCATTGCATTACTACCTGACGGATAAAGCCTATGACCTGGTAGCGCTTTATCGGGACAATCCGATTATCTCAAAAGGGTCGGTAGGAACCATGGAAGAAAATGGAATCATACAGTTTCATAAACAAGAGTTTGGCATTCCTTTTTATGTGGCGGATATGAAAGTGATTGCGTTTAGGGGGAATCATTTGGGTAATTTGAATGAAAATGCGGCAAACTACCTGATTTATCTGAAAAATGGAAAGACCTTGTTTTATGGATTGGATACCGGATATTATCTGGAAGAGACTTTTGAGGAATTGAAAGATTATCATATTGATTACTATATCAGTGAATGTACCTATGGAAATTCGGTGGATCCGGGACCGGGACATTTATATATGTCTGCCTGTCTGGAAATATTTGAGCGGCTATTGGAACAAGGCACGATTGATTCGGCAACTAAGATTTATTTGACTCATATCAATCACTGTCACACTGCTGATCATGATACGTTGCAGCGTATCGCAGATGAGTCCGGATTTCCGGCAGAGATTACGGTTGCTTATGATGGGCTACAGATTTAAGGAATATGCGGGAAGGAGATTAAACTTATTATGAAATATCAGGCTGTGATATTTGACTTGGATGGTGTCATTTGCCATACTGATCAATATCACTATAAGGCGTGGAAACTTATCGCCGACCGTATGGAAATTCCTTTTGATGAACAAAAAAACAATCGTCTGCGGGGCATCAGCCGTATGGAGAGCCTGGATATTTTGTTGGAGGATTACCTATATTCCGTTTCGGATGAGGAACAGGCCGCTCTTGCTGCGGAGAAAAATGATGTCTATCGCCGCTTGCTGGGTGAGATGACACCCGCCTCGCTTGCCCCTGGAACCAAGCGGGTTCTTGACTGTTTAAGGGAACGGGGCATAAAATTGGCCATCGGTTCCTCCAGCAAGAATGCACGGTATATTCTTGACCGGATTGGCTTGACGGGCTTCTTTGATGTGGTGTGTGACGGCAGCGATATCACCAGCTCTAAGCCAGACCCACAGGTGTTTTTGCTGGCCGCGGAAATGTTGGGGACGAATCCGGCAAACTGTCTGGTGGTGGAGGATGCGGCGGCTGGTGTTGTGGCTGCTCATGCCGGCGGCATGGACTGTGCCGCGATCGGAAGTGCGGCTGGTTGCAGTATCGCAGAATATGATTTAATTACACTTGCGGATCTTTTGGAAATTCTGGTATTATCTGTATAAAACAGCTGAATTCAAATGTTGAATATGGTATAATTGTTGGATAAAGTGCCTGGCAGGCTGTTGGCTGTCGGTTCATGTGGCGACTACTGGCAGAGCAGGGGCTGGAAAAGTGTAAAAATTATGGATGCAAAGAAAAATGTGCATAAGGAGGGATACAATTATGAGCACAGAAGATTATTACAAAAAGATGCTGGAAAATGATGATGAGACAGCGGATGATGAAGCAGTGGCTAAGAAAAATTTTGTCGGCAGCATGATCGAGACGGTAGAAAACCAATTGAATGATCACGATCCGGAATTTGTCACAGAGGTGTTTCTGTCGCTGCAAAGAAAGGGCTGTAACCGGAAACAAGCCAGAACGGTGATTGCCTCCGCGCTTACTGAGGAAATGTATTACGTCCTTAAGGATGAGAGAGCGTATGATGAGAAAAAGTATGAGTCAAATCTGAAAAAAAGAAGCAGCGCAATGACAAATGAAATATCGGTTCCGAATGTGTCACTGGCGATTGAAGATGAAATTAATGATGCCTGTCGGGAAATATGGGGGGCGATTACTGATAATGATGAAGCGGTAGCGGCAGCGTGGTTCCTTGCAATCTGGCCGGTGATGAAAGAGTATGTGATTCATAATCTGTATCGGGATACGGAGGCAGGAATTGAAAAACCAGATCTGACGGATGTTTCGGTAATGACGGACTACAACATGAATTTTGAGGCTCTGCTTCCGGAAATGGGGACGGTCTTGTGCAATGAGAGGCAATATGAGAATGCAATCGGTTTTAGTAAAGAGGTTCTGGAATTATTTAGCTGGCAGCATTCAGAGCCGGATTCCTATAAAGATGATATCGGACAGGCACTGGCGGATATGGGGAAAGAAAGCGAAAGTGATGCATGGTATCAGAGCTGGCTGGAAGAAGAGCCGGATAACGGGAATTGCGTAAATGGTTATGCATTCTGCCATCAGATCAGAGGGGATATACAAGGTGCGTTGGCGATTGTAGAAGCACACCTGCCAATTAACGAAAGCGCTGATTCAAAATACGATAATCTATATTTGCGCGCGGCCGACTTATATGATGCCATTGGTGATGTGCAGAAAGCAAGTCACTATCGGGAGCTTAGGAGTGCGATTTTTTCAAGCGAATCAGATGATGTTTGGAGTTCGGGCACAATTGTGAAGGAAAAGAAGATTTATCCAAATGATCCCTGCCCTTGCGGCAGTGGAAAAAAATATAAAAAGTGCTGTGGGAAGAGATAGTCAGGGAAAAAGCAGAAAAACAGGGCGCAAAATGCGCCCTGTGAGCGGTTAAAAGCCGTTTTGGGGGTGTTACACCCTAATCGTCTTTATCATCTCTATTGTTCGCTTTTTTTATTGCCGCAACAGTTAGTGCAGCAATCAGACCGACAGCGGAGACAATGAAAAATATCATCGCAAAATTGTTGTTGGTGTTGTCTGCAACTTGCTCGGGAAATTGCCCAAACAGATTTAGTGCAGCCATTGCAAGTGTGATTGAAAAAATAATCACAAGAATTAAGGTTACTGCAGTTTTTCGATTTTGAGCTTTTGGAGGGAGATATGCGTTCAATGAAATCAGCCTAATAAGGTAAATCCCCATGCAAACGCTTATAATAACTGTAACATTAGCGGGGTAATTAAGCCATCTGATTCCTGCTCCATAAAGGCCGCAATCAAAAAATATGGCATAGAACATTAACATAAACATCTGATTCCCAATACTATTGCGCCGTTCTTTCTGCATTTCGTCCAGGCCATTTTTATTGTTCCTCATTATCATCATCCTCCCAAAAAAGTTGGTCAAGCGTTTTGCCAAGCGCCTTGCAAATAGCGATACAAAGTCTTATCGAGGGATTGTAATCACCCTTTTCAATCGCGTTCATTGTTTGACGCGCTACTCCGACTGCTTCGGCAAGGTCTTTTTGCGACATGTCCTTTGCCGCCCTCGCGGATTTAATCCGCAAATTTTTTGCCATATTGCCACCTCCTAATACAAATGTAGCATATACAGGAATAAATGTCAAGTATATAAGACTTTTTGGAATATATTCTATTCTTTGGAAGAGGCCGGGGGGCCGGGGCGCGTAGCCCCACAAAAGCTCTGTCATTTCTTATATTCCCAGCACCATTTTGCGCAATAGGAAATTGTAGCAATATCAAGCAACGCGGTTGATAAAGCTATTGAAGATAAATAGGTGCTTATATCCATGCCTGTCGATAGTGAAAAGAATTTCACACCACCAATGGCCGCAATTGTAATTATCAAACCGCCGATGAGTACCTTATATGCAATTTTTGTTGATTCCGAAACGATAATTTTCTCCCGTTCGTCTGAGTATGCTAACTCAGAATCAGCATTTTTTCCCCAATGGTATTTTTTGACAAGGATATAATGGACAATGGGGTACACTATAAGGTAGGCAATTAGTAGAAAAGGAAAGATGGTTACGCTTCCCTGAAACCCCATTTCCATTTGGGTAACTTCTGAAAAGGGAAACATGAAGGCAAGACCCATCAGAGTAAACAATAATACATTGCCACTACATTGAATTATAGTTTTTTTCATTCGACACTCTCCTTAATAAAGATAATTTCTATTGGTGTTTCCAACACTTCCGATATTCGCATAGCAAGAAGTAGAGAAGGCACATAACTGCCTTTCTCTAAAGAAATAATCGTCTGCCGCGTGACACCAACGAGTTCTGCAAGCTTGCCTTGCGACATGTCTTTTTGAGTACGCAATTCTTTCACAATATTGGTTAGTGTTTCCATGATAACCTCCTCTCACTAATAGTATAGTCAACTTTACATGTAAAGTCAACTATACAGAGAGATTTTTTAAATTTAGTTTTGCATTTTTTTCTATTCGTGCTATAATCGAAAGCAAGAAAAGGGGGGAACGCCAATGGATGATAGAAATCAAGCAGTAGTTACATCGTCTTCGCAGCTTGTGCCGGCACTGGCTTTACGCATATGCTCAGAAATATATCCAAAAGAAATAGATATGGTGGGATGCTTTTGTCCAAATCCAAAATGTCTGTGCAGAGACACGGCTCTTTATTTTTATGAAGCGGACAGCGATTTCAAGAAAAGATTATTTAAAATGGTTTTGAATTATGAAACATGGAAACTTGTTTCTACCGAAGTTTTCGATCACAACAATGATTGCCCAGAGATAATAAATGAGTTTATGGAAAGCCTGAATGATGATATGAAGTCCACGATACTTTCCGGAAAAGAAAAAGCGGTAGCTGAAAAACGTTATACTTTACGTTATGATATTGATTATTCCGACATACGACTAGACACACTGGTCTGTTATTCGGAAATTTATAATATTACCCCACATGAAGCGTATATATTTGAGCATAACAACACGCAATATCTTGTTTTGGATCATTATTGTCCTAATCCGAAATGCGACTGTAAGGAGGCGTTACTTGCATTTTTGGTTGTGAAAAACAATGGGGCGTGTGATCCCCCCGTCTGGGAATGCTGGGTGAACTTTAAGTCTGGGAAAAGAACAGTTAAGAAGAAAGATTCGGGTATTACCTCCCAATATAGCGAGGAGTTGTACGAAAAATTCAATGAGCTTTTAGACGGAAAAGTCGTGGAATCATTGCTGGAACGATATTTCCGGATTAAAAAATGGGGCGAAGAGCATTTGTTAACCAGGCTTCGTGATGATTTGCAAGTACCGGTAAAAAGCCAAAAAATAGGGAGAAATGCTCCATGCCCTTGCGGGAGTGGGAAAAAGTACAAAAAATGCTGCGGAATATAAAGGCGGACGTCCGGAGCATAGTTTGCAGTCACTGGTAGTTGGTTTATTCCAAGTGCCAGTGACTGTTACTTTTTCGCTATTTGGATGTACCTGATAACATGTTCTGAATGTCAGATGGTGTTGAAAACAGGTATATGGTACAATAAAGACAATCAAGCAAACCAATAAGCAGGCGGGGTGAAATTATGAATTATGATTGTATGATTGTCGATGATGAAAAAGCGTTATTAGAAAGCACCAGTGAATACTTAAATCTTTTTGGTGTAAAAACTATCACCGTCCAAACAGCGCAAGATTGTATCAGAATAATATTGAATAATACTGTCAAATTGATTTTGTTAGATATTAATTTGGGAGAAGACTCTGGCTTCGAGTTATGTAAGAAGCTAAGAGGAATGACAAATGTTCCAATCTTGTTTATCAGCGCAAGAAACAGTAATGATGATATGCTTCTGGCTCTTCATATAGGGGGAGATGATTATATTCAGAAACCCTATTCTCTTAGTGTGCTTTTGGCAAAAATACAAGTTGTACTAAAGCGCTGTTACCCACAAACAAGGAGTGAGATTGTAAAGCTGGGAAATTGTACAGCGAATGTTGAAGAACAAATGCTTTATCGAGCGGGGGAAATTGTCAAATTAAAAGGAATGGAAAGTAAACTGCTGTTTTACCTTATTAATAATTCCGGTAGAACCATAACCAAAACAGAACTTTTTCGAGAAGTGTGGGAAAATGTAATCACAGGCGATAATACGCTAAATGTTCACATACGGCACCTAAGAGAAAAGATGGAAGAAGATCCGAATAATCCACGGCTGTTAAAAACGGTATGGGGTATGGGATATATGCTAATATTGGAGAATCAGGAATGAGTTTAAAGCAGTTAAGTATGATTTGTATTAGTTACATCTTTTTAAATCTTTTGTTATTATGGACATTTTTTGACTTTACTAATTTGGCGAATATTAATATTGTAGAAGTCAATGACATTATAAAAACAATCGAAGAAAATTGGAACAGTTTAGATGATAATTTGATGAGTAAAACGATTCACTCCCCATTAGAGTATTTTGTGTTGGACAATAAGGGAAAGCATTGTTATGCTTCTGCGGGAATTCGCCAACAAGAGAAGAATATCATGGAAAGCATTGATCTTATCGTAGATAATGAGCAAGTGGGGAAGATTATTTTTATTAATAATACTTATGGGCTTTTTCAACAATCTAACACCAGCTTAAAGATTTTATGCACGGTTATCATTCTTCTTTCCACGGCAGGTGTGTTTTTATACTGTTATTTCTTTTGGAATAAGGCCATCAAGCCTTTTAAGCAGTTAGAGAGTTTTGCGGAAAGAATAGCTCAGGGAAATCTGGAAATGCCATTATCAATGGATAATAACAATATTCTTGGTTCTTTTACGACAAGTTTTGATATGATGAGAGAAGAACTACTGTTGGCAAAAAATAAAGAGCTAATGTCATCAAAAAGGAAAAAAGAGTTGATTGCAGCCCTTAGTCATGATATCAAAACACCGATATCATCCATAAAGGCTGTAGCTGAGCTGTTATCGGTGCAGGAAAAAAACGAAAAAAAAAGAAGTCACTTAAATTCCATTGTAGAAAAGGCAGAGCAGGTAAACCTTCTTACAAACAATCTGCTTCAATCCACTTTGGAAGAGCTGGAAGAACTGGAAGTGGTGCCTCAGGCAGAAGTTAGCTCTATTATTTCTGACTTGCTTTCTGCATCGGACTATAAAAAATATCTGGAACCTTTTTATATACCAGAATGCCTTTTATATATCGACAAAATAAGGCTTGCACAGGTATTTGATAATATCATAAATAACTCGTATAAATATGCAAACACAAAAATCACAGTGCGGTGCACTTTTGCAAATGGCTATTTAAGAGTATTAATTCAAGACTATGGAAATTCTATCAGTGCAGAGGACATAGCGTTGTTGACTCAGAAGTTCTACAGAGGAAAAAATGCGGTTGGTATCACGGGATCGGGTTTGGGATTACATATATCGTTTAATATTATGAAAAAGATGGAAGGAAATCTTACATTTCAAAAAAATGATACAGGATTTAATGTAAATATCGAAATTCCGTTGATGTGAAGGTCATAGAATTCTTATCTATGATCTTTATTTTTGCACAATAATGTTAGGAAATAGTTAATGATGATTAAGAAACAGACAAAGAACATTAATATTTGATATGTTACTATAAAAAAAGAAATAAATGGATTGGAGGATGCTGATGAATCATAGAGAAATTCTCATTGGAACAGAAAAGTTATGTAAGAGCTTCTCCCAGGGCAAGAATCAGGAGCACATACTTAAAAATTTGGATGTGTTAATATATAAAAATGATTTTACTGTGATCATGGGAGTATCAGGCTCCGGAAAAACCACACTTCTTTATATGCTTTCAGGTATGGATAAGCCTTCTTTAGGAAAGGTCACTTTTAACGAAGAAGATATTGCGCAATACAACCAAAATAAACTGGCTCTATTTAGAAGAAATAACTGCGGTTTTGTGTTTCAGCAGATTAATTTAATTGATAGTATGAGCGTTATGGATAATGTAGTAGCCTGCGGACTTCTTAAGGAAAACGACAAAAGGAAGGTTCTAAGAAGATCCCGGGAGATTCTGACATCGGTAGGAATTACTTCGCAAAATTGGAGTAAGTTTCCAATACAGCTATCGGGTGGAGAAGCGCAGCGTGTGGGTGTTGCAAGAGCGGCCATCAACAACCCTGAAATCATATTTGCTGATGAGCCGACAGGTGCATTGAACTCAAAATCAGGAAAAGCTGTCCTGGACTTATTATCTGCTATTCATATCAACGGACAATCTATTATAATGGTAACTCATGATATTCATGCAGCATTGAGAGGTAACAGAGTGATTTACTTAAAAGACGGGTTAATATGTGGTGAATGCAGCTTGGGTTTATATAATCCAGGTGATATGGAAAGAAAAGGCAAACTTGAATCTTTTCTTACAGATATGGGGTGGTAAAAATGAAACGAATCGTAATGTTAGTTCATTCCCATATACGAAAGAACAAAATATCTTCAGGTATTTTTGTGATATTAGTGTTAATAACAATGTTTTTGATTCATTCCGCTTTTATGATCGATAACAGTTTTAAAATGATATTTGACTCGGTTTGTCAAAGTACAAACAGTGCGGATTTTGCAGAGGGAGTGCCTGAAACATACTATGAAAAAAACAGGGAAAGGATTAATGAGTTTTTAAGTACCGATCCGGATATTAGTCATTATGAAATTGAAAAATCAATTATTCTTATGAGAACTAAGTTATCTTCTCCCGAAGGCGAGGAGCTTTTGGGAAGTTGGCGATTTAGGAATGCAGACCGGAAAGAAGGCTTATCAACCTTAAGAATAGTGGAAAAAACAGATGGTGACCTTGAAAGCCCTATATATGTTCCCCTTGTATGTAAAACTTTTTTTGGATATGAACTAAATGATGAATTAACACTTAATTATAAAGGTCAGATTCTTACCTATCATATTGCGGCATTTACAGAAGATATTCTTTTTGGAAGCAGGGCTTCCATTGTTTTTGACTTACCCAATCAGGAATTTCAAAAGTTAAACAATCAAACGGGTGAGCAGGAAAAGGCCGTAGTGATATTGATTAAATCAGATAATCCGAGGCTTCCATTCAAAACGTCAAAAGTACTTGGTGATGCTCCTTTTGCTATATCGGAGAGTAAGAATCAGGCCGTTTATTCTAGAGTTTTAGGTTTAAAGATATATAGCTATATCATGCTTGTTTTTTCGATCATCAATATTATAATTACGGTCATTACAATACGGTTTAAGATGAAAAACATAATTAACAATGAGGTAAGAAATATAGGTACGCTGAAAGCGATCGGTTATCGGAATAGTGAAATAAATTTATCCTATACGCTGCAGTTTGTTTTTTTGTCAATGGTCGGGGTGTTTGCCGGTATCGGGGTATCAGCAGTATTTTCAAACACAGTAATGTCTCAAATTACGGCAGAAGCAGGCTTGAAATGGAAAAGTGTTGCCGGGATGACAAATGATATTAAATTGATATGCCTTTTGGTTTTGTTTATTGGTTTTATATCATGGCACTCTATTAGAAAAGCTAAAAATATTTCTCCGGTTGTAGCCTTAAGAGATGGTGTCGAAAACTTTAATTTTAGAAAAAACTATTTTCCTTTGAATGATACGGTGTTCCCATTGAATCTGGCAATGGCAGGGAAAATGTTTATGAATAACAGGAAACAAAATAGTATGATGATAATCATTGTAGCTGCTTGCATACTAGCCTCGGCTTTTTCAATTACTCTGTTTACCAATACAGTTTTAAAACGGGAAGGATTGCTGCAAATAAGTGGAGTAGAAGATTTTTCAGCTATATTACTGCTTCATGATAGTAAAGAGCTGGATAAAATGGCGGAAAAAATCGAATTGGTTCAGGGGGTCAGTACTTCCATGAAGGCGATTGGACCCGGAGGTGATATGTTGCTATGCGATGATCAGGTAAATTCGAGGCTAACAGTATATAGCGACTATGGGAACTTAAAAAGAAACAACTTAATTGATGGCAGATACCCAATTCATGATAACGAAATTGCTGTATCTGGCGCGATATCTAAAATGTTAAGTAAAACTACAGGGGATTATGTCACAGTAGAAAATGTATATCAAAAGGGAGAGAATCGAAAAGAATATCTTATTACAGGGCTTACACAAGGAAGCTATTCGGGAGGTTTGGATATATTTATGTCCATGAAAGGGCTGAAGCAAATTAATGCAGATGCCCAGTGGCAATCCATTTATATATATCTTGATGAAGAAGCAAATACTGATAATTTCATACAGGAAACACGGCAATCTTACGGAACTCAAATATCTTATATAGAAGATTTCCAAAGGCTATTTGATAAACAATTTCACTCCAACGTGGCGAACATAGGCCTTATGGTTTTTTCTATTCTGATAATTACGATTGCAATTGTTTTATTGGTAGTTGTATTGCTGACAAAGTCGGTGTTTTTAGACTATCGACATCGCTTTGGTATTATGAAAGCCATTGGTTTTACCCCGGGACAGATCATGAAACAAGTTGCAGCCAGCTGTGTGCCGGTTGTTGCGATTGGAGGATTTTTGGGATATTTATTATCTTTGATATTGATAGACAACATTATTCTCCTGATGTTTCAAGGCATGGGGGTGTATAAAATTAATTTTGTGATTCCGACAGCGTATATTTCTGGCTTTGTTTTAGGTATCTGCGTCTTATCTTATGCAGTATCTGCACTGTCAGCATGTAGAATGAAGGAGAACTCTGCTGTGGAGTTGATTAGGGGAAAAGAATAATGCTTATAAGCCCTTGAATTAAAGGACAAAACTTCTCGATATTTTGCGATATTCTCTTGGTAAAAAACCTGTGATTTTGTGGAATTGTTTTGCAAAACTTTCAGATCTTTTATATCCAACAGCTTGTGAAACCTCAGAAATACTTAATTCGGTACCGATGAGCAGATGTTGAGCGTGATCTATTCTTGTTTTTATGATGTAGTCCGTAATGCTGCATCCGAAATACTCTTTAAACAGAGTTTTTAATTTCGTGTTTCCCATACATGCTATTTTGCATAGCTTTTCCTGGGCGATAGGAAGGCTTATATGATGATTAATATAGGCTGTAACAGCCTTTAAATTTTCTTCATCTTTTTTATTAATGGTAATAGTTTTGCTGCGGCGTTGATTTCTTTTTGCCTCATCAAAAATCAGTGCAAGTGCTTCTAATACCTTTCCTTCATAAAATAATTTTGCTGCAAGACCACGACTGGAATAGGTTGCGATTTGTTTAAGTAGAGCCACTAATGGAGGAAAATCTACGCCGGTCATCATCCAATTAAATGCGTTTTGGGGATCAATATATTCACCACATAATTTTTCTTTCAGGTAATTATTATAAAAATCCGGCATGATACTAATACTAACAGAACGAATCGAAATATTTTTATGGTAAATGGCTTGAAAAGTCCTGCCAGTCCTGCCGACATATCCCCGCAGGCTGTTAGGTGATAACTGTCTGTAAGGATGTAACTCCTCACCGGAAACCGAAAAATAGTATTGGACAGCAAAAAAGTCTGACTCTGAAGACTCAAGAAAAAAATCATCATAAAAGCAAAAATCTTGTTTTTGAATAACGAATGTATCCTTATTAATATAGTTCCAAAAATATCCTTTTCCTTTGTCATGGGGGAGTGTATAGTAAAACTCCCCATCCTCAACTCTAGATCTTTCAATATCTAAAATAAATCCCCCTACCGGGATTATTTTCTGATAAAGCTTTGTAACTTCTCCCATATTCCGTTCCTCCTCTCTTAAAATACGCCGATTAGTCGGGAAAATACGGCCGTAAGACTTTTGCAGATAGAACGTGTTGCTATTTGAATTTATCTGATATATAATCAAGCACACGCGAGTTAGTCCCGGCTAATTCCAAATATACCATAGATATAGATGATTTGCAACATTTAATAGAAAGGAAAGATTAAAG
>Ga0153928_1000987_pt1 | contig 13423 bp, 19 predicted proteins | sample TSNJ012MetaG_FD_106656 | JGI IMG/M metagenome (GOLD analysis project Ga0153928, IMG submission 106656) | Attine ant fungus gardens microbial communities from New Jersey, USA - TSNJ012 MetaG | ecosystem: Host-associated > Fungi > Mycelium > Unclassified | place: USA: New Jersey, Wharton State... | reverse complement strand
GAGGGCCTCCACCTGTTCCTATAACTCCTTTAACCGCTACTCCTACTACGCACAAGACGTCGAATCTCAATGCACCAACACCAACACCTCATGTCCTTGGTCGTGTTCCTCACCCTCACCCTCCTCTTCTTCCTCTTCCTCCTTCCCGAGCTGTGTCTGTCACGAGCGAAAAGCGAGCAACTACACCTACTATCGTTGGAGTTGACCATGCCAAGGACTTCAAGCTTCGCAAAAGAGTCCTTATGAGTAATCCGGACCTGGCAGCTCTGCACAAGGATCTCGTCATCGGTGGTCAAATTACAGAAGCAGAATTCTGGGACGGGCGAGAGGTATTCCTTTCTAACCTAACTATCATTCTTTGAGGTAGTTTACATGTGTGCAATTTTTCTTTGAATAGCATCTATTGCTGGCACAAGCTGCAACAGACAATCAACAAAAGGGTAAACCCGGGCAATTGGTCGACCCTCGCCCAGAAACCGTGGAAGGAGGAGAAATTAAAATTCGAATCACACCCCAACTTGTCCATGATATCTTTGACGAATACCCTGTAGTGGCGACAGCCTATAGTGAGAATGTGCCGAACAAAGTGAATATTTGACTTGATTCCTAATGGGTGATTCACTATCAGCTGACTGACGTCTCTCTTTTCTTTGACAGCTCACAGAAGAACAGTTTTGGAAACGTTATTTTCAGTCTAAACTTTTCAATGCACATCGAGCTTCTATTCGATCGTCTGCTGCTCAACATGTAGTGAAAGATGACGAGATATTCGACAAATATCTAGAGAGAGATGATGATGGTGAGCCTATTGAATTCTCCTACTTCACTGTAATCACTCACCTCAACTAATAATAAAGAATTGGAGCCTCGGCGGCAGAGGTCAGATCCAGTACAGGCTTTCATTGACCTTGCCGCTACCATGGAAGATCACGGAGAGGTAAACTATCACAAGTTTGACTACTTCCAACCCCGTGTGGCTCATCATGAGACCTTTGCTCTAGACCGGCAATGAAAAGGATATAACAATGCAAGCAGGTCGACAAAAGGGTGCCCTTCCCTTAATTCGCAAGTTCAATGAGCATTCCGAACGGTTATTGAACTCTGCTTTGTATGCCACCCTTCACTCTTTGTTGGCAATTTTTCGTTAATGACCGTCGATTATACAGGGGTGAAGTACATCCAACAAAACGCCGCAGACTAGATCCAGGAGAAGTGAGGGAATTGGTATTTCTCTCTGCAGAACTGAGTTGTCTGAATCCTCCGACCTCTGTAGGATCCATACTCGTCTATAGAATATGATGATCTCCGGAACGATGAGGCATCGGCGGGCATTCTGCTAGAGATGAAAGACAGGCAGAGATATTTCGAAGGACAAATGGCAAATCGGACTATGGAAGATGCAGCTGCCAACAAGGTGCACACTTTCCCAAACCGCTTTTTTCCCCCTTGAACCTATGTACTCATCGTCATTTCCACAGAGTCTAGATCACCAGACTATCCTTAACGAGACAAAGCTTTGTTTACAAAATTGGGATACAAACCTGACTGAAGTCGGTCTTCCAAGCAACTCCTCTATCTATCATCGCGCAATGTGTACTGATGGGGTTGGTCTTAGCTCAAAATCGAGCGCAAGGCGGGGGATAGCGCTTTGATAAGTATGACGCAAAACGTTGCAGCATTACTTGACGTTAAATCGCGAAAAAGTCTGTGTTCATGGCGACATTGATTTTCTCACCATCTATCTGTCACTTGGGCAAAATGCCCTTCCCCCTTCCAAAAGAGTCTACCTCTCTCTCTCTTCTCTCATCCAACCTCTTCCTACAGTATCCATGCTGACCTTGGATTTTCCCTCCCTTCTCTAGGTGATATTCCAGAGGGGTTGTTCCAGCAGATGATTACATGTCATACAGCAGCCAACGAGTTTCTTCGCCAATTTTGGTCAGCAATATACCCCTCACCGGTCGATTCGCAATCTATCTCCTCAATTGCCACACCTGCCCAAAGGGCTTCAAAAGCTGCTAAAATGGTCGGCTATCTCTCCAAAACTCCAGAAAAAGTAGAAGCACTCGTGCGCATGGCCCAACAGCATGGTGTCAATGGATCAAAAGTGGAAACGGTAAAGATATTTTTATATATCTGGATCTTTTGTTTTTGTAGTTGCTTTCGCCTCATGATTCTCTCTCTTTTGGTTTGCTTTTTTAGGCTATGAAGCCCATGTTGAACGCTGTCGATCGGGCCCTCAATTTCCAACGCAACAAGAAACCTTAACAAGTACTCTCCGTTTAAGAAGTCGTTATGATTAACGACAGCTCACTTGCTTGGTCTCTGCACAACACACTGTCTCTCGCAACACTCGTTTTGACTCCCTTTGACCAGGCCCCATCATGCATTCTTCATCTCAGTCTATTGTTAATTGTATAACTTAGATACAACATGTCCAAATGATTTAATTAGAAACTGAAATTACACAACGTACAAAATACAAAGCAGGCGGAGTTAAGCTATCAGGCACGCAAGATAGAGTGAAACGAGCAGATGGAAAAAGGTCATGATCCATATGGTCGAGGTGACTTCTGTAAGTGTTTACCGGAAGAAGTCGTACATTCGTATGTTGTGTACATAACTAGCATATGCAGAAAGAGCGCGTAACAAACGAAGAACATTCGCGCCCGGCGATTTCCCAAGATCGATCTTGTCAATAGGAGAACACCCCTTTCGACAGGGTTCAGATTATGGTATGCTCGTGTCGCTTCCTGTGAGTGATGTAAACAATCCAGGGGAGAGAAGCGGAATCAATAGAAGTCGCCAACAATGAAGCTTTGTGTTGCGAATGAATAGTAACGATGTCAAATCGAAAAAGCCACGCGACTGAATCACGGGCATCAAGTGCCAACCTTCTGAAATCTCAGGTAGGGTACTGAACAAAGGAGTTGCGCCGGATTCTCTCGATCGCAGAAGAGACAAAATTCGAATTGGCAAATATCAGTGGATTCACTCACCCTCCCTCTGAATGCCTCAAACGGATTCATAGCCTCTTCGTATCTTGCTCTATATGTGCTCAAGTCATCCCGGCCAACTGGAGCAGGAAGGGGGTCGAGCTGGGATACAGGAGGGCGAGATCCGGCCTCTTCCCTATAGCTCTGCATATATCGAACCTTCTCATAAAGCTTGAGATTGTCAGCCTGCAGACTTTTGATTTCTACCCGTAGTTCTGATATGATCTGGTATTGTTTGCGTGATTCCTGTACAAACGGATGATCAATTTGATATCAGTACACATGACAGGAGACAGAATAGAAGAGATCCCTGCTGGTCAGGAACTGCGCATTATCAGCGCAGAGGGCAGGAGTTTGATTAGACTGTTGAAAGTGTCGCGCGGTACTGACCTCTTCTAGCTCGGCATTTCGCTGTCTGAATCGGTCCCGTTGGCTAGTGACGATCGGAAGGATGGAAGTGTCTGCTGAAGTAAATGGTATAGGTGTTGATCTAGCCGAAATTAAACCTCCTGAAGCCTGAAAGTGAATCAATGCCAATTAGTATTATGTTTGACATACAGGCAAAGTGGATTGGAAGTACACTGTGTCCATACTCCGTAAGGCATAGAGGCTGCCCTGGCTGCGAGAAGGGGCACTGAATAACATCGTTGGGAGACTTACCGTCGATTTTTGGGACACACCCAGACTTGTGAGTACATCTTCTGTAGACATATGCGCACCATCGCCGTTAATTTTCGTACTATTTGAATCCATATACAACAGGTCATTCTCAAGCTTCTCGCTCAAAAATTTTTGTTTCTCCAGCTCTGACGTCGCATTTTCCAACTGAGCTTGCGATGCCTCATGAGATGCCTGGAGCTCGCTGTACAGTATCTATGCACATGGGATGTTAAGCGTTGAGTAGCCGGTATGCCAAGACCAATACAAAATTGCCATGTGAGCAAATTCCCAAGGCATAGTCAAGACCTCGACGTACACGGAGCTTTGTTAATTCTTCGACTATACGTTTGTTTTTTGTTGCAAGCAGAACTTCCAAGGAATCTCCATGCTGACTATTGGCCTTCTCAGCATTGGGGTTAGGAAGGTGTAAATCGCTATCTTCTTCTTCTTCCAGCCCGGCAAACTCCACATGCTGATGGGAACGTACCATGTCAGTAATAATACTCGGGATTCGAGGGTGCAAACTAAGAATAAGAAAAACTTGCCTTCATGATCTGGAGTTCGCGCTTGATTTCATCGTAATCATAGTAATGCTTGAGTTTCTGCCTTAGCTGGTCAATTTCCGACACCTTTAGAAAGAACCAAGTCAACTTGGGAGGCCTATATGTGATAGAAGCGCGGGACACCTTTTTCTGAAGCTCTCGACTAAACTCTTCAACCCTCTTATTTAGAACAGTCACTGATTGAGCAGAATCAGTCCGTTGCTGCTCCAGAGCACGCGAGAGCCGTTCTGACTCTGTTTCTAGATCGGATATCTGTGTTTCAAGGCCCTGGATGCTATGAGAACACCTTAGTTCATAAATTGATGCATGCGAAAAGCAAGCACACCGGTCCGAAGCCTCACTACCGCTTTTCATAGATTCAATCTCTGCTCGCAGTATCTCCTAAAGACGTACTAGTCAGTGGAGCTTTGGAAAGCAAGCGCGTTCGACGAACATTTCGACGTTCAACAGTTGCGACACGACTCGTCGCCGCTTCCAACTCCGCGGCAACCATATCAAGCTCGGCCAGCTTTGCCACAACCTCTTCGTCTAGAAAATGTATATGGGATAAAGCTAGGTGATGAGTGGTATCAAACCTACCCTGCCGTTGACTGTGGTCGATGAGTCTGGCCTGGTTTGTCTCATTCGACATTCGAAGGTCCTTGAGTTGGTTCCTTGTGAGAGTCAGTTGTCGTTGTAAGTTCTGCTCGCTGAAGGGAGACCATCAGCGGTTAAGTTGGGTTACAAAAAGTGTGAGACCTACCGCTCTTCGTAATTGCGCAATTTCTCATCGTATGTTGCGTTGAGCTCATTCGCTTTTTGTGCGACCTTATCTTGAATCATGTCGTCCATCTTAAATAATCTCAGTGACACCTGACAATACCAGATTACAGTTGCTTCACCTTTCCTTCAAGTTGCTCGACTTTGCTCTCTAGTTTTCTCTTCGCTGATTCCACCACAGAGAAGTCGCTCACTTGTTTCCTGAGTTCAGCATTCTCCTCGTACAGTCGTTTAAGCTCAATCTCATGTTCAAGGGCCTCGGCCACTTTCACAGCTTGGTCCTACACCTGTTGTCAGCAGGTGAACTCCTATCAAATCCGAATGTTGGCGTACAACAGCGGCCTCAAGTAAAGGATATGGGTCGGGTGCTTCAGCCAGGATCTTATAGACATGTAAGAATGCATTTTCCGATGTCTTGGAACGTTTCGTGAGACTATCTATCTCTGTCTGGTACGCTGTCAAAGAGGTGAGTACGAAGTAAGGTCTACGAAACGCTACACACACCCTTGAGTAGGCCTTTGAATGCATTTAGTTTCTCTGTGTCGGATATCTTCTTAAAATCTTTGATTTAAAATAAGCTGCCTCCTCACGACAAGGGCTCCGAGGAACAAAAACGCATACCCTTCGTCTTGTCAGCCAGAGCTCTACGCCCAATGACACTCTCCTTTTGGTTCTCGACTATTTCAATTCCCTGTGCATCCAGGGTCTTCTGCAACTCAGAAAGATTTATGTCTGATATGAGACATCAGCCCTGACTCCCGCTCGGGCAAAGTTCAACACACCCCGCCATGTTGTCAAAGCACCAGAAAAATTTGTTTCTTTGGACATGAATCTGGAGAGAGAAATATAGTGAGGCTGACGTGGGACGCGTTTGTGCACGTGATGTACTATTTTTGACGCCCTCGCCAGAATTTTGTTTTTTTATTTGTGTGATAGTGAAGAATGCTTCGCCAGTCACTGAGAAGCTGCATCCTCGCACGGCCCCTTCGCAGAACAGTCTATGTCCCCCCGTCCCAGCTCCCTACAGATCGCGCCATTCCCCCTCGACAAAAACCAGCACCAGAGTCTCCCAGTTTCTATACTGCCCGTCCTGTGTACTACGACCAGGTTGCCTCATTAGAAAAGGCCCTGGCAACTACAAGAGCGTCTCTCAAAAACCTCCATCTTCTTCCTCTCCCCGACTTTGCACGCCACAGTCTTCCTTCACTTCACCCTCTATGGAAAACCCAAGCCGAAATGTCCGAGGATTTTCAGGACAAACTCTCCACAGCTCGTTATAGACGAGTGACCAAATTTCTGAACCAACTAAACGACTACCACCGAATTGCCGAGACCGCCGGACACCCCACGCTCGCCAACGGCATTCGCAACATCGTCAGCTTATTCGAAGCTGGGAACAAGGATGCTCGACAAGCACGCGGGAAGAGGAAGAAGGTCCTGCTGGATGAATATGGGAGGTCTTATACTGTTGGAAAGCGCAAGACGAGTTCTGCGCGTGTCTGGATGATTCCTATCCAAGAGCCTGAGCAAAAGGCAGCACCAACATCCATTGAATCTCTTCTCGACTTGGAGGATGTTGTATCCAGAAAACCGATAGTCGTACCTGCAACCATCCTTGTCAACAACATTCCTCTTAATGAATATTTCCCCATCCCGGCAGACCGTGAGCGAATCACACGCCCACTTCGGGCAGCTGGTGCGCTCGGTGGTTACAATATATTTGCTCTTGTGCGAGGTGGTGGGACGACTGGCCAGTCAGATGCTCTCCGTGTTGGTATTGCCAGAGGCTTGATTGCCCACAATCCGGCACTTGAGAGACCATTCCAGAAATGTGAGTGTCCCACTGTCCTTCTGTTCTTTTATTTTTCTCATCCATCATAGCGAAACTTTCCCGACGTGACCCGCGTATGGTAGAGAGGAAAAAGACCAACTTACTCAAAGCTCGCAAGGCGGTACGTTGCTTTAAATTCCGACTTTGGTATCACGGCTCACATCCTTGCTCACAGCGGGCCTGGGTCAAGCGATAAATTTATATATTCCTTACCCCACCCACCCTTTTATCATGATAACATTTGCTACCTTGATTACTACTGGCCCATCCCCTATCCGACATGCTAAAGAGACCATAAACCAAAAGGTGATCATGAGCATTTCTCAAAAAACGAGCCCTCATAATGCCAAGATAATATATGAACCAATAATAAAGATAATGAGATGAACGTAATGCCGCTGTACATGACACCACCTGTAGTCTCCTGAAGCGTGAAGAAAGTATATCACTGGAACCATATCTGCTGTACTTCGGATTGGGCAAATGCAATATTACATGCCGGACATTTACGCTGTCGTGTTTGTATCCGTTTTTCGACACACTCCTTGCAAAATGCTACCAATAACTGTCAATACAATACATAGGTGACAAGCAAAAGAGCGTACTATGCATGCACTTCGTGATAGCCGTTGATCGGAAGTTAATACGACACGTCGAGCATTTCAGTATCGACTAAGATACCATATCGGTCAGTATCATTGCAATTTAAACCAAGTTTGCATACTTTGAGGTTCTCAATATCTGAACTTCCGGGCGTCGTCGTTACAGTCTCCTTCATTCTTGCAGCCTGTCGCTCTACCTCTTTCTGAGCTTTGATAAGTTCATCTTCAATCTGCCGTAGCTCCTGTTTCTTTTGCTCAGCCCAAGTTTTCTCAAAATCTCGGTGTTTATGTCGTAACTAAGATCCAGCGGCATAAGCGACACAAATAGACTGGAATAAAAACAGACATACCGCTTCATATCGGCCTCTATCCATCTCTAATCTTGACACGAGTTCAGATCTAGCTTTCTCCCGAGCAAGTAGATTCAAGTTCAAAGTATCCATCTGCTTTCTCTGAGCAGTATTCTCTGATGTTAACGATTGCTATCAAGGGCCAACTGCGTCAGATGCACCCAATAATTCACCTCCAATCACTTACAATTTGAGCGGTAAGATTTTTCTGAACATCATGTAGAGTTTCCACAGCCATCTGTTGCTTTTCAACTAATCTCTCCTTATTCTTTTTTTCGTTCTCCAGTGCCTCCTTCTCCCGTACAGCTGCATAATATCTGTTATCTGACCGGGCTTTCTGCAGAAAACAATTTCAGTTTGAATCTCCTCTCCAATGGACACTAATCTGACCACTCACATCCATTTGACTTTTTGAAAGCTTTTCCTCCAGTGAGCTGAGGTCAAAAATCTTGTTCTTGATTTGTCTATCAAGTGTTTCCCATGCACTCGTAATCTTTTCCAGTTCCAAGTAGAGCGACTTCTCAGCCTTTCCGATAATGTAAGTCCTCGAATGACACTTACAAATAATTTTACCCACCTCGGTTCGTTGCAGTTCTAACAACTTATACTTTTGCACCTCATCCTCCTTCTCTCTGAGTAACCTAGATAGCTCTGCCAGATCCGGTGACATGTTGGGTCCCAAAAGGATCTTGTATTGTTCCAATTCCTCTGTCAAGACTGCCGCTCTTTGAGACATCTCGACATGTTGAAGCATAGCTTGCTGTACATCCTCATCGTACGACGAAATCGTCTGCTGCATAGCCGTAATTTGGTGTTGAGCCTGCCTGCATCAGCGTAAGACAGCCACAACATGATTATCAATGAACAAAATACCTCAGTTGCTCGTCAAGAATCTCCCAGCGTTGCCGTGATGAATCCTCCCCGTGAAGATAAGTCAATAGCAGCTGTTTATTCCCGATATTAGCGGCAACATGGGCTTTACATTGATTGAGGTCTATCTCTAATTGTGCTATACGTTCCTATTCAAGACATCAGTAATGCATTAAACAGGATGGAAGATTACACTGACTGAACGGCTGTCAACTAGGAGTTTCAATTGCTCGAGCGATGAGGCTTTCACTGTATCCTTGTGGCGTCTTTCTACAAGCTCTGCAGCCTGTTGATCACGCTGCTCGCGAAGTCTCGCATTTTCCGCGTCACGCTTCTGAAGCATAACACGTAGCTCATGTACTTGTTTCTCCGTTGCGGACTGGAACACAGTTGAACACAGAGGGAGCAGAAAGAAATATGGACGCACCATTAATTCTGAATTGTACTTCTCCTTGTCTTCTGTCAGACGTTGAATTTCTTCCTGGAGGACTCCCAACATCTTATATCTCTCCCCTAGGTCCGCATCTAATCTGAGAGCAAACTGCACAACATCCTTGTAAGCGGCATGATCGTAGATGTGGTCGCCCACTTCTCTCATTCGAGACTAAATTTAGATTTGGGTCATTAACAAGGATGGTGAGTAATTAGCCACGTACTTCTGCCTCGATTGCGGCATTCTGATCACGAAGACTGGCAAGTTGTCTGTTGAGCTCAATTATTCTGGCTTCACGGTATTTAACTTGTTCCTGAAGCGTTGCAAAATCATACATGTCGTGGTCACCATTTGCGATTGTTTGAGGGGGTGGTGTAACCGACTGCTAGAGGATAATCAGAGAAAGCGTAAATAAATGATCGAGGACTCCCACCAAATACCGAACCACTCACTGAAGGAGAGGACGGCTTTTGCTCCAGCTCCTCCGTCCCTTCACTCTTCGCCTTTCGAGCCTCTAGCGCTTGTACGGTCTTACTGCGCGAACGTTCAAACCGGTTTTCCGCAAGAGTAAGCTGAATTCGGATATGATCACGTTCTTCTTCGCTTTCTTGAAGCTTGGAGCGCAGAGTGGCAACTTCAGACTGAAGTGCTGCAACCTGATTTTTTCATTCACCTTTAGCTCCCCAACTAATAGCATACACAGAACATGGATCACCGTTGTTGTTGCCTTGTACGACTCCAAGAAACGGCTGTTGTCAGATAGTCGGATATGCGATTTGTTGCTGAGGTAAAGAAAACTGGTGATAAGCGTCCGAGTGGCGTTCGCCTCCTTTTCTAACGCCGATGTTAGTTCTCTAGAAGACTCGCCTGCCATGACCTTGGCCAGGTCAGGTAGAGCTGTGAATGGTAAGTCAGAAGCTCATACCAAAAAATGGAAGCATTACCTTGTGAGTCAATACCAACCTGTGTTAAGTCTTCCGGTTTAACCAGTAAGCGGATTGTCTCAACAAGCTAGCAAAAAACAAGTCAACTGGATTAGGTAGAATATCAATGCTTCAGAAGGCCCACCTGAGTCCAACATGCGACAATAGCGGCATAACTGGCTTCACAAGTATTTTTCCGTCGTTCAAGTTCAGCAATGCGGGTTTGACAACGCTCATTCTCGCGCGAGTAGGAGAGCATTCGTCGATAAATTGCTTCCTTCCTGAATTGCTGAAGAATTTATGATGAAACGAGATGAAATGTAGAGTAAATAAAGCGTAGTACCTCGAGATTGTCGAGAGTCGGTTCATCAGAATTGTGGTGGGCACCATTCAACTCAAGGCTACTGCTGGCAATAACACGTTTCTTGCTAGATAAGAGATCATCTGTGCTGTCTGCATGAGGTCTCTTGCGAGACTCGTGTTGCATCGTGAAAGAAAGAAGTGAGTAGGTAGAGTTGTTCAAGCGGCCAAACAATTTGCAACTCCGTCGTTATTTCACAGCACACCTAATTTGGGTTTGAATGTCACCACAATAATCTATTGTATCTGCAGTCTAATTTTCCCTTTCAAATCCAATATATCACAATCCTGACTACTTCCGTCACCAATCTGTGTCTCGACACATGCAAAGTCCAGGCTCTACAGTATCCAGTTAGTCAGGGTGTGATATATCCTAGTTCTAACACACCTTTCCAAGCACAGTCATCGGTTGATCTACTCATGTCAAATTAGGTCAGAAATCATCGCACAGGTCCAACACAGCCTACTTACGCCAGATGCATGTATCATACACTACACCTTGTGCTGTGGTAGCAACGAAAGCCCTCGCCGTCTTGAGATCAGGACGGTTATCTTCCCCGTTCTTCGCAGCCACTACCAAATACCTGTCAGCTGTTTCACTCAACCCCTCCCCGGATCCCTGCCCCATCGGAATGAACGCTTGATTTGTAAATGGGTGACGCTCCAATGTTGTAAGTTCGACAGTTCCATCCACCCCAACTCCTGTCAAAGGTTGGCATCGAAAGACTGATATGCCAGTGGTAGCTCTCGCGCCAGACGGATAGGAGGAGGCAAGTAAAGAGAGTTTGTGGAACTTGCTTGCAGTACCAGCATTTGCAGCAGTGATTTTGGTCCCTTTCGGCGCAGCATTGTGGTCGCCATAGGCTTGTATCACCTGACCGAAAGGCGCAAATGCCTCCGGCGTTAGGGGGAGTACAGGAATGGTGGTCTGCTGCGTAGGCGTAGTCTGCAAAACAGTTGCTGTTGCCGAAATGGCTGCTACTTGGGCATCGGCAATTGTTACTGCAGCCTCAGTCGATGCTGTTGACACGCTGCTTCGCTGACCAATCAATCGCACACGTTTAATTCCTCCGTCTGGATATATCGTTAACCTCGCGTGAGTGAAAGTCTTGCCTTCTACGTTTTCCAATTGGAAAAAGTGCTGTCTATGCGGACCAAGCTTGGTTTGGGGTAAGATTGAAGTCCAGGATAGCTCATCATCCCGCTGTGTCTGCCAATCGATATCATGGTCGCTAAACAAAGCATGCAGTTCACAACTCTCTGGGAAATTGCCTTTGAAATGTGCTGTATCAATTTCTACCTGTTCAAGATTTCCAGGTGTTCCTCTTGAACAATATGAGGTTTGCCAATTCACATAATTGTGGATACGCACAGCTTTATGATCACCCAGTCTTTATGACCCTCAGCTCTGCTTCGCTTGGTCTCCCAGCCATCACCCATATGCTTCCCCCGTCCTGGCAAAATAAGATTAGAACCAACTCCAAAATGTTGATCCGAGACAAATTCTACGCGGCCGCCCGCGAAAACATGTGCAAGATCAAATGACTTGGTAGACCACACTGGAATCACTTGACCATAAACACGGAAACGGGCCTATATCATATGGAATGTCAATGCACTGATATCCTGAAGTGAGTCAACTTACAATGCCTCCATCCGGATACATATTGAGTTTGACATAGTTAATGGTTTCGGTATTCGGGATGGAAAAGAGATGGTGGGAATCTGGTCCCACTGATGTCCTGGGTAGGATTTCGCCCCACTGCATGTCCTGTGAGCCGACAAAGTCAACCGGAGATCAGAAATGCTTACGCGGCTGTCAGTGTGGAGTGGGTCCCCTGCGGTGGTGTACGTCGCTTCGATTGAGACTTCTGGGGCCTCATTTCCTGACCATAGGGATTGAGACCTCGGCAGACTTTGGGTTCAGCAAACGCACCATTAAAGTTGGATGTATCAATATCGAACCCCATGACTTTTCCGGGTGTCCCCAATTGAATGATGCACCTATCCAATTGATGCCTTCCTCGAACGCCAACAAAAATCAACTCACCAATCGAAAGTTGAATTATGCCTACGGCTTTCCCAACCACTAAACAAAGCACCGTTGGGTCCGAATTGGCCTTTCATGCTTGGAGCAGGCTGACATAGGCCACCTTCCTTGAGCACACCAGGAACCACGGCTTCCAATAATGTTACTCACTTCCACCAACAATAAATGAAATGCTTCCGCAAAGAATTCATCGGAGACGGCAGCAATGCGCCCACCGAGAGCAACACTCGACAATTCTATTTTTTGCATGCGATCACTACTGATCAACGGATAGATTAGAATGGCTGCACACCTGTCGTAGCGGAAAACACATCATTAAATTGACCAAAGGGTACTGCTTTGGATGACATGAGACAGCGCTTTTAGGTTGATGAATAGTTTGAGGATGATAGCCAAGGACTGCAAGGACTGTTTAATCGCTCCCTTGGTTGGGTGAAACTAGTTCTTCAAGGTATGCAATCCAAATAAATAGAGATAACGTGAGAAAACCCAGATCTAGAAGCAGAGGTTCTTTGATCGCTTCCGCTTTCAGCAATTCCTCCTCCGTACCGACGACCGCAGTCCAAACACTGCTCCAAAGGGAATACAATAGTCTTCATTTGGAATTCCCATCGAGTTATACTATATCCTGACTCCTCACAAAGATCATAAAGAACAGTCATATGTCTTGTTCATTACTCAAAAAGCAACAAAGATAATTTCGACCGGTCAACCGTCTACTATGGAAATAGGCCAAAAATAATTGACATCTACACATGCGAGTGGCAAGATGCGATCATGACTATACGGAATCCCGCTCCAACAGCGGAAGCCGACTACTTCCTTTCAAGTAGGACGTTTACCATACGCCTCGAGGTCCTGATATCCCACCTTCAACTGGTCAACACTGAGGACATGTACATACATCTCATCTGAGAGAAACCCCCGATTGATTGTACTTATCCTTCCCCTGAACCCTTTGGCATAAATATTAAAGCCACGATTAAGCTAGGTACCAGAGAAGTGAACCTTCTTGCGGTGTTTTTT
>Ga0153928_1000985_pt1 | contig 13427 bp, 9 predicted proteins | sample TSNJ012MetaG_FD_106656 | JGI IMG/M metagenome (GOLD analysis project Ga0153928, IMG submission 106656) | Attine ant fungus gardens microbial communities from New Jersey, USA - TSNJ012 MetaG | ecosystem: Host-associated > Fungi > Mycelium > Unclassified | place: USA: New Jersey, Wharton State... | reverse complement strand
GAAACCGGAGGCGTCGAAGTATCTTCGAAAATAGGTAGGGGTGACGGAAGTTTCCTTTTTGAAGGCCCGAATAAAATGTGAATCGCTGGAGTATCCGCACTTTTCGGCGACATAAGTTAGACTATGAGTGGTTTCGGCTAAGAGGGTTTTGGCATATTTTATTCGGATGTAGGATAGGTACTGATGTGGGGCTACACCCGTAATTTTTTTGAAGAGCTTGGAAAAATAGAATGGGTTTAAGGCCACATGCTTGGCGATATCGGGGACAGTGATATCTTCGTGATAATGATCTTGAATGAACTGGCGGGCTTTTTGGATCACCGTGGGTTCCTGGCGTTTGTCACGATGGGCCAAAAGACCGATTATATTGTGGATTAAAAAAGACAGCTTATGTTCCTCCGGAGCGGGGGACTTTAGTTCGTCTAAAATATAGTTGAAGGGAAAGTACAATTCTGTTTTTTCTGAAAAGCATGGTCCTTGTGTTTCATAGAGCATATCAAAGTATGCTTGTGAAGAACAGCCATCAAAGTGGAACCATTGAAAAGTTACAAAATCATCCGCCCAATAGTGGTGGTATTCTTTACAATCAAGAAATACCACATCTCCGTCTTTAGCAGTGAAAGACCGGCCGCGGTATTTGAAATCCAGATGACCTTTCAAAATACGGAATAAAAGAAAGGCGTGATAGTAGTTACGGTCAATTTCATAGGCACTGTCGCAGGTGTACATTCCGCCAAAATGAATATAATATAAGTGCTCTTTTGCAAAGTCTGAAGGAGAGCAGAAGTAAATTCCTTCTTTATATGTCACGCCGCTGTGGGGCTGCGGGGTAAGTTCCTGATAATTCATCAAAATTCCTCCATAAATTAATTATGCAACAAGTTTAAACGCCACTGGCAGCAAAAATGTCAAAGCATTCTTGAATAATCATAGTTACTATTCAGCCGAAGGCTGAACTGTAACTAATCATAAGACATAAAATGTATATGAATAGACATCTTGTGTTAATGACAATTTGAAAAAGGCAAGTTATAATTTGGTCATGCTACATATATAAACCCTGAAATACAAGGGTTTAATGGCAAAACGCACAAGAAAGTGGAGTTTGTTATCGGGGACTTCTATGCCTGTTTTGATATCAAGATTATACCATGTTTGTGTAAGAAAATAAATAGGAAAAACCAAAACCGTGAAGGAGGAAAAAGGTATGAGCAGATCACAATTAGTATTAGATGTTATTAGCAAAAAGAATACCGGTTATTTACCAAGCCAGATTACATTTTCACACAGCGCCAAAAAGATGGAAGCTGCAAACAAACTTGGTATGACAGAAGAGGAATTGGATGTTTATCTTGGAAACCACATTAAGATTACCGCAACACTGGACGATGTGGTTCAGATTGATAAAAAAGATAAATATCTCATGGGTCTGGCAACAGAGAATGGTCGTGTGGTTTGGGACAAAGAACAGCCAAGTATGTTTTATGATTTGTGGGGCATGAAGTATGACGCGGATGAAGGCGGATACTTCAACTATGCACATCCTCTGGCTGACTGTGATGATGATGATGGAATTTTAAAAGGATTCCACGCACCGGAACTTACCAATATGGGTATGTTATTCTCTTATGCCGAACAGGATTTAAAGAAATTCGGCGATGACTTCCTTGTAATTATGAATGGTTATAATGGAATATGGGAAAAGGCTTACCAGCTGGTAGGCATGGAACAGTTCATGTATATGATGATAGCAGAGCCGGAAAAAGTAGAATATATCATGGATGTCATCTGTGACTACAAAGTAGAAATCGCAAAAGAAACGGTTAAGAGAGGTTTCCCGATCGGACATTACGGAGATGACCTTGGAACTCAGATCAGTACAATATTCTCTGAAGATGTATTCAAAGAATTATTCCTTCCGAGAATTGCGAAGGTATTCCGTGTATTCAAAGATGCGGGGGTTCCGGTACAGATGCACTCCTGCGGTAAGATCACACCATTTATTCCGCATCTGATCGATGCTGGTCTTGATGTTCTGGAGCCGGTACAGGCTTGTATGAACTTTGAATTACTAAAGAGAGAATATGGAAAATACCTGACATTCTACGGTGGTGTGGATACACAGGATTTGCTGACATTTCGAACACCTCAGGAAGTATATGATGAAACGCTCAGAGTAATTCATGTACTTGGAAAAGGCGGCGGACTGATTATCGGACCATCTCAGGAGGTTATGAATAACGTTCCTGTTGATAACGTACTTGCACTAATGAAAGCGGTAAAGAAGGCAAGAGGAGAAGAATAAAAACATCCGATCCGGACGTTTTTATATAAAGCAATCATATAAAATTTTGAAAAGGAGGAGGAAAAGAAGTAATGTAGTAAAAGCAGTACATAGTAAACGAGTGAAAAAAAGTAAGGTATGTAACCCAATATTAAAAAATCCAGGAGGAGAATTCAAGTGAAGAAAAGATTATTAGCAGGTATATTAGCGGGACTATTTGTACTCAGTACGTTAGCAGGTTGCGGAAGCAGCACAGCAGACAGTGGCAGCACTAACGATTCAACTACAACAGAAGAAGCTTCTGACGACAGCGTAATAACAGATGATGCGGCAGCAGATGAAGGTACAGCGTCCGGAGATATCGGAACCATTACGATGATTCTTTGTTTGCGTGACGAGTTCTTAAGTACGCTGGAATCCGGTACGAAAAAGGCGGCCGAGGAGATGGGTATTACCCTCAATACAGTAGATGCCCAATCTGATACCAGCAGGTTGCTGCAGTTTATCGAAACAGCAAAAAATGACGGGCAGAAAGCTATTATTGTTAACATGGTAGACCCGGAAACAGCGGAACAATGTGTGGAAGCTGCAGGCGATATGAAGGTGGTATTTGTTAACCGCGCTCCGGTAGATACGGATGCGGTTCTGAATGAAAACGTGGTATATGTTGGATCTGATGAAAACTATTCAGGAAAATTTCAGGGCGAGTGGCTGGCAGAGCATTTCAAAGCGGAAGGCAAAACCGAAATCAAATATATCATGTTAAATGGTACCATCGGCAACGTTTCTACAACGCTTCGTACGGCATCCGCATTACAGGCATTGGAAGACAACGGAATCACTGCTACTGAAGCGACAGCACCTTTGGCATGTGACTTTGACCGTGCTACGGCACAGGATATGATCACCCCACTGCTAAAGACAATCGAGTATGACTGTATCATTGCCAACAATGATTCGATGGCTCTGGGAGCAATCGAAGCGTTGAAAGCAGAAGGACTTGATCCTACGACTATTCCGGTTGTAGGTATTGATGCTACTGAAGACGGACGTGCGGCAGTTAAAGATGGTGAAATGGGAATGACCGTATTCCAGGATGCATCTGGACAAGGTTTTGGTGCCCTGTTGGCAGCTAAGAACCTGATTGAAGGCAACGATCTGAATGATGGATCGACGTATGAAGTAGACGAAACCGGATACATCCTCTGGGTTCCGTTTGAGCCGGTAACCATTGATAACGTAGCTGATTATGATTGATTACGTTGATAAATAGACGTTGATGACTTTTCATAGGTGCCGGTTTATCCGGCACCTATGGTTTCAAAAAAGGGTTGATCGTAGAGCGCAAGAAGATGCACGACATATCCACCCTCATTTATTCATATAATAAGAAATCTCCAAATACAAGCGAATGTTAGGATCGTTTAAATCTACATTAATAATCTGTTGAATCCTGTCCAAGCGGTAAAACAAAGTGCTTCGGTGGATAAACAAGGCCTTGGCAGTCTGGACAACATTGCGTTCCAGGCGAAGGTAAGTCTCCAGGGTCTCATTGAGTTTTGTATTGTGGACTTCATCATAGCTCTGCAGTGTTTTAATCTGACTGGAACAGATAAAGTCGCGGGGAAGCTTTCCGCATGCAGAATCAAACATGTAATCAAGTACATAATCCTGAAAATAGTAGCACCAGATCATGCTTTCGCTGTTGCGGCCATATTCCAAAGCAATAGATGCCTGGGTATATGCTTCGGGGAGATGGGAGAAGTCCTGGAAGCTGTTGCTGACTCCCACTTTGAATAATCCTTCCCGCACAAGAAAAGAGAGGTTACTTACTACCTGGGAAGGGGAATCATTGCTGGCAGTAAGGTTCACAATGGCCATAATGCCTTCGTCATAGAAGAAGGCGTAGCTGGCAGAGACTTGCGTTTCAATATATCCCAGGGCACTGATAGTGAACCGGTGGGCCATCTCAGTGTGTTCGGACTCAAGTTTAAGCACCAGATAGGTGTCGTTAATGTCCCAATCCAAAAAGCGCAGTAACCGCTGTGTTTCATGCTTATCAGTAACGGTGCGTGCCAATATCTGTTTGCAAGTCTGTTCTATGTTGTGCCCCATGCTAGTCCAGAATGCATTACGCTTTGTGATGCAGGCCAGAACCATTTTAGACAGATACTCAAGCGCCAGATAATCTCCGGGTTTAATAATGCTCTGCAATTCATTAATACAAATCCGACCTTCATAATGAGAGCGGTTCCACAGATTATTATAAAGGATTCGATATCCCCTTTGATTGGCTGAAAACATATCCACATGACGCATCTGCAGGGTATGAAGATATTCCGTATCAATTTTAAAGTCATTAATAACGCTTAAAGGAATCATGTTGCGGCCGGTTCGGGGATCAGATTCCCATATAGTCATGCCTTCAATATGTTTGGGACAGGCCAGGACATAAAAGTCCCGATCATGAATGAAGAGAGGATTCTGGAAAATGTCCAGACTGGATTCCAGCATATCATCCAAAGGGGTATCGCTGTTCAGGGCTTTCTGCAGTGCCAGATCCCAGGAAAAATATTTGTCAAAAATATGCAGGGTATAGTCGAATACACTAATAGCATCCGTTGAGTCGGCTAAGACGATTAAAGAACTGGTGCTGGAAAAATGATTCATATCCGTCTCGCCGATTACAATAAATTGAATCTCGTGGTAGGTGGTGAAATGTGGACCGATATCTTTGGCCTCGACCAGATAAATGTAACCAAGCTGGGGTGAGGGTGAAGTGCGGTAGTGGCGGATACCCTTTAACGAAGGTTTGGGATCGCGGGGCAAAAAATGCAGGATGTTAAAACGCTCTTCAAGAGCATCTGCCAGTATCAGCAGATTCAACAGAAATCCATCCTTATAATTAAAAGTATCTGTGTATAATCGTTTTTTCATTGGTAGCCCTCTTACTTCGGTTTGAAATGTACAGTTACAGAAAAAGCCAAGGAGTTATATATACAACATAAGGTTTTTTCGGAAAAAGCGCAATAGTTTTTGTATTTTTAACGCCACTGCATTTTAGGCACCTGCCACGGTAAGCGGGCACATACGGTGGATACCGTATGCGCCCAGGTGTTAAGATTCTCACAAGAAAAATATTTTATTCTATATTCAGAAAAATTTGAAAAATTACTTATATGTCTCCGCATTATAGCGGGCAATTTCGTCAGTGACAATAGGATCTACGTGTGGGTATATCGTGTCCTTCAGTCCATACGTCATCGATGGAATAAAGTGTCCGCCTGGTCCGTATTTTTCGCAAGTCTTGCGAACGCTGGCGCGAATTTCAGCTTCCGGTGCATCAGCGCGGTCAATGTTAGAGTCCACACCGCCCATCAGAACCATTCTGCCCTGCAGCGTCTTCTGCATGCTGACGATGTCATTTTCCGGCAGTACACCCTGCCAGATATCAATGCCCACATCCACCATATCTTCGATAATCGGTTCACAGAAGGAGTCAGCATGATGCATAACAATAACATCATGTTCTTTCATATAACCATAAATTCTCTTATAATGATCCTTAAAGAAGGTTCTCCAGATATCCGGATCCATGAAAAGGCTTCTCTTTGCACCCCAGTCATCGTGTGAAAGAATGACTTCCGGCTTCAGATTATCAACTAAAAGCTTCGCATATTGGAAACGATACTCCGCAACCGCGTCCACTAATTCCTTCATATCATCCGGTTCCAGCAGAAAATTCACCAGAGTATCTTCGAATCCCATCAGAAAATGGCATTGTTCAAAGATGCCGGTTCCCATAAATCCCATGACAAGATGCTGATCCCGGTCCACCTGAGCAGCTGATGCCAGAGCATCCTCCCACCCCTCGGAGCAATTTGCCACCAAATCCGGAACACTTACATATTTCCGCCACTCAGTTACGTCCGGGCAGACTTTGTTTTCTTCAGTTACATGCGGCATTGGTCCCGGTGCATCTGCGGGAAAGAGAATCTCCGTTCCCCAACGATCTATGGACGTTGTACCTCTGACACGATTACCCCTGGTATATTTACTCAGCGGATCGTTCATGACCGGAATAAACGGTTCGTATTGATTAACAAGGCGATCGGGCTTTCCGTCTACTTTCAGGGTTTCTAACAAATTTTGTCTTGCTGTTAACATGAATGAATACCTCCTTTTACTAAATGAACAGTCTTGGAAACTCTTTAAAATATGTTTCCTCATACATAAAGTTTAAGTACTTTAATTACTATAAATAAATTATACTACAGCTCATTTCCCCCAACAATCCTACATAGAATCGCATATCTGAAGAATATACTGTACGGATTGTAGGAGATGAAAACAGGCCATGCTAATTGTATCAGATGGGACTTTTGCGTTATAATAAAGCCATATATTTAGATGGCTGAAAGAGAGCACTCTCAGAAACTTACCGCATGGGTCTTTGCAGATGATTTTACGAGAGGGCTCAAAGAAGAAATGGAGGTTATAAAATGTACGCAGAATTATATACTAAGCTGCCGGATCGGGAAAAATATCTGGCGAGAATCAAAGCAAAAATGCCCCAAGTACCTGATCTAAACAATATGAATACACTGATTCTGGCAAACCAATGTCATATTCCTTTCGAGAACCTGGATATCTATACCTTTCAAAAGGAAATCAGCCTGGGCATCGAGGATATATATGAAAAGGTCATCTTGAAAAAGCGGGGTGGCTATTGTTTTGAATTGAATGCTTTGTTCCTTGCGCTTCTGCAAGAGTGTGGCTACCAAGCCTACTCCTGTCAGTGCAGGATTCTGCGTGGCAAAAACTTCACACCGCCATCTCTGCACCGGGGAATCCTGGTTAAATTAAAGGAACAGCTTTGGTTCTGTGATGTAGGATACGGCGGTCCGATGCCGGCAGGGGCACTCTTGGTAGCGGATGGGTTTGAAGCTGCATATAGCAATCAGACATTTCGTATTGATCAGGCAGATCGGTATTGGTGGACCATAAGCTATATATCCGATAGAGGAACTGAAGAAGTCATCCAATTTACTACCATGCCGCAGGACCCGGTGGAATTTTTGGCGCCAAATGAATACTGCTCTCAAAATGAAAAATCGGTATTCCGAAGTGCCCTCCTGGTAAACTTAAGAACTCTCGGCGGCAGCTTGTCCATAACCAATGATCTCTTTACTGAAATCAACAATCGTCAGCGCCGGGAAAAAAAGATCCAATCCCCGGAGGAATTGAATCTGATCTTAAAAACTTATTTTGGAATTGATTTATCCCAATAGCAGATGCCCAGTATACCAGGTCCGGCATGGGTTCCAATGCTTGGGCTGACATCACCAATGATAACATTTGTGCAGCCCGCCCGTTCTTTCAGCAACTTTGCCACATGCTGTGCGTCTTCAAGGCAATCACCATGGATAATGCAGATGGGTGTCGCCCCATAATTGCGGCCACTTTTCTCAATTACCCGTTCCATCAAAGCAGAGAAGGACTTTTTACGTCCCCGTGCATTGCCGGAGGGAATTAACTTTCCTTCCGGATCGACGGATAGAAGTGGCTTGATCTGAACCATGCTTCCTACCAAAGCAGTGGTTTTAGAGATGCGGCCCCCTTTTTGCAGATACTGCAGGTCATCGACAGTAAAGTCCACATGGATTTTCTTCTTTTCCGTTTCCAGCAGATCTTTCATTTCGGAAAGAGTTTTTCCTTCTTCTTTTAGTTCAAAGGCCCGGAAGATTAACAGTGTTTCGCCCATAGATGCACTGCAAGAATCAATTACTTCGATTTTGGCATCCGGATGATCTTCCAGCAGCTCGTTGGCGGTTACCACAACATTGTTGTAGCTTCCGCTTAACTGGGAAGAAAAGGCGATATGCAGGATGTTGTATCCGGATTTTAAGATCGCTTCGAATTTTGTGTGAATTACTGCCGGGTTATTAGCCATCGAAGTAGGCATTAGCCCTGCCCGCATTTTTTGATAGAACTGGGAAGGGGGTAGATGTTTCTCGTCACCGTAGACTTCATCTTCAAAACCGTAATATTGTGGAATTATGGTGATTCCATGCTGAGTGATGAATTCCCCGGGCAGGTCTGAATTTGAATCGGTTGTTATTACAAAATCTCTCATCGTAGCACGCTCCTTTGCGAAAAAGTGATAAGCAAACTATATACAAATGTGGAGGGGATGTCAAGACCAGGACGCCGGATGCAGCGGCTGGTTTTGGGCAGGATTTTGTTTTAGAATACCTTCGTTGTGTGAAAGAGCACTCTTGGACTCTTACTGCACTGGTTTTTGCAGATAATTTTCCGAGAGTGCTCTCAAATAGACAGTTTAGATAATTCCCAGGAGACTCAGTGCGGTCGGAATCCATAAAGCAACCAAAAGTGCCAGTATCAGCTGGATAGGTATGGATACTTTGGGCATATCAGCCATCTTGTAATAGCCGGTAACATAAGTCAGCAGTGGAACTGTGTCCAATGGTAACAGGAAGCAACTGGCGGCACAGATTACCAATGGCAATAGAAGCAGTGCCGGATGGAGCCCCCAAGTTCCTGCGAGGACAATAAATGGTGAGCCTAGCATAGAAATCAAGGCCGGGCCGATAGGAATAGGCAGCAGTAGTAAAAATACTATTATGGAGATAAAAAGTACAATCAAGAACAACGGCATGTTCATGCTTTCAGGAAAGATAATCTGAATCAGCCAGTCACTTACTCCGTTGGCAGATAATGCATTGCCCAGTGACATCATTGTTCCCATTAGAAAGAAAGAAGCCCAACTTACTTTTTGAGTGTACTCTTTCCAGTTCAGAACTTGAATGCCGGGCAGAAAGAACAGTGAAAAACCAATTGTTCCCACTACTGTTACGTTTAAAGTTCTGAACCAGGAAGAAAGGATCCAGAGAATCAGCATGACGGCTACGATGGCGGCTACGCTTTTTTCCTGGAAATCAAAATGTTTGGGAATGTTCATGGAAGTGATATAGGCTTCCAGTTTTCCTTCTTTTAGTTCGATCGGTTTGAATACCTTCACGATGACATACCAGGAGAACAAAATTGATATGATCGCAATGGGGGTTCCGATGAACATCCATTGTACAAAAGAAATCGGTGTGCCGGCCTGGACTAAAAAGTCCATGCCCAGAAGATTCAGCGGGCTTCCGGCGGGGGTTATCATGCCGCCCAGCATACTGGCGATGGGCAGACCGATCATGAATGCCCTGCCGGTGGTCTGGCGGCTCGGCGCATCGTCATATACCTTTAAGAAACTGATGACAACCGAAATTAACACGGCAGTGGTGGCAACATTAGACATAATTGAAGACATGATTGCTGCGCAGATCATTAAAGCCAGTAAAATCCGATTGATTTTTGTTCCAAAGATGCGAATTAATAATAGCAGCAGCCTTTGCGATAAAGGAACTTTGGCAATTGCTTCTGAGATACCAAAGGAAATCAGCACAAAGAATATAATATGGTTGGTATAACCGGATAAGGCCTGGGAAATGTTCTCAACTGCCCCGAAGATTACGCAAAGAGCTACACCTAGCATACAGGTAATTCCAATAGGAAGGGGTTCTGTAACCAAAGCAATTATTATGGCTATCAGAACCCCAAGGGTGTTAATTCCCTGCCTGCTAAGTCCGATGCTTTCCGGTACAAAAAACATTCCGACCAAGACTGCCACTGCTAAAACGGCACCGATAATTTGTGTTCGTTTCATAAGTTTCCCTCTTTAAATTTATTGAGTGCTCCCGGAAACTCAGCCACAAGGATACATGTAAGAGTTTCCGAGAGTGCTCTTATTGGCATTGTACATCCACAGGGAATTCGGCGTTCCCTGTGGATGTACAGGATTTTTGTGTAATTAGCTGCGAGCGGCAATTTCGGACTGATATTTTTCAACTTTATCTTTTGTAAGTTTGAATCCGATTGCCAGAAGTACAGCGGCAACTATCAGTGCACCGGCCGGGATGACCATGAATGCCAGGCAGATGCCTTTTTTCAATTCAACGGTTGCATCAGCCGGGTCGATATTGGGGTTGAAAGATGCAAGGGCAAGACAGGTAGAGATAACGATTCCACGGAATACAACACCCACCTTCAGCGGTAAGTTCTGCAGTCCTGAAATCCAGCCGGTTGCATTCTTTCCGGTTTTCCATTCAGCATAGATGATTGTGTCTGCATATAACGCCGGGGTACATGTATAGGCGATGCCATATGCAAACATTGCAATAGACATCAATGCAATTACTATCGGCACCTGCGCATAAACAAAATTGGCAATGATCAGAATAACCGCCATAAAGCTTAAAGAGGCAATTGTTGTGGTACGTACGGTCAGTTTTTTAGCGATGTTTTTTGCCAGATAAGAGCCAACTACACAACAGCCGTTAGTAATGAGCATATACCAGAATAGGAAACCGGGATTCCTGGCAATGTAAGTGAAGTAATAGATAGCAACACCATTTACAACGAAGTTAAACATCCATTTTGAAAAATCTGCCAGCATCAGAACGATAAGTGGCGGATTCTGAAGTAAAGACCTGAAAAGGTCAGCGCCGGTTGTTTTGTCCTTTTTAGGAACAGAAGCGGTCGAGACTTCTACATCTTCATAACCGTCAAACATTTTAAAGTGCACATAGTAAAGAACAACCATGACCCAGCCAAGTACAAATGCGATAGCAGCATATACATTTGTCTCGCCGATAATTCCGGCCAAAACAGCTGTGATAGCAGGAAGCAGCTTCTGAATTCCGGAAAACAGAAGTTTAGATAAATTACCCCATGCAGATCGTGTAGATGCCAATTGGGCTCTGTCTTCCGGGGTTTTTCCGGCAATCGCGATCATTGATACGTTAGCAACCCATGGGAAGTTCCAGACGAAGTGGCTGACTATGGTGGCAATGATTATAATTGCAATGGATATCGGGCCGTCTCCGATTTTTATAAATTGGAATGCATACAGAAACGGTACAATCCACGGAAGCAGGATTAACCAGGAGCGATAGCGTCCCCACTTCTTGGGTTTGATACTATTCAGAATAGCGCCATAAACCCATGACAGACAAGCATCCACGATACTGGCAACGGTAGTGATAAATGCCGCAGTAGTAGGTGAGAATTTGGCCAGGTTTGTGAGAAAGAAGTTGAAGTAGTAAGTCTCAACGTTTGTCATTAATGAAAAGCCACAGTCACCCACACCGTAGAACATCTTCAGAGCGCGGCTGAGCTCTTTTTTAGGTTGTTTTTTTTCTTGACTCATTATGTAACCTCCTTTTAAAATATATCTTTTAACTGCTCGCCTTTACGGCGCTTACTAAGTTTATTATATCTTCATTTTTTTTAGAGTTTAATACTACATAGAGTAAGATAATAAAGGGGTTTTTCATACAAAGTGTACGAGAGGTTAATTTATACATTGTTTATAATTAGTTTAGAAACACATTAGAAAAGGATGGACAGATTGTTGTATAAAGAAACGAGAAATGTCCCGATTCAGCCGAAGAGCCTAAGGCTGCGGTAACCGAAAAATGGGAAGAGATGCATTTTTCAATTGACATCGAGGTGTCGATGCATAATAATAAAAATATGTTTGCAAAATAAACAAGTGTACAAAGGAGAGATGGAGGAGAACATGGAGAAATTATTCAAGTTAAAAGAACACAACACAACTGTCAAAACAGAAATTATGGCAGGAATCACAACATTCCTGACAATGGCTTACATTCTGGCAGTTAACCCGAACATCCTGAAAGAGGCTGGGATGAATCAGGGAGCGGTTTTTACGGCAACAGCACTGGCATCTGCGTTGGCAACCTTTATCATGGCATTCTGGGCAAATTATCCGATTGCACTTTCGGCCGGTATGGGACTGAACGCATATTTTGCCTATACAGTTTGTCTGAATGATTTGGCAAATGTTGATGAGCCATGGAAAATAGCATTGTCAGCGGTATTGATTGAAGGGATAATCTTTATACTGATATCATTTTTTAAATTCAGAGAAAGAATTGTTAATGCGATTCCGATGAATTTGAAGTATGGTATTACTGCCGGGATTGGTTTGTTTATTGCTTTTCTTGGACTCCAGGGATCAGGAGTAGTTGCGGCGAATACTGCAACACTAGTTGAATTGGGTGATTTTAGCACGCCACAGGTGGTGCTTTGCCTTGTTGGAGTATTGATTATTGCTGCGATGATGCATTATAAAGTAAAGGGGGCTATTCTGTGGGGAATCTTGATTGTATGGTTACTTGGGATTGTGGTAGAATTCACTGGTTGGTATGTAGTTGATGAGAATAATTTATCATTGATTCCGGCCTTTGGTGTAGCGGCAATGGTTCCGCCTTCTCTGGCTCCGACTTTTTTGAAATTTGATTTTGGTTGGATTGGAAAGAATATATCATCTTTTGTTATAATTGTTTTTTCGTTCTTATTTGTGGATATGTTTGATACTGTTGGAACTGTTATTGGAGTTGCGGATCAGGCAAAACTTTTAGATAAAGATGGGAAACTTCCTCGTGTGGGCCGTGTATTAATGGCCGATGCTGTTGGTACGGTAGCTGGTTCTATGCTTGGTACATCTACGATTACAAGCTTTGTAGAATCTAGTGCGGGTGTTGCAGAAGGGGGAAGGACTGGTTTGACAGCGTTGACCACAGGGGTATTGTTTGTTGCAGCATTGTTCTTGTCACCGATCTTTCTGGCAATCCCTGCATTTGCAACTGCACCGGCTCTGATTATTGTAGGTTTCCATATGGCGTCATCCATTTTGAAAATGCATTTTGACGGAGACATCGCAGATGCGATCGGTGGGTATCTGGCATTTGTTATGATGCCGCTGACATACTCTATTGCAAATGGAATTATGTTCGGAATGCTTTCATGGGTTATCCTGAAAGTTTGCACAAAGAAAGCAAAAGACATTCATCCGATTATGTGGGTGGTTGCCCTGCTCTTTATATTCCGTTTGCTGACGCTGATAATGTAAGCGGGTAAGTCGCAAGTTACTGTTCACTCCGTGAACAGTAACACGCTACGCGATGCACAGAAATGCTGTTTACAGCATTTCGCGCCGACAACTCTCGGGATTTTCAGGCATAAATGCCTGAAAACACCTCGCGGAATAGTT
>Ga0153928_1000984_pt1 | contig 13443 bp, 10 predicted proteins | sample TSNJ012MetaG_FD_106656 | JGI IMG/M metagenome (GOLD analysis project Ga0153928, IMG submission 106656) | Attine ant fungus gardens microbial communities from New Jersey, USA - TSNJ012 MetaG | ecosystem: Host-associated > Fungi > Mycelium > Unclassified | place: USA: New Jersey, Wharton State... | reverse complement strand
GTGTCAGCGGGGCGAAATGTAACCTTTGATCGACCGACAGCGTCAGCCGGGCAGCGGCCAAAGCGCTGTCTCATCTTCCATGCCTTTGCGGCCGGAGAGTTTCCGGCCGCAAAGGTAATTTGTGTGGAAAAATCAGCTCGCGACAAGACAGGAAGCCATAATAATAACTGCTGGAAGAATAGAGTCGCGGAAACAAAGGTGATAATAAAAAACCTCTGTTTAAATATCGCCTCGCCGGATAGCCGCGCGGTCAATGGAGAACAATTCCATCTTGCGGTAAAGGGTGCGGCGGCTTATTCCCAGAAGAACGGCCGCTTTCCGGACATTGCCGCTGGTAGCGGTCAGGGCTTTTTCCACCAAAGACCTGTCGCCTTTGGGATTAAAAGTAAAGACAGGGGCGGGCTCATGACTTTCAGTTGCGTCATTAGTCCGGAGCGGGAAATCATCTCTGGCCGCCGGCGCCTGAGCCGTGGAGGGAGTCAGTGAGTCGGTCAAAGCCAGTCGACCCAGGCAATCGACATCAATGATGTTCCCGGAAGCCATATAAGTGGCCTGCTCCACGACATTTTCCAATTCTCGAACATTGCCGCGCCATTGATGTCTTTCCAGCATTGTGTAGGCCCCATTGGAAAATCCTTGAAGATTACGGCCGGCTATTTGGGCGTATTTGCCCAGAAAATAGTCGGCCAGGCAGCGGATGTCGCCGCTGCGCTCCCAAAGGGTCGGAATAAGAATGTTGAAGACATTGAGGCGGTAATAGAGGTCTTTGCGAAAGGTGTTGTTGGCAATAGCCTCCAGAAGATTGCGGTTGGTGGCGGCAATAATGCGCACGTTTATTTGTATGGGCTTGTTGGATCCCAGGCGGCAGACTTCTTTGTTTTGCAGCACTCTCAGGAGTGTCACCTGGACATCAAAGGGCATGTCGCCGATTTCATCCAAAAAAATGGTTCCGCCTTCGGCCCGTTCGAATTTGCCGGCGTAGCCTCTGGAACTGGCCCCGGTGAACGCGCCCCGTTCATAACCAAACAGCTCGCTTTCAATAAGGCTTTTAGGCAGGGCGCCGCAGTTGACAGCAATGAACGGGCCGTCTCGCCGTGGGCCGGCGTTGTGGATAGCCTGGGCAAACATCTCTTTTCCGGTGCCGCTTTCACCATATAGAAGGACTTTGGAATTGTTTTCCGCGGCTATCCTGGCCAGGGTTATGGCTTTTTTGATAGCCGCTGATTGGCCGATTATATGGTCAAAGGTAAAGTGGGCGGTGGAACCTATGGCCCAGTTGATCCGTCGGTGTTGAACTTCCGTATGTTCAAAGGTTATGACTGCTTCGCCGTTGCCGGTGGGCCGGGCGACCAGAGAGAAATTGAGGCGCCGCCGACCCCGTTCCACGGTAACTGTTCGGTCGCCGGTCTCTTCCTCTTCAGTGAGATTATCTATTTCCAACGGGGCTCCTTCAAAAATATCCTGAAACTTCCGTCCGATAATTTCTGAAGGGGGCATGGCCAGAAGCGTGGAGGCCTTGTTGTTGATTTGCAGAATATCCATATCCCGGCCCAGCATGATAATGCCGCTTGGGACTGTCTCGACAATTTCCTTCATCTGGTTACGGATGCGTTTGACAGTATAGAGGGCCTGCTGCATGGCCAACTGCCGGGATATGGCCGCGGCCGTGGCTACGGCCAGTCCAAGAGTATGAAAGGAAACCATGTCGCGCAGGCCGGTCAGGCAGAAAACAGCAATGACTCGGCCCTGGGAGTCGAAAATGGGCGCTCCAGAACAAATCCATTTTTCGCTCAGGGTATAATAATGCTCACCGGCAAATACTTGAAGGGGCTTGCCGATAGCCAGGGTTGTGCCGATGCCATTGGTGCCCACCTGTCGTTCACAACGGTTGCACCCTTCAACCATTTTGTTTTCTTCGGCTGCCCAGTCAGTAATTTCGTCGTCCCCAAGAATTTTGAGGACATAACCTTCTTCGTCGGTCAGCGTCAGAATAAAGCCTGAGCCGATGGTGAAATCGTGCAGTTCTTCCATAATTGGCCAGGCCACATTGCACAGATCCGGCCGTTCGGCCACCCGTTTCTGGACTTCTTCGTGAGGTATGATTGTTTTGGCGGCCTTATCAAAAGGCAGACCGTATTCATATGAGCGCTGCCATGATTCCAGAATTACCGGCCGAACCAGACCCGGGGACACCGGGCGGCCTTTTTGAAATTGCTCCCTGGCCAGCCAGATTTTTTTTTCGCTGTCCATAAGATATTGCCCATACGATTTTTGTTGGCGAATACAGGTTGCGATTTACATAAACTATTTGCGACTCAATTTAATACGGGTAGAGAAGGGATTTAAGCCGGCCACACGGCAGACCACATGCTCTTTTAGAGAACCGGCCATGTACCCATGGAGACAATACAAAAAGGGTGTTTTAAGTCCTGTGAAAAACGTGTTACTTATAGTCATTCCTATCGCCTTAAATTTATAACAAAACTATATCACGCTACCTCACCATCGTCAAATGATAGTAAATATTTTACGCGATTATTTCGCGATATGTCTCTGGTCAGGCTATTTTGACATCGCGAACATCAACATAAGTGTATACTAGCGTGCCAATAGGCACATGTCAATGCGCCAAATTGGCACATGTTTATAAAAAAGTAAATTAAGGTGTTTGCCTGACTAGTGCCAAGCCGGGGCGGGTAAAATGAGATTTTGTTGTCATTTCAAAATTTTATTCACAGAAATGGATGTTTTCGAGCCCGTGTTTGATAAGTGGCAAAGTGCTTGCACTATTAATCGTACGACTTTAAATACGCGTTCAGCTTTAGTTTAAATAAATCTTGATTAAGGATTCAGGTTTTAGCCTTGTTTACTTGTTATAATTGAGAAAGCGAATAGCATGAATCGCTGTTATCATAGATAAAACCTATTTATGGTTATAATTTTAGAGGGATGGGGCGAAAAATTACCCCCAAAAATCACGGCCTGACCGGATGTCCGAATTTGGGCAGGACAATAGCAGGCAGCCGCCCGGACGGCAGCTAAATGTGTCAGTTCCTGGTTGAAGCGATACCATGGGGCCTAAGGCCCTGACTATATAAATAGACAAGGGGGCGGCAGCCCATCTGTCGCGGCTTTTTCCTAAAACATCAATGTAAAGTTGGGGGGGCACAAATGAACTACACCAAGAATTCACACCTGTTGCTGCACCGCGTATCCAAACAGGAAATCGAGGCCGGCATTCTGACCATTGTCAAAGGTGAAGGTATTTATTGTGAAGACAGCAATGGTAGGCGCTATATGGACCTGGATTCAGGTATCACCCGTCCCGTCTGTCTCGGCTACGGCCGTAAGGAAGTTGCTCAGGCCACCTATGACCAGATTCTGAAAATGTCTTATGTGACCCCAAATGGACGATCCAACGATACCGCCATGAAACTGGCCGACAAGGTCGCCAGCCTGACTCCCGGCGACCTCAACCATGTCACATTTGAGTGCTCTGGTTCGGAAGCTGTGGAATCGGCTATGAAATTGGCCAAGCTGTATCATTATCATCGCGGCGATAAGAACCGCTTCAAGGTAATTTCCCGCATTGGGGCCTATCACGGTGTCAACGGTTTAGGCCTGCGGGCTCTGGGTACGGTTCTTCCGATGCGTCATATGTACGAACCCGCCAGCCCTGGCGGCGTCTTTATTCCTTCTCCCTATTGTTACCGCTGCCCTTATTGCCTGGAATATCCGGGTTGTGAGCTGAAATGCGCCACAGCTCTGGAAGATTACATTGTCCTGGAAGGCTCGGAGTTAGTTTCCACCTTTATCGCCGAGCCGGTCCAGCAGGGCTTCGGCAGCTTTCCCGCTCCCAAGGGGTATTTTAAGAAGATTCGCGAAATTTGCGACAAGTATGGTGTCCTGTTTGTTTCCGATGAAATCATCTGCGGTTTTGGCCGTACCGGCAAATGGTTTGGCATCGAGCACTCCGGTGTTATACCGGACATCATGACCATGGCCAAATGTCTGACCAGCGGTTATGTGCCCCTGGCCGCCGTGGCTATTTCCGAACAGATGAGCAGCGCCATCGACAGTTTCATGCACCTGCACACCTATGGCAACCATCCGGTGGGCTGTGCCGCGGGTCTGGCCACCATCGACATTCTGGAAAAGGAAAACCTGATTCAGCGGTCCGCTGAGATGGGTGAATACTTACTGAAGGTAATGACTGATCGCCTGGCTGATCATCCTTCCGTGGGTGAGGTGCGGGGCTGCGGCTTGTGGGTGTCGGCAGATTTCACCACTTGCAGGAAGAGCCGCCCGGTCTTCCCGGCCGCCAACCTGGCCAGCCTGGTCAAGCGAGCCCTGAACAGGGGTTATATGATCAAGGCCATGGGTAGCGCCATCGAACTGGCCCCGTCCTACATCATCACCAAAGAGCAGATCGATGAATTCATGAACGTCTTCGTTGAAGTGGTGGAAGAGGAAGAAAAGGCCATGGGTCTACGCAAGTAAATCCCGCCTTCGGCCGGAAGGGCTTTCGGCCTTCCCCCCAAAGGGTGAGGGCCGGCTCAGCCCCAACGCGTTTTCTGGATGCCATCAGGCTTACCATCAAAACCGTCAATACCCGCCGATTCAGCAAGGAGGAAACATGAGAACATTAATCGCGATTTTACTAATGGCGTTATTTACCGTTACCCCGGCTTGGGCCTTTCAAGATACTGAAGACCAGATGATGACCACTCCCTTCACCAAGCTGATAGCTTTTGGAGATAGTTTTTCGGATAACGGTTTCGCTGACGGGCACGGGTTCAAACGTTATTGCGAGGCTTGGACCTGGGTTGAATACCTGGCTCAAATGACGGGGCTTCCGCTTGAGAACCGGGCTTGGGGCGGGGCCATGAGCAATGACCGCAACTGTAGTCATCCCGGTGAGGTCAACTGGTCAGGGTTAAACTGGCAGGTTGATGAATACTTAAAGATTTTACCTGAAGATGAAGATATCTCCAAAATCCTTTTTACGATCATGTGCGGCTCCAATGACGTCTGGGGAAATCAAACCGATGGCTCCGTTACCGCCAAAAATATACAAAAGGCAATGGGCAAGCTGGCCGGGGCCGGAGCCGGACATATTCTTTACCGCGAGACGCCCACGAGTTTGATGGCCCCTGGTTACCTGGAAGGTGAGTACTCAGAATTGCGCCAACCATGGATAGAGCTGGTCAATCAGGCCAACGAGACAACGAGGAAGCTTCTACTTGAAAATTTTGCCAAAGAGTTTCCCGGTGTCAAAGTTTATTATTTGAAGTCTGATCCGCTTTTCACCAAAATCAAAAACGGAGAAGAGGGCTATAAGTTTGAAATTCTCGACAAACCCTGGTGGGGTACTTATGAGATGCCTGAGGCCTTCAAATATGTCTGGTATGACGATTGGCACCCCATGAGCCAGGTTCACAAACTGATGGGTCAGGAGAGCCTGGAAGCATTGAAAAACGAGTTGAGATAATTTCGGATCGAAGAGAAATCCGATTTCGGAAGTGGTTCTGGTTTTACGCTGTTTTGGGCGGCTAAGACGTCTAAAGTAAGAAAGGTTTTTTTATGAATTACCGACTTTCGTCCGTCACCATTATTGTTTATATTGTGTTGATGCTAACCCTTTCCCCGTTTGCCCTGGCCGCGTCAGGGCGGGGCACGGTTGATGATCCTTTGGTCTGGCGCATGGGCGGGCTATACGCTCGGGGCGTTTCCTACGGCAAAACTTATGAGACCTTCGCCGAAAACGTCAAACGTCTGTCCGGTGGCCGGATGATCATTGAAGTCATGTATGACAATGAAGGCATCAACGCCAGCGAGCTTCTCTCAGCGGTTTCTTCCGGCCTTCTGGAAGCGGCCAACCCCTTCCAGGCTCTGCATGGGGGCGAATTCCCGGCCGGCGTGGTCGATCTGGGTCTTCCTGACGGCCCCTCCAACCTTCTGGAAATCCGGGCTCTGTACCGTGAAGGTGATTGGCTGAATATCGTGCGGAAAGCCTATGCCTCCATCGGTGTCTACTATCTCAGCGAAGCGCCCTATCCCGGCACGTATCTCTTGACCAAAACGCCGGTCAATTCTCTGGAAGATCTCAAAAAAATGAAGATTCGCTGCCCCGGCGCCTATGGAGCTAAACTGCAGAATTTGGGGGTCAACACCGTAACCATGTCTCTTTCGGAAGTCTACAGTTCCCTGGCTTCAGGGCTTCTGGACGGCGTGGACGGCTGTACCATTTTGGACCATTATGAAATCAAGTCTTATGAAATGGCCAAATACATCTACAAGCTGCCGGTGGCCAACTCCCAGTCAATCGGTATTGTCGTTAACCTGGAAGCCTTCAATAAACTGCCGGATGACCTCAAAGCCATTTTGGAAGCCTCCGGTGAACTGTTCGGCAATGACGGAGCCAACAAAAGCGTGGTCTGGGAACGTGAAGCGCTTAATAAAATGCTGAAAGCCGGGTTACAGTGGAGCCCCGACCCCTCCGCGGAAGATATCAAAGCCTGGGAAGGCGCCGGTCGCAAGGTCTGGGCGGATTATGCCAAGAAAGACGCCTTCAGCAAAGAGCTCATTGACGCCGAGATCAAGTTCATGAAAAACCTCGGGTATGATCTATAAGAACAGTCATCTGATCGAATCAGTCCGCCGATGAAGGCGGACTGATTCGGAGCCGCCCAGGCCGGGGCTGCGGCCGACTTTAACGCGCGATAAGTATATTTTATAGCGGGCCCAGTTTTGAAGCTTAGACAAGATGGCCCAAAAGAACCGCGGGGAGAAATTATATCACAAAATTGAGAAAAACCATGTCAACTAAGATTATAGCAAGGCTTGGTCCCAAAAAAGTAAAATAATCTTGCCTTCATCAATCGCTTTAAAAAGGAGGAACGAGATAAATATTGGCAAGCGCGACGGGGACGAGACCGAAACTTATTTGGAGATAACCAATGAAAGTCATACGAATATACATACGTGTTATTGACAATCTTAGCGAATGGATCGGCCGAGCCGCTAGCATATTGATTCCCGCCATGGTTTTAATTTTGCTGTTCGAGGTTTTCGCCAGATATGCCGCCAACCATCCTACTTTGTGGAGCTATGACATGGCCATATTCATGTATGGTTACTGCGGTATTCTGGGGGGTACGCATGCTCTGAAACATAAAAAGCACATTATCGTTGATGTGGTGTTTAATCTTTTCAAGCCGCGCGCCAAAGCCATAATGAACGTTTTCACTGGCTTGTTATTTTTTTTCTTCATTATTGTGTTCGTTAAATCTACCTGGGATATGGCCGTAGTTGCCTGGGCCGGCAATCATCGCACTTCAACTGCCTGGGGTAGCCCCGTGGCTCACTATCGGTTTCTTCTGCCGGTGGGCGCCGTTCTCTTGGGGCTGCAGGGTTTGGCCAATTGGTTCCGGGATTTATTTTTAGCCATAACCGGTACTCCGCTTAATGATCCGCCGCCCGCCCATGCTGAAATAGCCGAAGATGGCCGGCTGGAGGTGACACAATGAGTATCGGAATGCTGACTATCGTTCTTTTGTGCTGTATGTTGCTCTTATTCTGCGTGGGTATGCCGGTGGCTTTTGCCATGAGCTCCGTGGCCTTGGTGATGGGTTATTTCACTTGGGGACCGCAGATGTTCAAGCTCATCCCCCCCACCGCCTTCAATCAGCTTAATAGTTTCGTGCTTCTGGCCGTGCCCTTGTTCCTTTTTATGGGTCAGATGCTCCTGCGATCAGGTTTGGGCGAAGCCATGTTCGGGGCCATCCATACCTTAGCCGGCCGTATCAAGGGCGGTCTGGCCATGGGTGTGGTAATGGTCTGCACACTTTTGGGCGCTATGGTTGGTATCATCGGCGCCGGTATCATGACCGCGGGTTCCGTGGCTCTGCCGACCATGCTGGAAAGAGGTTATGAGAAAAAAATGTCCCTGGGGGCCATTATGGCCGGCGGCGCGCTGGGCATTCTGATTCCGCCCAGCATTCCTATGGTTCTTTATTGCTCAGTTACCGGCACTTCCATCGGCAAAATGTTTGCGGCAGGTATTATCCCGGGGCTGATGCTTTCGGCTTTGTACATAATTTACATTGGCGTCCGCTGCGCCATCAACCCGTCGATGGGGCCCACCGCCGTTTTGGAAAAAGGGCAGTCCAATCGCCACAGCAAGATTCTGGCTCTCAGGGATGGCGGTCTGGCGATACTGCTGATTTTTTCCGTCCTGGGCACTATTCTTCTCGGCATGGCCACTCCGACCGAAGCGGCGGCCTGCGGCGGTTTCGGCGCGGTGCTCATCGCCATCATCTACCGCAAGTTTAATTTCAAAGTCCTGCGTGAGGCTTCCATGGGCACCATGACCATTACCGGAATGATGGTCTGGATTCTCATCGGGGCCAGCATTTTCAGCAATTTTCAGATGCTGATGGGTGCCCAGAGATTATTGTCCGGTTTTTCTATGAGTTCGGGTCTACCTCCGTTGGCGCTTGTCTTTATAATGCAGATGATCATGTTCGTTATGGGATTTTTTCTGGATGAATATATCATTGTTTTAATCTGCGCGCCTTTGTTCACTCCGCTGGTTGTTAATATGGGCTTTGATCCGGTCTGGTTCGGCATCCTGATGATCGTCAACATCCAATTGGCCGTGCAGACACCCCCTTACGGATTCGCGCTTTTCTATCTCAAAGGTATCACCCCACCGGATATAACCATGCTGGATCTTTATAAGGCGGTACTGCCCTATGTGGCCTTGACGATGGCGTTTCTGCTTTTATTGATGCTCAATCCCATTATCGCCACGTGGTTGCCCAATAAGTTGTTCAATTAAATGGAATAATCAACTCAAACGAAGTCTTTGGCTTCGGTGCTTACCCGGCTGTTTGCGTAGTCGGCCCATCTTCCAACCCAGGAGAAACTTAAATGAAAATTGGGTGTCCGAAAGAAATAAAGAACAATGAAAACCGGGTCGGTTTAACCCCCAACGCGGTTCAGGCCTATGTACAGGCCGGCCATGAAGTTTATGTAGAAGCCGGGGCGGGCTTAGGCTCCGCCCTCCCTGACGCGACCTATGTGGCCGCCGGGGCTAAGATGGTGCCCGCCGCGACTGATGTCTGGAACACAGTTGAAATGATAGTCAAGGTCAAGGAGCCGTTGGAATCCGAATACAGCCTGATGAAGGCAAATCAGCTGATTTATACTTATTTTCACTTCGCGGCCAATGAAAAGCTGACCAAGGCCTGCCTGGAGCGGAAGATTATAGCTCTCGCTTATGAAACAGTTCAGGTGGGTAATGCCCTGCCGCTGTTGAAACCCATGAGCGAGGTCGCCGGGCGTATGTCCAGTCTGATGGGCGCCTTCTATCTGGCCAAAACCCAGGGCGGCTATGGGTTACTGCCCATGGGTGTGACCGGCGTGGCCCCGGCCAATGTGCTGATACTGGGCGGAGGCGTGGTCGGCACCAATGCGGCCCACACCGCTGCCGGTCTTGGCGCCCGGGTGACTATTCTGGACATTAACCTGGCGCGCTTGGAATATCTGGGCGAAATCATGCCGGCCAACGTTGTCTGTTTGTACAACGACCCGGTCAATTTGGAAAAGTGTCTGCGAGAGGCCGATATCGTCATCGGCGCGGTTCTGGTGACAGGCGCCAAGGCGCCCAACCTGGCGCGCCGCGAACATCTGAAGATGATGAAACCCGGCAGCGTTATCGTGGATGTGGCTATTGATCAAGGCGGTTGCTTTGAGACCTCGCGTCCCACCACCCACAGCGAACCTGTTTTTGTGGTGGATGGCATCGTCCACTACTGTGTGGCCAACATGCCCGGCGCCTATGCCCAGACCTCGACCTTTGCCCTCAACAACGCCACCCTCAGCTATGGACTGACTCTGGCCAACAAGTGTGTGGAAAATGCCTGCCGTGAGGACGCGGCCCTCCGCCTGGGCCTGAACATTTACAAAGGCGTCATTACTTATGAACCGGTGGCTCGGGCTTTCAATATGATGAATAATTACCAACCGGTCGAACTAGTTATCGGCTGACTTTGTCTTCACGCCGACTCCGGCCGGCGGGAGCGCTTTGGACCAATGGAAGATAGGAGGTAGGACTTCATGACCAAGATTTTTACCCGCATGGGAGACGGCTCGCCCATCGAGATGACGGAAAGTGAGCTCCGTCAGGACATCGATGCGGGCATAACCGATGCCATGAACAAAGGCGATGTGCCGGCGTTGACATCGGAAGACATCGAATACCTGGTGGATTTGTTTAAACGCGCAGATCGCTTCGTAGGTGTTGAACCCGGCAATGAAGTCATAATGAGTTATGACGCTGGAACTCTCAAGATCAAGCGTCACGGCCTTTTCGAAGACCGCATTAACGCGTTGATCATCTATGAACGTTTCCTGGGCGCCGACACCATGGAACTGTGCCATGTTGATTACAGCTTCAAGCCCTTAAAGCCCATTGTCAGCTATGAACAGGGCACCTTGGAGCAGGCCCTGGCCTCAACTGTGGCTCCATTGTTTTACGGCGCCATGCCCAACCTCGGCCTTTACACCCAACCTGACGGCCCCTTTCCCAACCCCATGGAACTTTTGCCCATGGGCAAGACTCAAGAAGGCCGAGCGGCCTATGACGACATGGTGGAAGCCGCGGTCAAAGACATCTGCTTTATCTCCGAGCTCATGTGGGAATCCGGGGCCGACGCCATCAACTTCGACACAGTCGGCGCCAGCGGCGACCCCGATTTCAAGGCCTCACTAATGGCCTGCGAGATATTGACCAAAAAGTACCCCGATATGCCCATTGAAATCGGCATGGCCGGTGAGTTTGTCCTCGGTATGCACGGTGAGGTTTATTATGACGACACCCGCTTGGCCGGTTTATATCCGGTTGAGCAGGTGAAACTGGCTGAAAAGGCTGGGGCGGCTATGTTCGGTCCGGTGGTCAACACCAACACCAACGAAAGCACCCCCTGGAATCTGGCCAGAACCATTGCTCTGACCAAGCCCTGTTCCGAAGTGTCCAAGATCCCACTCCATCCCAACATGGGCATGGGTGTCGGCGCCATCCCGGTCACTGATTATCCGCCGGTGGACGTGGTCAGTCGCTGTTCCAAAGCCATGGTTGAACTCTGCAAGATCGATGGTATCTAGGTTGGCGTGGGCGACCCCATCGGCATGGCCGTGGCGCACGTGCAAGCTTCCGGGCTGGGTGGAATGAGGACTACCGGAGATCTGGTAGGCCGTCTTCAGTTGGACAAGAAGATGCGAATAAACGATGCCAAAAAATATGTGGCCGACAAGCTGAGAATCGGAATCAACGAGTTGAACGATCCGGTCATTCTGTCGGAAGTCCGCGCCGATCTGGGTTTCGGGATTATGATGCCCCTTGGAAACACTCCGAAAGGTTTGGAGTGCAAATTCAACATCGCCCGTGTCCTTGATCTGGACATTAACTGCCTTAAGCGTTTCAAAAGAATGGCCGGGCTGTGAGTCCGGGTCGCAATGGAAAGGAGAGACAATAGTGTCGGCAATTTATCAATTGGCCATTGACGCCATCATGAATCAGGACGCGCCCAAGGCTATGGAGGCGATCAAAAAGCATCTTGATGACGGCAAAGACCCCATGGATCTTATGAACAACGGCTTTATCATCGGCATCACCAGGGCCGGTGATCTCTTCGGGTCAGGCAAATTATTCCTCCCGGAACTGATGCAATCGGCCGACATTATGTTGGCCGCCTCCCAGGAACTGAACAAGGCGATGCCCGAAGGCCAGACTACCGGATATTCCCACATCCATATCACCGCCGCCACCGTCAAGGGCGACATTCATGATATCGGCAAGGGTATCGGCATCGCTCTGTTCCGGGCCAATGGTTTCGTTGTTCACGACCTCGGGCGCGATGTCGAAGTCGAGGCCATGATCAATGATGCCGAAAAGAACGGCTCTTCCTTTATAGCCACCAGCGCCCTTCTGACCACCACCCTAAGTGAGCAGAAACTGTTGGAGGAAACTCTGAAGAAGAATGGGCTGAAAGGCAGGATCAAAACCATGGTGGCCGGCGCCCCCGTGACCCCACGCTGGGCCAGTCGGATTGGCGCCGACATCTACGCGGTTGACGCCGACGCCGGCGTCAAGGGCGTTATCGCCGCGCTGTAATAAAAATGCGGTCTCAGACGAAGACGGATGGCGATCTTCGTCTGAGCCAAAAATGGTTCGGCCGGGTAATCACAAAATTACCGCTGTTTTGGGGGAAGAGATGAAATTCGGCATTAGAACTCTGGACGATGTCAAGCTGAAGGGAAAAACCGTTCTCATGCGGGTTGACATCAATCAGCCCATTGATCACAAAACCGGGACCCTGAAAGATACCACCCGGGTCAAGGCCTGTGTGCCCACAATTCGTGAAGTCGCCGACCAGGGCGCCAAGCTGGTTCTTCTGGCTCACCAGGGCAGTGATATTGAGTATAAAAATTTTTACACCACTGAACCTCATAGCAAGGTTCTGAGTGAATTTCTGGGCCGGGAAGTCATGTTCATTGACGATGTCTGCGGTCCGGCCGCCCGGGAAGCCATCAGGAACCTTAAGGAAGGTGAAATACTTTTACTGGACAATGTGCGTTTCGTGGCCGAGGAACAGACACTTTTCGAAATGACCCTAAGGCTGTCCCATGAGGAGCAGGCCAGAACTCTTCTGGTCAGGAAACTGGCGCCTTTGGCTGATTTCTATATTTGCGATGCCTTTGCCGCCGCTCATCGCGACCAGCCCTCGCTTTGCGCTTTCGAACAACTTTTGCCTTCAGCCATGGGCCGACTGTTTGAAAAGGAGTTTTGCGTCATTTCCAATCTGATGGAAAACGCCGATCGCCCCTGTATATTCGTGCTGGGCGGGGCCAAGATCAGCGATGCCTTCTTGATGATGAAAACAGTTCTGGAGGGTGGGGTGGCCGATCAGGTGCTGGCCGGCGGGCTGGTGGCTGAAGTGCTATTGTGGGCTGATGGTCAGGATATAGGCGCGTCGGCCAGGGAATTCATCACCAAAGAGGGTTACGCGAACTTGGTAGATACGGCCAGGGAATTGCTTGGCCAATATAGCGGCAAACTGGTTCTGCCGACTGATTTCGCTTTCGTCAAAAATGGTCAGCGCCGGGAATGCAAAATCGGCCAAGTGCCGGCAGTGGAGTTGGCGTTGGATATTGGCTCGAAAACGGCTGAGAAGTATCGTCAAATCATAATGGACGCCAAAACAGTTTTCGTCAACGGGCCCATGGGTGTTTTCGAGGACTCTCCCTGCGAGCTGGGCACCAAGATCGTCTGGGATGCCTTGGGGGACACCCCCGCCTTCACCGTCATAGGTGGCGGCGACAGCATAGTGGCCACCACCAAATATGGCAAAACTGAACTTATTGACTATATCTGCACCG
>Ga0153928_1000983_pt1 | contig 13444 bp, 10 predicted proteins | sample TSNJ012MetaG_FD_106656 | JGI IMG/M metagenome (GOLD analysis project Ga0153928, IMG submission 106656) | Attine ant fungus gardens microbial communities from New Jersey, USA - TSNJ012 MetaG | ecosystem: Host-associated > Fungi > Mycelium > Unclassified | place: USA: New Jersey, Wharton State... | reverse complement strand
TTCGTCACTATAGCCGCCGCGAGCCTGCTCCGGTGAAATATAATGGACCGAACCCATCGCCGCCGAACTAAGCGTCTGGGCGGAAACCGCACGGGCAATCCCAAAATCGGCCACCTTTACTTTACCGTCTTTGGAGATGATCATATTCTGCGGCTTGATATCACGGTGAATGATATGCTGCTCATGAGCCGCGGCAATTCCCTGCGCCACCTGAATGGCAATGCCGATGGTTTCCTTGACTTCCAGCCGCCCTTTTTTGGCAATATAGCTTTTTAACGTAATTCCCTCAATCAGCTCCATCACAATATAATGAAGTTTACCCTCATCAATGACATCATAAACACTGACAATATTCGGATGGGACAAACCGGCCGCCGCCTGGGCTTCCATGTTAAACTTGCCGACAAAGTTACTGTCACTGCTGAATTCCTCTTTCAGCACCTTGATGGCGACCTGCCGGTTCAGTTTATGGCATTTGGCTTTATACACCACTGACATGCCGCCGGAACCGATCTGTTCCAATATCTCATAACGATCCTGTAAATATGTACCCGCTCTCAGTGTCATACGCCCACCTCACTCACCTGTGGGTTCACCAGCACCACGGAAATATTGTCATCACCGCCGGCCCGGTTCGCTGCTGCTATCAAACCTTCGGCCTTTGCTTTCAGCCCCTCTTCGGAACGGATAATATATTCTATTTCAAGTTCATCCACCATGTTGCTCAGTCCATCGGAGCACATCATAATATAATCTTTGTCCATTAACTTCATGGCAAATAAATCAATATCCACTTCCGGACTGGTGCCAATGGCGCGGGTAATAATATTTTTCTTTTCCAGATAATCTTTGCTGCCCCGCTTGATCTTGCCCAGGGCAACCATCTCTTCCACGTAAGAATGATCCTTGGTAATCTGTTCCAACTGTCCCCGCAAAAGGTACAGCCGGCTGTCGCCAATATTGGCCACATATAATACATGATTCTTAATCGTCGACAGAACCAGCGTGGTTCCGGCTCCATTAAGCTGGGAATTTTCCTCCGTTTGCTGATACAATTCCAGATTGGCCCGCCGGATTCCCTCTTTCAGGATACTGTGAATATCCTTATCCTCATGCTTCTGACTCAAAAAAGAAACCAGCTGTTCCACGACAAAGCGGGAAGCAAAATCCCCCGCATTATGTCCGCCCATTCCATCGGCTATCATGAACAGATTGCTCAGAGAGCCAACCGGCGTGGATGAAAAAAAGATATAATCCTGATTCATGCTGCGATGTTTTCCTACATCAGTTAATGCATATGCCTGCATGTTACTTGGTCTCCTCCTTTTCAAGATAGCTTTTTCGCAACTGACCACAGGCACCGCCTATGTCTCTGCCCATTTCTCTGCGCACGGTCACATGGATTCCATGCTTTTCCAGGTAAGTTTTGAAATCCTGGACGGTTTTTTGATCCGACTGGACATAGTCCCGTTCTTTGATTGGATTCACCGGAATCAGATTCACATGCCCATGCATCCCCTTTAAAACTTCCGTCAGCGCCCGGGCCGCCGCCAGATTGTCATTGACACCGCGGACCAGGCTGTATTCAAATGTCAGCCGCCGGCCATTCTCCTCATAATACTCACGGCAGGCCGCCAATACATCCTTCAGCGGATAACGGTTGGCAATCGGCATCAGGGTCTTTCGCACTTCATCATTTGGTGCATGAAGTGACAGCGCCAGGGTGATCTGCAATTTCTCCGCCGTCAGCCGACGGATTCCCGGCACAATTCCACAGGTGGAAAGCGTTATGCTCCGCTGACTGATATGCAGGCCGTTCTCATCGCTGATCAGGCGTAAAAACCGGAGGACATTCTCATAATTGTCCAGCGGCTCTCCGGCGCCCATAATCACCACATGGGACACCCGTTCACCGGTCAGAGTCTGAATCCGGTAGACCTGATCCAGCATTTCTGCTGCCGTCAGATTCCGGACCAGTCCGGCCAGCGTTGAAGCGCAAAAGCGACACCCCATCCGGCACCCCACCTGCGACGAAATACAAACCGAATTGCCATGATGATACTGCATCCGGACACTTTCAATCACATGACCGTCAGCCAGTCGAAACAAGTATTTTCCGGTGCCGTCAAGCTGGGAGACTTTTACCTCCACCGGCTCTAATGCGGTTAAACGAAACCGCGCCTTTAGCCGGTCACGAAATGCCTTGGAGAGATTGGTCATCTGATCATAGTCCGTCACCAGTTTCTGGTGCAGCCATTCAAAAATCTGTTTCCCGCGAAAGGCTTTTTCGCCCATTGCTTTGATTTCCTGCTCCAGCTCCGGCAGGGTAAGGGATTTGATATCAATCTGTTCCATGATCAACCTCTGTCTTAATTTTTTCAAATGCCGCCAGAAAGAACCCGTCACAAGGGTACTGCCCCGGAAGCAGCTGGAGATATCCCTGCTTCATGCTTTCTTCCTTAACAGCCGGTCCCAGCATTCCGGTCAGATCTGCCGGCCGGAAGGGAAACTGTGCTAAAAACCAGGCCACCTGATCTTCATTCTCCTGATGACTGACGGTACAGGTACTGTAGACCAGCCGGCCGCCCGGTTTCACATAACGGGCGGCCACGGTTAAGACAGCCCGTTGTAATGCCGCCAGTTCGGTAATCTTTTCTGCTGTCATCCGGTATTTAATATCCGGCTTCTTGCCAATAATACCAAGACCGGAACAAGGCAGATCCGCCAGCACAATATCGGCCTGTTCCGCCCATGCCGGATCAAATACCAGGGCATCCCATACTTCCGCCTGAATATTGGTAAAACCTGTCCGCCGGATGTTTTCTTCTATCATGCGTACTTTTTTCTCGGTCAAATCACGAACCGTCACCATCCCGGTACCCTTTAACAGATCCGCCAGATGCAGGCTTTTGCCCCCCGGGGCCCCGCAGACATCCAGCACCCGGGCGCCCGGCTGCGGATCGGCAATCTTGCCGACAAAACCGGAACTGACATCCTGTACCTGAATCCAGCCTTTTTGAAAGGCCGTCAAACCTTCCAGATAATCATAAGACCGCAGCAGCAGCGCATCAGGTGCCAGCGGACTTACCTCCACGAACACCTCCTGCGCTTTCAGGCTGGCCAGAATTTCTTCTTGTGACGCCCGGTCCAGATTACACCGGACCGTCGTTGGAATATCGGCTAAAAAAGCCTGCAGCATGGCCTCTGCCACCGGCTCCGGATAACGCTCCCGCCAATGATCGATCAACCAGCCCGGCATGGAATATTTCTGTTCCCAGTCGGTAAAGACAAAACTGGCTTTCTGCCGCACAACAGACCGCAGAACGCCATTCACAAATCCTTTTAAACCATGAAACTTACGTTTTTCCGCCAATTTCACCGCTTCATTGCACACGGCACTGTCAGGCACCCGGTCCATCCACATAATCTGATACACCGACAACCGTAAAATGGTCCGGATCACCGGCTTCATCTTCCCTACTTTTACTTTGGAGCATTGATTTAAAATCCCATCAATGGTAATCCGGTATTCCACTGTTCCCTCGGTCAGCCGGGTGATAAAAGCCCGGTCCTGTTTCTCCAGATACTGATACTTTTCCAGCGCCTGGCCCAGAATCACATGACTGTAACCGCCCTTTTCCAGGATTTCCAGCAGGATATCCAGGGTTATCTCCCGACTGTCTGCTGCCTTAGTCATTCCGTCTGCTACCTCCAAATAGGAGGACCAGCCGTAACAGCTGCAGAACGGAAGCAGCCACCGCCGCCACATAGGTAAGCGCCGCAGCATTTAAGACCTTTTTCGTCTGGTCGACCTCCTGTCCCCGCAAAATCCCTGCTTCACTCAGCAAATGTACCGCCCGGCCGGAAGCATTGAATTCTACCGGTAAGGTAATAATCTGAAATAAGACCGCCAGAACAAACATCCAGATACCAATCTGAACAAATGGCGTTGCACCTATTACCAAGCCAAGCAGAATCAGCGGCCATGACAGCTTGCTGCCGAAACTGGCCACCGGTACAAATGCGCCCCGCAGTTTTAACGGCGCATAGCCGACATTGTCCTGAATCGCATGACCGCATTCATGGGCGGCGACACCGATTGCGGAAACGGAAGTCTGATGATAAACCGCTTCCGATAAACGGACGGTTTTTGACCGTGGATCATAATGATCCGTCAGCTGACCCTTAACCGGCTCTACCGTCACATCGTAGATTCCCTGATAATTCAAAAGCTTCCTGGCCGCCTCCGCCCCGGTCATTCCGGTCATACTGTGAACCCGGGAATACTTCTGAAATGTTCCCTGCACCCGGCCGGATGCCCACATCGACAAGATTGCCCCGATCAGCACCAGGATGATCGTCGGATCATACATTCCATAACCCATCATTTATATCAGCTCCTTTCCTTTCAATATGGTACCTTTTGAGATTGGATAGCCCCGCAGAAACGCCGCGGTGTCCATCCGCTTTTTTCCTTCTAACTGTAAACTTCTGATATCCAGTACACCGTCACCGGTGATAATCTGCAAATGCCCGCCGGCCGCCTCTGCTACTTGTCCGCAGATGCCATCGGCTTGCTTTGGTATCACATCAGCTGCCCAGATCTTTAACAGCTTTCCCTGCCAATGGGTATAAGCACTGGGCCAGGGATTCAACCCCCGCACCAGACGCTCAATCTCCGCCGCCGGCTTTGACCAGTCGATCTCGCCCATTTCTTTGGAAATCTTCTTCACATAGGTAGCCTGCTCATGATCCTGCGCAATCGGCGTCAGGGTGCCGGCTTCTAACTGATCCAGGGTTGACAGCAACAAACCGCCGCTAAGCTGACTTAAACGGTCAAACAAACTGCCGCCGGTCTCTTTGGGGTCCAGTTCTACCACCAGTTTTTCCAAAATATCACCGGTATCCATCCCTTCCGCCATCATCTGGGTCGTAATTCCACTTTCTTGATCACCATTGATCACGGCCCATTGAATGGGGGCGGCCCCCCGATACTGTGGCAGCAAAGAAGCATGAACATTGATACAGCCATATTTAGGAACATCCAACAGTTCTCTGGATAAAAGCTGGCCAAAAGCAACGACCACCATCACCTCCGGCTGAAGTTCCCCCATCGACTCCACAAAAGCCGCCTCTCTGGCCCGAACCGGCTGATAGATCGGAATCTGATGGGCCAGGGCACATTCTTTCACCGGTGTCTTCTGAATCTCTTTGCCCCGTCCTTTCGGCTTATCCGGCTGTGTCACCACGGCCACCACCTCATGCCGGGACTGAATCAGACATTCCAGCGTCGGTACGGAAAAATCCGGGGTTCCCATGAATATTATTCTCATTGTATCGGTTTACTCCTCTTCGTAATCATCTTCGTCTAATGTGGCCATCACATCAACCAGCTCGCCCTCAACCAGATCGACAAACAACTGGCCACGGAGATGGGCACATTCATGACAGATCGCCCGGGCCAGCAGCTCCTCGCCTTCCAGTTCATACTCCGTCATCGTTTCATCAAACGCCCGCACCTTGACGTGATTTGGTCTGGTCACGGTACCGGACTTCCCCGGCACACTCAGACAGCCTTCCGGTCCGGTCTGGCTGTCGCTTTCCTCAATAATCTCCGGGTTAATAAGGACATATTGATTCCCGTCTTCGACATCAATTACCACGATCTGTTTTAAAACTCCTACCTGGGATGCTGCCAGGCCTACACCGCCGCTTTCATACATGGTCTCGAACATATCTTCAATCAATTCCGTGACCCGGTTGGTGATCGCCTTCACCGGCTTACACTCTTTATTTAAAATTTCATCGCCTATTAATCTAATCTGTCGGATTGCCATGGTGTTTCTTGCTTCCTTTCCTTCCTTCTCATGAAAAATCATACTGGATCGTACCGGATTTACCATGCTCCGACCGATCCCAGAAATCCTGCAAATGCCGTTGTGTTTTAATTAGTATATCATAATTTTGATGTTTGATATATAAAATTTTTCTATAGTAATCATTAACTTTGTATACGCTGGCCGGAACCGGGCCAATCAGCGTACCGGTTGCCGGAACCTGGGTTAAAGCCAGATTCTTCAGCGCTTCGGCTGCCATTCCTAACCACTCTTCGTTCTTTCCGGCCACCTGAATGGTGAGCAGATGACAGGTCGGCGGGTATTTCATCAGCTGCCGGTACCCCATCTCTTTCTGATAAAATGCCTCATAATCCTGGGCGGCGGAAGCCTGAATGCAGTAATGATCCGGCATATAGGTCTGAATCACCGCAATTCCCGGCCGGCAGCCGCGGCCGGCCCGGCCGGCAGCCTGTACCAAAAGCTGGAAGGTCCGCTCCGCACAGCGATAATCGGGGGCATACAGCGACACGTCGGCCGCCAGGATGCCTACCAGCGTTACCCCGGGAAAATCATGCCCCTTCACGATCATCTGAGTGCCAATCAGGATATCTGCTTCCCGCCTGGCAAAAGCCGAAAGAATCTGTTCGTGCCCGCCCTTTTTCGCCGTGGTATCCATATCCATCCGCAGAACCCGGGCAGCCGGAAACATTTGTCTGGTCATTTCCTCAATTTTCTGGGTGCCAATTCCAAAACCGGCCAGATATGGCGAACCGCAATTGGGACACTGCTTGGGCAGCGGGATACTGTAACCACAGTAATGACACATCAGCTGATTACGGTTATGCAACGTCAGAGAAACATCACAATGAGGACATTTCACCGCTTCCCCACAGGAACGGCAGGAAATAAAATTAGAATAGCCGCGCCGATTCATAAACAGCATTACCTGTTCCTGATGTTCCAGCCGCTCCGCGATTAATCCCTGCAGATGGCGGCTGAAGATCGACTTATTGCCAGCCTCCATCTCCCTCCGCAGATCAATCACCTCGGTCTGGGCCAGCTGACTGCCCGGGCCGGCCCGGCCGGTCAGGGCAAACAGCCGGTAGCGGCCCGCACGGGCCATCGTATACGCTTCCACCGACGGTGTTGCCGAGCCCATCACCAGATAGGCCTGGTTCATCCCGGCCAGCTTCTCCGCCACTTCCCGGGCATGATAACGAGGGGTCACCTCACTTTTATAAGCCCCTTCATGTTCTTCATCAATAATAATCAGTCCCAGTTTGGCAAACGGTGTAAATAAAGCGGAGCGAGGACCGATCATAATATCAGTCTCACCCTTTTGGGCCCGTTCAAACTGGTCATAGCGTTCGCCGGCCGATAACCGTGAATGCATGACACAAACCCGGTCACCATAGCGGCGGTAAAACCGCATTACCGTCTGGTAGGTCAGGGAAATCTCCGGAATCAGCACGATCACCTGCTGCCTGCGGTCCAGAATCCGGTCGATCATCTCCATATACACTTCCGTCTTACCGCTGCCGGTAATTCCATGAATCAGGTAAGGGCAACACGTTTTCTCCGCCAGATCATGGTCGAACGCATCGACAATCTGCTGCTGCTGCTGATTTAACGTCACCTTCTCCCGGGTGGGCGTGACCGCCTCCTGCAGCACGGATTGAACCACCTGCCGGTTACGGCTCTTAACCTGGCGTTTTACCGGCAGAACCGTCTTTAAGGCCTGGTTCATCGTTGAACCGTACTGTTCCTTCATCCACCATGCAAGCTGAATCAGCTGTGATCCTGCCGTAATGCTTTTCGACACGACCCCAGCTATTTCCTTCAGTCTGGACTGCTCATATTCACTTTTATCCGAAATATCCACCACATACCCTTTGCGGGTTCGGTTGCCCGCCCCAAAAGGAATGCTGACCTGGGTCCCGACCCGAATCTCGGCGGCCAATTCCGCCGGGATCCGGTACTCGAAAATCCGGTCAACGTTTTCATGGGAAATATCCACGATCACACTGGCAAATAACTGCGTCATCCACTCACCCGTTCTATCAGACCGGCTGCCACCTCTCCCAGCTTCATGCTGTTGGAGCCTTTTAAGAGCACACAATCGCCCGGCAGCAATACCTTTTCCAATTGTTCTTTTAATCCTTTTCGGTCATCTGCGGCAAAATTCCGGCAGCGGCAATCTGCTCCGCCGGCCCGCATTCCGGTTTCAATCTCTTTCGCCAAATCGCCCAGGGTAAACACCAGGTCAACCGGGTTCTCCGCAATAAAAGCACCAATCTCCCGGTGAAACAGTGGGGCTTCCGGCCCCAGCTCCTTCATATCCGCCAGCACGGCGATCCGCCGCCCGGCTGCCGGCATGGAGTTTAATACCTCTAACCCGGCCTTCATCGAAACCGGACTGGCATTATAGGTATCATCAATAATGGTAATTCCCTTATATTCATAAATCTGCTGCCGGTTTTGAAAGCCGGTAAATTCCTCCAGCCGCTTCGCCGCATCCGCCAGCGGTACCTGGTTATAATCGGCCACTGCCAGCGCCGCCATGGCATTGCCCACATTGTGCCGCCCCATTACCGACAGGCGCACCGGAATCCGCCGGTCCCGGCAAACTGCGACAAAGGACGGATATCCACCAAGAATCCGGATATCTTCCGCCCGGTAATGACAGTTCCCACCGGTACCATAATAAACCGTACTGCAGCCGGCCTTCGCCAGGGTCTTCCCCAGGCGCTCATCATCGCCGTTTAATAACAATACCCCGCCATCTTTTAAGCCATCCTGGATCGTCAGTTTTTCCCGGTAAATGTGTTCCTGGCTGCCCAGCTGTTCAATATGGGTTACTCCCACATTGGTAATCACCGCCATATCCACCTGCGCAATTCTGGCAATTACCGTCAGTTCCCCAGGTTCACTCATGCCCAGTTCCAGCACCCCGATTTCATCCGCCGCCGTGATCTCCGATAAGGTGATCGGCACACCGACCTGACTGTTGCTGTTGCCAGGCGTCTTATAAACGCGGTAACGGGCCGATAATGCCGCTGCAATCATCTCTCTGGTGGTGGTTTTTCCGACGCTGCCGGTAATCCCGATCAAAGGAAGCTGCAGCCGCTGTCGGTAGTAAATGCCAATGGCCTGTAAAGCTTTTTTGGTATCCGCCACCCGGATCCAGGGACGGGTATCGTCCATTTCATCATGTTCGCCGGTCAGGGTTGCCACTGCCCCGGACGCAAATGCCTGTTCAATAAAGCGGTGGGCATCCACTTTTTCACCAATCAGCGGAACAAACAAATCCGCCCCCTTCATGGTCCGGGAATCAATGCTAAGATGTTCAATCAAGGTATCTTCGGCGCCGCACAGCAGCGTTCCATCGGTTGCTTTTACAATATCACTTACTAAAATATGTTCCATCACCGTTCAATCCTTTCCTTTATGACGGGTGGTCTCTTCCACTACCGTCCGGTCCAGGAACGGATAACGGACACCTTCAATCTCCTGATAATCCTCATGGCCCTTACCGATGATGGCAATCATATCCCCCTCTTCGGCATGGGTAATACTGTAGGCGATCGCCTCCCGCCGGTCCGGAATCTCAAGAAACGAGCCGCCGGTCTTCTCAATGCTGCCACGGATATCGGCAATAATATCCTCAACTTTCTCAAAACGGGAATTGTCCGCCGTAATAATCGACAGATCCGCCAGCCTTCCGCTAATATCGCCCATGGAATACCGCCGGTCCTTAGAGCGGTTGCCGCCACAGCCAAAGACACAGACCAGGCGCCGGGGATGATATTCCCGCAAGGCCGACAGCAGACTTTCCATACTGACCGCATTATGGGCATAATCAACAATCACACAGAACTTTTCGCAGGTATAGACAATCTCCATCCGCCCATCGATCCGCAAATGCTCCAGAGCATGCAAAATCTTCTCCGCCGGCACACCGGCACTTAACGCCGCCGCGGTTGCCGCCAGCGCATTGTAGACATTGAACTTCCCCGGAATATTCACCCGGACCTTCAAATGATAATCCCCGGTAATCGTAAATTCCAGACCGACAAACTCCGGTTCCGATACATAATGGATATCCACAGCTTCAAATTCGGCTCCTGCCTGCAGGCTAAAACAGCTGTAATCACAGACTGCCGCTGCTTTGACGGCATCAAAATGGTCATCATCCTGATTGATCAAAGCATATCTGGCCTGATGGAAAATCCTGGTTTTATAGTACAGATACTCTGCAAAATCCTCATGTTCATCCGGCCCGATATGATCCGGTGAAATATTGGTAAAGACAGCACAGTCATATATAATTCCATCAACCCGATGCATTTTAAAGGCCTGGGAGGATACTTCCATGACACAGCACTCGCATCCGGCCTCCGCCATCTGTAAAAAATAGCGGTGCAGGTCATAAGACTCCGGTGTGGTATTGACGGTAGGATAACGCTCCTCGCCAATATAGACACCATTGGTTCCGATCATTCCGGTTTTTTTGCCGGCCGCTTCCATAATCGCCTTGATCATATGTGTGGTGGTGGTTTTTCCCTTGGTGCCGGTTACCCCGATCATCATCATCCGCCGCGCCGGGTAGCCAAAGCGGGCGGCCGAAAGCTCCGCCAGTGCCTGCCGGCCGTTATGTACCTGAATTACCGTTACTTCGGCCGGCACTTCCACCCGGCGTTCGGTAACCAGTACCGTAACTCCGGCAGCCAATACTGCCGGAATAAAATCGTGGGAATCATTCCTGGTTCCCTTGATACAGACAAAGACCGCACCCGGAGCCGCTTTCCGGGAATCATAGACAACCTCTGCGGCCTCCTGCTCCAGATCGCCCTGTAAAAGCTCATATTCCAGTTGCTTAAACCATTCCTTTACAATCATATGCATCCTTTCTAGAACAATCCTGTAATCAAACCCTCTTCATTTACATCAATACCATTGGCCGCCGGTGTTTTCGGCAGTCCCGGCATGGTCATGATTGCCCCTGTCAGAACCACTACAAAACCTGCTCCGGCAGATACATAGGCGTCTCTTACCTGAACAGTAAAGCCCCTTGGCCGGCCCAGCTTATTCTGGTCATCCGACAAGGAATACTGGGTTTTTGCCATACATACCGGCAAATCGCCATAGCCCATCGCTTCAAACTTCGCCAGTGCCTTTGCCGCTGCCGGAGTATAAGCCACATCGGCAGCACCGTAAATTTCGGTGGCCACCGTAAGAATTTTATCTTTGAGACTGGCTGAATCTTCATAAAGCGGATGATAATGGCTTTCCTTCACGGTCAAGGTCTCCATCACCTTCCGGGCCAGAGCCAGACCGCCCTCGCCGCCGCTGGCCCATACTTCCGACAAAGCAAACTCACAGCCCCGCTCTTCGCAGAACTGCCGGATCAGCTCATACTCTGCCGTAGTGTCACTGGTAAAGGAATTCAAGGTAACCACTACCGGAACACCATATTTCTGAATGTTCTCGATATGCTTTTCCAGATTTACAATTCCTTTTTCCAGGGCCGCCAGATTCTCGGTATTCAGTTCTGTCTTTGGCACCCCGCCATTGTATTTCAACGCCCTTACCGTTGCTACCAGCACCACTGCATCCGGCTTTAATCCGGCTTTCCGGCACTTAATATCAAGGAATTTCTCGGCTCCCAGGTCCGCCCCGAAGCCGGCTTCTGTCACGACAATATCGGCCAGCTTCAGCGCCGTCTTCGTGGCCCGGACACTGTTGCAGCCGTGGGCAATATTGGCAAACGGTCCGCCATGAACCAGCACCCCGTTGTGCTCCAAAGTCTGAATGAGATTGGGTTTGACCGCCTCCTTAAGCAGTGCTGCCATCGCACCGACCCCATGCAGCTCTGCCGCTGTTACCGGTTCTCCAGCATAATTATATGCAACAATGATCCGCCCTAAGCGTTCTTTTAAATCTTTCATATCTTCCGCCAGGCATAGAATCGCCATGATTTCCGAGGCCACCGTGATGACAAAATGATCCTCTCTAACCACGCCGTCAGCCTTGGCTCCCAGACCTACGACAATATTGCGCAAAGCCCGGTCATTCATATCCAGGCATCGTTTCCAGAGAATCTGCCGGGTATCGATCTGTAGTTCATTGCCTTGCTGGATATGATTGTCCAGCAAAGCTGCCAGCAGATTATTAGCAGCCGTAACCGCATGAAAATCACCGGTAAAATGCAGGTTCAAATCTTCCATTGGCACGACCTGTGCATAGCCGCCGCCGGCCGCTCCGCCTTTAATGCCAAAGCACGGCCCCAGGGACGGCTCACGCAGGGCCATCAGGGTTTTATGCCCCAGCTGATTCAGTGCGTCACCCAAACCAATTGTGGTCGTCGTCTTGCCTTCACCGGCCGGAGTGGGATTGATCGCTGTTACCAATACCAGTTTTCCATCCGGACGGTCCTTGATCTGCTGCCAGAGGTCATCCGTTAATTTCGCCTTGTACTTCCCGTAAAGTTCCAGATCATCTTCCCCAATTCCATAACCTGCCGCCACCTGTCTGATCGGCATCAGCACCGATGCCTGGGCAATCTCAATATCTGTTTTCATTTTCATTCCTCCCTTGAAAATTTATTATTCGCCGCGCCCGGTCAATTCCTTGAATTCCTCCATGGTCATCAAGACCTTACGCGGTTTGGTACCTTCTTCTTCACCGACCACACCGGCCTCCGCCAGCTGATCCATAACTCTGGCCGCCCGGTTAAAGCCAATTTTAAACATCCGCTGCAGCATGCCGATGGAAGCTTTCTCTTTCTCGATGATAAACTGCCCGGCCTGCACAAAATATTCATCCCGGTCATTGCCTCCTGCCGCGGCGGCCGCCATCGGGGCCGCGGTAATCTGGCTTTCCACATCCGGATTATAATTGGAAGTCATGCCCTGTTCGGTCAGGAAATCCACCACTTTCTGTACCTCCTGGTCAGAAACAAAAGCCCCCTGAACCCGCTGCGGCTTGGGATATCCCGCCGGATAGAACAGCATGTCGCCCTTACCAAGCAGCTTCTCCGCCCCGTTCATATCAATAATGGTCCGGGAATCCACGCCCGAGGACACCGAAAAGGCGATCCGGGACGGTACATTGGCCTTGATCAGGCCGGTAATAACGTTAACGGAAGGCCGCTGGGTGGCAATCACCAGATGAATACCGGCCGCCCGGGCCAACTGGGCCAGCCGGCAGATCGCATCCTCCACCTCGCCCGGGGACACCATCATCAGGTCGGCAAGCTCGTCGACAATGATTACGATCTGCGGCAGCTTCTTCGGCTTGTTGGCAGCTTCCATCTCTTTGATCGTTTCAACCTTGGCATTATAGCCTTTCAGGTCTCGGACATTATAATCAGCAAACTTCTTATAACGGTCCGTCATCTCGGCCACCGCCCAGTTCAACGCACCGGATGCCTTCTTCGGATCGGTCACCACCGGAATCAGCAAATGGGGAATGCCGTTGTAAACACTTAATTCCACCACCTTGGGATCGATCATGATCAGCTTCACGTCGTCCGGACTGGATTTAAAGATAATCCCCATAATCAGGGTATTGATACATACCGACTTACCGGAACCGGTGGCACCGGC
>Ga0153928_1000981_pt1 | contig 13459 bp, 11 predicted proteins | sample TSNJ012MetaG_FD_106656 | JGI IMG/M metagenome (GOLD analysis project Ga0153928, IMG submission 106656) | Attine ant fungus gardens microbial communities from New Jersey, USA - TSNJ012 MetaG | ecosystem: Host-associated > Fungi > Mycelium > Unclassified | place: USA: New Jersey, Wharton State... | reverse complement strand
GGTTGGCGCAAGCCGGTGGAGTCGAACCACCTGCCACTCGGTTATCGGCCGAGGCCCTCGCCGTTCGGACTGGCTTGCGAAGCAGATGACGGAGGACGGAGGACGGAAAACAGCAGTGATCACCTCTGTCATCTGTCATCTGTCTGCTGTCCTCTGATTTGGTACCCCTTCAGGGATTCGAACCCCGGATCTCGGTGTGTAAGACCGACGCTTTGGGCCGCTAAGCTAAAGGGGTCGAACCACTGATTGTTTAAACTCCGACAGCCGCTTTTGCGTGTTGGGTGCCGCTTGCAATCTTCTGTGAAAATGCGCGATGGCCCCGCGCTGGCCGCCGCCGACCGGGCCGAATCGGACGTTTGTCAGTTCGAGGATTGTTCATCGAAGGACTTGTTGGAACTTCCCTATTGGGACGCGCAGGAGTTCTTCGAAATCGAAGCCTTGCCGAACCGATACCAGGAAACCTCGCTGTTTGCCCGCGAGCTCTCCGATGACTTCATCGACGCGATGTTCCACATCTGGCCGGCCACCGTTGGGGCCGCGCGATGGACGGTCTATCGGGTGGGAGGGAAGGTCAATACGGTTGCACCGAACGCCACCGCTTTCGTGCACCGCTCGTCCAGATGGATCCTCACCACCGACATCGATTGGGGCGGCGGGGACACCCCGCAGCAGATCAAGGATAACCTCACATGGCAGCGCAACGTGCACGACATCTTCCACGTGCTGTTGGGTAGGCCGGGGAGCTATTACAACTTTCCCGACCCGGGACTGGAAAAGCCCGCGCAGGCCTATTGGGGCGGTAATTTGCAGCGTCTGATGGACGTCAAGCGCCGTTACGATCCGGATAACGTGTTCAACCCCCCGCGAAACCAGGGAATCCCCTTAGCGTGACTGATGCATCGACCCCGCGCGACGCTCACGCAAAGGGCGTCGCGCAAAGCAGGATGGTGCGCCAAGCAGGATTCGAACCTGCACTGAACTCTTTCTGAGAGAGTTGCCTCCTGCCGATTGGGCTATTGGCGCATTTTCAACAATGGTGCTCCGTGCATGGATTCGAACCCGCGACCTGCCCCTTACAGGGGGGCTGCTCTGCCAACTGAGCTAACGGAGCAAAAATGAACAAACGGCGGCGGCGCCGAACGAGCGCCGCTCGCCTGTTTCTCGACGTTCACGATGTCAAACAGCGGGACCATAAGGTCCGATCACGGGCGCACGGCCGCGCGGCCGCGCGTGCGGGATCCACGAAAGTTGCAAGGTGGAGGGCGCCGGCGTTGCAGACAGGCAGCATCAGGCGAGCGCATGACGCGCGCGTCGACGCGAAGCCGGATTTTTAAGGGAATTCTGCGGACCTTTGTCCCTCCTGCCTGTCGGCGGAGGGTTTTCGCCCGCCGCCGGGTTAATCCGGTTGTCGTGACCCGGGTTCGGCCCGATCGGAGCCCGATAGCCGGACCAGGACCATCGCGCGCGCAAGACGCCACGCACTCGGTCGGGTCAGCGGCCGGGCGGCGGTATTTGGCGCGTATGTGCCACTATGTATGTTTAGGTGGCGCATCGGGTTCCTCATCATTGCCGGGGCGCAGCTGCACGTCCGGCAAATTGTGAGAGACATATGATTTCGCCGCGACAGGAAGTCAAATTGAATTTGGTGAAGCGCCGATAATGGAAACTAATGAATTAACTCGGGGATTGGCGCGCAAGTTTCATGCGCGAACCGGTTTAACGACTTCCATTTGTTTCTGGGCCAAGGTCGCGCGCCCTGGATTGCTTCGCTTCGCGTGCAATGACGCCCTGCCCCCCTCACATCACCGCGCCGATCTGCCACGGCACGAACTCGAGGTCGCCGTAGCCCAGCGCCTCCGACTTGGTGCGCTCGCCTGAGGCGACGGCGAGCACGCGCTGGAAGATTTCCTCGCCCTTCTCCGCGACCGAAATGCCGTCGAGTATGTCGCCGCAGTTGATGTCCATGTCGTCGTTCATGCGCCGATAGATGTCGGTCGTGGTGGCAAGCTTGATCGAGGGCGTGGGCTTGCAGCCGAACGCCGACCCGCGCCCGGTGGTGAAACACATGACGTTCGAGCCGCCCGCCACCTGCCCGGTCGCGCACACCGGATCGTAGCCAGGCGTGTCCATGAACACGAAGCCCTTCTCCTTCACCGGCTCGGCGTATTCGTAGACCGCGCGCAGCGAGCTCGAGCCGCCCTTGGCGGCGGCGCCCAGCGATTTCTCCAGAATGGTCGTGAGCCCGCCCGCCTTGTTGCCGGGCGAGGGATTGTTGTTCATCTCGCCGCCGTTGCGCGCGGTGTATTCCTCCCACCACTTGATGCGCTCGACGAGCTTCTCGCCTACGCTGCGGTTGACCGCGCGGCGGGTGAGCAGGTGCTCGGCGCCGTAGATTTCCGGCGTCTCGGCGAGCACCGCCGCGCCGCCGTGCTTGACCAGAAGGTCGGCGGCGACGCCGAGCGCCGGATTGGCGGTGATGCCGGAGTAGCCGTCCGAGCCGCCGCATTGCAGCGCAAGCACGATTTCCGAAGCCGGGCGCGTCTCGCGTTTGGCGCGCGCCGCGACCGGGAGCATCGCCTTGATGCGGTCGACCCCTTCGGCCACTGTCTTCTTCGTGCCGCCGGTCGCCTGGATCGTCATGGTCTGGAAATGGTCGCCTTCGACAAGGCCGTATTCCTCCTTCATGCGATCGATCTGGAACACCTCGCAGCCGAGCCCGACCATGACGGCGGCGCCCAGATTGGGATGAGTGGCGTAGCCCCACTGGGTCCGGCGCAGCACGTCGAAGCCTTCGCCATGGGCGGCAAGCCCGCAGCCGGTGCCGTGCACGAAGGCGACCGCGCCGTCGATGCCGGGATAGTCGTCGAGCAGGCCGGAGCGGTTGACCTCTTCGGCGATGAACTTCGCGACCGAGGCGGAGCAGTTCACCGAGGTGAGCACGCCGATGTAGTTACGCGTCCCCGTGCGGCCACCCGGGCGCAGGTACCCCTCGAAGGTCGCGCGCAGCTCCGGCGGCAACACCTCGTCGTTACGCGCGTCCTCGCCGATACAATAGTCGCGGGCGAAGTCGTGCAGAGTGACGTTGTGTTCGTGCACCCATTCGCCCGGCGCGATCGCGCGGGCGGCAAATCCGATGATCTGGCCGAACTTCTTCACCGGCGCGCCTTCGCCGATCGGCTCGATCGCCATCTTGTGGCCGCGCGGCACGCGCTCGCGCGCGCTCGTGCCGGCCGCGGAGGCGCCCGCGGTCACCGCGTCGATGGCGATGACGACGTTGTCCTGGGGCGAAAGACGGACGACGCGTGGCGACGTCACGGGGGGTCTCTCACAGCACCCGGTCGTTGGCCGGATCGATCACATGCATGTGGTTGACGTTGGCGTAGAGCCGCATGGGCTGCCCGGGACCGGAGGCGCTCGAGGGTTCGACCCGGCTGCACACCTCGGTGCCGCCGACGGTGAAGAACACCATCGTCTCCATGCCCATGGGCTCGACCACGTCGAGGTTGACGGTGAACTCGCAGCGCGGCTCGCGCCCCTCCCCGCGCGGCTCGGTGATGTGCTCGGGGCGCAGGCCGAAGGTGAGCTCCTTGCCGACGTGCGGCTGGTAGCGCTCGGCACGGCCGGCCGGCACCGGGAACGCGAGCTTGTCGGAGACGCGCAACAACAAGCCGGTGCCGTTGGTCTCGAGCCGCGCCGGCATGAAGTTCATGGCGGGCGAGCCGATGAAGCCGGCGACGAAACGCGTCTTGGGATGGTGGTAAAGCTCCTGCGGCGGGCCGATCTGCTCGATGCGCCCGCCGTTCATCACCACCACCCGGTCGGCGAGCGTCATCGCCTCCACCTGGTCGTGGGTAACATAGATGGTCGTGGTCTTGACCTTCTGGTGCACGCGCTTGATCTCGGTGCGCATCTGCACGCGCAGCTTGGCATCGAGGTTCGAGAGCGGCTCGTCGAACAGGAACACCTTGGGGTTACGCACGATCGCGCGCCCCATGGCGACACGCTGGCGCTGGCCGCCCGAGAGCTGCTTGGGCCGGCGGTCGAGCAGATCGGTGATGTCGAGGATGCGCGCGGCCTGTTCGACGCGCTCGCGGATCTGCGCCTTGGGGAAGCGCCGCAGCCGCAGCCCGAACGACATGTTCTCGAACACGGTCATGTGCGGATAGAGCGCGTAATTCTGGAACACCATGGCGATGTCCCGGTCCTTGGGCGGCACGTCGTTGACCTTCTCGCCGTCGATCAGGATGTCGCCGGCGGTCGCCTCCTCCAGGCCGGCGATCATGCGCAAGGTCGTGCTCTTGCCGCAGCCCGAAGGGCCGACCAGCACGACGAACTCCTTGTCGGGAATGTCGAGCGTGATCTGGCGAACGGCTTCGACCGTGTCGAAGCGCTTCACCACGTCCCGCAACGCAACCTCAGCCATGCGAACTCTCCCAGGTCCATATCCCCAACCTCTCGCCGCGCGCGGCGAAAGGCGATTTCCTCTTGTCGCGCCGGCGGTGGATGCGGGCGTTTCGTTCCCTTCGCCGAGGGGCCTGCTTATCGCGCACGCGCCCGTCCGCATCGCATGGTACTATGGCGCCGGTCCGGCGCAAAGGCGCGCGACAAGGCGGAAGCGCGCATGCTCGCCATCGCGCCGCTTCCTGCCACGGGGGATGAATCAGCAACGATCTGCAAGCTTTAACAAAGGCGCGCAATGCGGGAACAATGAGTCTCGCCGGCAGCGAGCTGCAGCCGCTCCGTCCGCCTCCTGTATTCGGCATTCGCAAAATTAACAGCGATTTACAGGACTGGCCCATTGTTATCGTTGTTAACCTCCTAATTATTGCGATGCAGCATTTCGGCAGCTCTCGCACGCACGCTCGATGGCGATTTGCCCATCGAGAGCGCGCGCTGGAACTCTCCATGCCTTTGTCGATAATATAAGTAGTTGAAAAAAATCTCAATGGTCAAGATGCCGCAGGCAGCGAGCGCCCGTGCGCGCGGCGGCGGATGAGCCCCCTGCCGAATTCCAAAGCGATGTATGCTGCGCGGTCTCGGCGCCGAGCAGCGGCAGCATTCGAAGCGGCGCCGGCGCTGAGCCGAAAACAACAACGGGAGAATTCACATGCCGGACGTGAGCAAAACCCGACCGAGCCGGCGCGCGGTGCTCAAAGCCGGCGCCACGCTTGCCGCCCTACCGTTCGCCGGCGAAACATTCGCGCAAGGCGCACGCGCGCCCACCCAGGTGCTCGACTTCCGCACTTATGCGGACGTGGCCAAGGCCGAGCAGGAAGGCCAGCTCGTGTTCTATTGCCACGAGAACGAGGCCGGCACCGCCGCCATCATGGAGGGATTCGGCAAGGACTTTCCCAAGATCAAGACCGGCTACGTGCGCGCGCAGACCGGCGCTCTCTATAACAAGATTCTCTCCGAGCGCGCGGCCGGCCGCTTCGACGTCGACGTGATTCAGCTTTCCGACCTCGCCCCCGCGTTCGATTTCCAAAAGAAAGGCGGCTACGAAATCTATCTCTCGCCCGAAGCCGCGGCTTACGCGCCCGAGCACCTGAGCGATCCGCCCGGCGCGTTTTTCTGGACCGGGGTGAGCTTCGCCGGCATCGCCTACAGCAAGGCCAAGGTGAAGCCGGAGGACGCGCCGAAGACCTGGAAGGACCTGCTCGATCCGCGCTGGCGCAACGCCATGAGCTGCAAAATCCCCGCTTCCGGCATTCAGTTCGTCCAGTGGTACATGTTCCGCAAGCTCTACGGCCCCGACTATTGGAAGGAGTTCGCCAGGCAGCGCCCGCGCGCCTTCGATTCGCGCGTGCAGCTGTTCGATCGCCTCGCCAAGGGCGACGACAAGGTCACCGCGATCGGCGAATACGCCGCCTACGTGCTCTACAAAGAGAAGGGCGCCGAGGTCGCCTTCGTGGCCCCGGCGGACGGGATGCCGGCGACGCCGCTCCTGGTCGGCATGGTGAGCCGGGCGCCGCATCCGGAGGCCGCGAGGCTGTTCGTCGACTGGGCGATGTCGGCGCGCGGCCAAGCGTTCTATCAGGACAATCCCAACCTTATTTACGGCTCGCTGCGCAAGGACGCGCCGCCCATGCGCACCGGCGAGCGCCTGCGCGACTTCAAGCTGCTCAGCCCGTCGGACTACGCCGACTACATGGCGAGCCACGACGTCTTCCTCAAGGAATGGAACGCGATGCTCGGGTTGTGAGGCTTATCCCTCCCCCGCAGGGGAAGGGCGGCCGCGCGCCACAGCGCGCGGCCATGCGACAGGGCATAACCCGGGCCCACTTCGCCGAGCAGTTAGGAGGTGAACACCGCCGCCCCGACGCAGTCAAAGCTGCGATCAACGACTAATTTGCCGATCAGACCTTCGCCCCGGCCTTGACATTGTGTTCTCTTTTTGTTCTCGTATCCTATGAAGTCGCAGTTCATTGGGGGTCCGTTGTGACTGCGCGACGGCGGCGTGCCCCGGGATCAAGCCGAGACTCACGCGGAAGCGGCCCGAGACTTCATCATGGCAGAGCTTGCAACCAAGGCAGACGTGCTCGCAGTCAGGACCGATTTGCTGGCGACGGAGCAGAGGCTTCAAACCAGTATCGAGACACTAAAAGAGACGCTAACGCTGCGCCTGACCGTGCGGCTTGGGGCGATTGTGGTGGTAGGAATCGGAGCGCTGGCAGCGCTCCTGAAGCTCGGCTGAACGAGCGGCGCCTTCTGCGCGGTTAAACGTCAGGGCGCGGGCTTCTCCTCGACCTCGTGCACCTCGATCACGTTGCCTTCCGGATCATAGAAGAAAATCTGGTGCCAGCCGCTCATGGCCCAGGCGCCGTAGTCCGAATAGGGAATGCCCTTCTCATCGAGCCGTTGCTTGAACGCTGCGATATCGTCGGTCCGGAAGGCGATATGTCCGCGCTCGAGCGGGTTGACCGCCTGCTTCCTGCGGAACCCCACGCCCAGGTCCTTCTGCGCCAAGTGAAGCTGCGTGGTCCCGTCGTGCACGAACGCGACATTGCCCGCGTAACCTTCGGTGACGCGCACGGCGTCGAGCGTCGGCTCGGGTTCGAGATCCAAAACCGAGCGATAGAATTCGTCCATGGCCGGAACATTGGTCGTGCACAGGTTCACATGATGCAGTTTGAGCTTCATCGGTGCCTCCGAACGTTCCCTCGTTTTGCCTGGCAAGAGATGGGTTTCGCAAGGGCTCAACCCATCCTACTGAGCGGCGCCGCGCCTCCACCCGGCCGCTAGCGCTGCGCGCCACGGCCACCCTCCCCCTGTCGGGGAGGGACAGCTACACATACCGCAATGCCTTCACCCCCGAACCATGTCCTTATCGTCGGTGCCGGCGCGGCCGGCCTGATGGCCGCGCGCGAACTCGCCCGCGCGGGCAAAAGAGTGACGATCCTCGAGGCGCGCGAGCGATGCGGCGGGCGCATCTACGCGCTGCCGGCCGAACAATTCGGCTATCCGGCGGAAGGGGGCGCCGAGTTCGTCCACGGGGCGGCCCCGGTCACGCGGGCGTTGCTGCGCGAGGCGCGCCTTGCGTTCTCGCCCCTCGCGGGCGCGCGATGGAGCGCCCGCCGCGGCCCGCTGTCGCCCGACACCTCGCCGTTCCTTCATTCGGCGCGGCTTCATCAGACGCTGGCGGAGTTGAAAACCGATCTGCCGGTCGCCGAATTTCTCGAGAGGCATTTTGCCGATCCGCAATATCGCGAGCTGCGGCGGGAAATCACCCGCATGATCGAGGGCTACGACGCGGCCGACCCCGCCCGCGCCAGCACCTTCGCGCTGCGCGACGAATGGATGGACCGCGGACTTGGCCGGCAGGGGCGGATCGGCGGCGGCTACGGCGCGCTCATCGCATTTCTCGCGGCGCAATGCCGGCGGCACGGCGCAGCGATCGAGCTCGGCGCCGCCGTGGCCGCGATCGAGGCGCGCGGCGCCGGGATTGCCGCCCGCCGTCGCGACGGCCGCGTCGACGAGGCCGATGCGGCGATCCTGACCGTGCCGCTCGCCGTTCTGCCCGACATCGCGCTTCCTTCCGATGCACGCGAGAAGGCGGCCGCCTTTGGCGACATCGGGTTCGGCAACGTTGTGAAAATCCTGCTGCGTTTTGCGACCAAATGGTGGGCCGACGAAGGCGGGCGCGATCTCGCCGACTTGTCGTTCCTGTTCGCCAATACGCGGGTCCCGACCTGGTGGACGCAGCATCCCGCCGAACATCCGGTGCTCACGGGCTGGTTCGCCGGGCCCAAGGCCGACGCCGTGCCGCTCATCGCCCCGCGAGAGCTTGTCCACATGGGGCTTGTCTCGCTTGCCGAGATTTTCGCTGTGCCGCTCGAGCGGCTAAAGCACGACCTCGTCGCGTCGACCGCGGTCAACTGGGGCAACGATCCTTATGCACGCGGCGCCTATTCCTACGCCACGCCCCGGACACGGCAGGCGCAGACAAGCCTGAAGCTACCGGCCGGGCACATCTTCTTTTCCGGAGAGGCGCTCTATGCCGGGACGGACATCGGCACGGTCGAGGCGGCGCTGGCGAGCGGGCAAGAGACGGCGCAGGATATCCTGGCCATCGCGGGGAAAAGATAGATGCGGCGCTGGCGCGTTGAGCTATCGGTCCCAACCGCGGTCGGCGGCGCGGCGGCGGCGGTTGCCGCGATTTTGGTGCTCTACCCGATCTATTTTCTGTTCCAGGCGGCGCTCAACGTCGGCGATGCCGAGGCCAAGCCGCCGGTGGAGTATGGCCTCGATAATTTCTTCGCGCTCGGCCGTTACTGGGAAATCCTGCTCAACACCGTCACCGTGTCGTTGGCGGCGACCGCGCTGGCGCTCGCGTTCGGTTTCATGACCGCCTGGATCATCTCGCGCACCAACGTGCCGGGCCGTCACGTGCTCGAGCAGCTCATGGCGATTCCCTATTACGTGACGCCGCTGCTGGGCGCGTTTGCCTGGAGCCTTTTGGGCGCACCCGAGAGCGGCTTCCTCAACCAGGCCTGGCGCGCGCTCGGCGGCGAGGGCTACCTCATCGACATCGCCACGCCCTGGGGCATCGCCTGGGTGATGGCCCTGTTCGAAGGCTCCGTCGCCTTCGTGATGATCGGCGCGGTGATGAAATCGATGGACCCGGCGCTGGAAGAAGCCTCGCAGATCATCGGCGCCGGCCGCCTCGCCACCATGCTGCGCATCACCCTGCCGCTGGTCGCGCCCGGCGTGCTCGGCGCCGCGGTCTTCGTGTTCGCCGAAATGCTCGGCTCGTTCTCGGCCGCGCTGGTGCTCGGGCTGCCGAGCCGCTTCTACGTCGTCACCACGGCGATGTACCAGCTGGTCTCGCAATATCCCCCGCGCATCCCGCTCGCCGCCGCCATGGGGGTGTCGCTGTTCGTCGTGATGTTCGCGATGCTGTTCGTCTATCGCCGCATCGTCACGCGGCGGAGCTACGTCACCATCACCGGCAAGGCGTTCCGGCCGCGCGTCATGGACGTGGGGCCGCTGCGCTTCGCGCTGCTCGGCGTGTGCCTGCTCTACGCCGCGCTCTCGGTCGCGCTGCCGCTTCTCACGCTGGCCTACGCGTCGGTGCAGAAGATCGCGGTCGCCTTCCCGGCCGCCGCCAACTGGACGCTCGATAATTATCGCACCGCGACCACCATGAACGCGGTGCGCTCGGCGCTCGGCAACAGCCTTATCCTTGGCCTCGCCACGGCCTCGATCGGCGTCGTGCTGATGGGCCTCATTTCCTGGATCATCTACCGTTCGCGCGTGCCGGGCAGCGGGATCATCGAATACATCGTCATGTTTCCGCAGGCCGTGCCGCGGCTGGTGTTCGCCTTCGGCATGATGTGGGCGTGGCTCATCTTTCCGATTCCGATCTACGGCACGCTGTGGCTGCTGCTGATCGCCTATCTCACCGTGTTCCTCCCGCTCGGCATCCGCACCATCTCGGGCGTGATGCTCCAGGTCGACCGTTCGCTCGAGGAGAGCGCGCAGATGTGCGGCGCACCCTGGGCCTACCGCATCCGCACCGTCACCATGCCGCTGCTCCGTCCCGGACTGATGGCCGCGTGGCTGCTGCTGTTCATCGCCAGCGTGCGCGAGCTCGGCGCCTCGATCCTGCTGATGGGCCCGAATGCCAAGGTGATCACGCCGGCGATCGTCGAGTCGTGGTTCGCCAGCAGCGCCGAGCTGACCGCCGCCATGGCGCTGATCCAGACCCTGGTGGTGGCCGGTGCGATGGCGCTGTTTCTCTTGCTCACGCGCCGCGCCTCGCAACTCTCACCCGAGTAGAGCATGACGCGCGACGGGGCGGTCCGTATCGAGGTCGAGAATCTCATCGTGCGCTACGGCGCCGCGAGCGCGGTCGCCGGCGTGAGCTTCCGCGTCGAGCCGGGCGAGCAGCTCACGCTGCTGGGACCTTCCGGCTGCGGCAAGACCACGACGTTGCGCGCGATCGCCGGCCTCGAAAGGCCGAGCGCCGGTTTGATCCGCATCGGCGGCGCGACGGTCTATTCCTCCGCGCAAGGCATCAATGTGCCGGCGGAGAAACGCGGCCTCTCCATGGTGTTCCAGTCCTACGCCATCTGGCCGCACATGAGCGTGTTCGACAACGTTGCCTATGGCCTGCGCGTCCGCCGCGTTGGCGCGCGCGAGATCGAGGCGAAGGTGCGCGAGGCGCTGGCGCTGGTGCAGATGGCGGGTTTCGAGCGGCGGCCGGCCTCGCAGCTCTCCGGCGGCCAGCAGCAGCGGGTGGCGCTCGCGCGCGCGTGCGTGTTCTCTCCCCAGGTGCTGCTGTTCGACGAGCCGCTCTCGAACCTCGACGCCAAGCTGCGCGCCGACATGCGCATCGAGCTGCGCGAACTGCAGCATCGGCTCGGCATCACCTCAGTCTACGTGACCCACGATCTGGAAGAAGCCCTCGCCATGTCCGACCGCATCGTCGTCATGCGCGAGGGCGCCATCGAGCAGATCGGTTCGCCCGCCGACATCTACAACCTGCCGCGCAACGCGTTCGTGGCCGATTTCGTCGGCTCGGCCAACCTGATCCGCGGCCTACTGCGCGCCGATCTCGCGGCCGACGGGCTCGCCGCGGTGGAAACGCCGGGCGGGGAGATCGTCTACGGCGTCACGCACGGGCGCCCGCTCGGGCCTGAGCCCACGTTCTGCGTTCGCACGGTGCATTTGCGCCTCTCGCCCACCCGGCCCGCCGAAGCGCGCAACGTGTGGCCGGTGCGCGTGCGGGTATGCGTGTTCCAGGGCGACCTCACCCAGGCGCACGTCGCCTGGGGCGGGCGCGAGCTGATCGTGCGCGGCGCCGCCATGGCGCCCTTCGCCGAGGGCGCGGAGGCGTTTCTTTCGGTCGACCCGGCGTGCTGCGTGCTGCTGGAGGATTCGTAGGGCGCAATAGACGCGAAGCGCCGTATTGCGCCGAGTACGCGCGAGCAACAATGATACCGTCATCCTGAGGAACGAGCGCGACGAAGTCGCGCGAGTGTCTCGAAGGATGGAAGCAGGTCCGGAGCTTGTGGCCATCCTTCGAGACGGCCGCTCGCTGATGCGAGCGCCCTCCTCAGGATGACGGGTTTATTTGTTTCAACGCCTGTTTGCTTCCGGCGCAATATGCGGCTGCGCCGCTATTGCGCCCTACCCTCACGTCTTGAGCCGGTACCCCGTCTTGAAAATCCACCAGACGATGACGAGGCAGACGGCAAGGAACAGTCCCGTCATGGAAAGACTTACGGCGACGCTCACGTCGGCGATCTCGAAGAAGCTCCAGCGGAAACCGCTGATGAGATAAACGACCGGATTGAACAGGGTGACGGTCCGCCATACCGGCGGCAGCACGTTGACCGAATAGAAGCTCCCGCCCAGGAAGGTGAGCGGCGTGATCACGAGCAGCGGGATCACCTGCAGCTTCTCGAAGCCGTCCGCCCAGATGCCGATGATGAAGCCGAGCAAGCTGAAGCTCAGGGCGGTGAGCACGAGAAACGCGACCATCCAGACCGGATGCGCGAGGCGCAGCGGCACGAACAGGTTGGCGGTGATCAGGATGATGATGCCGAGGATGATCGATTTCGACGCCGCGGCGCCGACGTAGCCGAGCGCAATCTCGAAGAACGAGACCGGCGCCGAAAGCAGCTCGTAGATGGTGCCGATGAAACGGGGGAAGTAGATGCCGAAGGAGGCGTTCATCACGCTCTGGGTGAGCAGCATCATCATGATCAGGCCCGGCACGATGAAGGCGCCGTAGCTCACGCCCTCGATCTGGCTGATGCGCGAGCCGATCGCCGCGCCGAACACGACAAAATAGAGGCAGGTCGAGATCACCGGCGAGAGGATGCTCTGCATCAAGGTGCGCCCGGTGCGCGCCATTTCGAATTTGTAGATGCTCAGCACCGCACGCCAGTTCATTTTCGCTCGCTCACCATGTTGACGAAGATGTCTTCCAGCGAGCTCTGGTCGGTGTGCAGGTCGCGGAAGCGGATGCCGGCCTCGCGCACGTCGTTGAGCAGGCCGGTGATGCCGGTGCGCTCGGCCCGGGTATCGTAGTGATAGATCAGCTCGCTGCCGTCGGCGCCGAGCGTGAGGCGGTAGGCGGCGAGCTGCGGCGGGATTTTGTCGAGCTTCTCGGCAAGATGCAGCACGAGCTGCTTCTTGCCGAGCTTGCGCACCAGCTCGGCCTTGTCCTCCACCAGGATGATCTCGCCTTTGTTGATGATGCCGATGCGGTCGGCCATCTCCTCGGCTTCCTCGATATAATGCGTGGTCAGGATGATGGTGACGCCGGCGGCGCGCAACGCGCGCACGGTCTGCCACATGTCCTTGCGCAACTCGACGTCGACGCCGGCGGTCGGCTCGTCGAGAAAAAGGATCTGCGGCTCGTGCGCCAGCGCCTTGGCGATCATGACGCGGCGCTTCATGCCGCCCGACAGCGTCATGACCATGCTGTCCTTGCGCTCGTAGAGCGAGAGATCCTTGAGCACCTTGGCGATCAGCTCCGGGTTGGCCGGCTTGCCGAACACGCCGCGGGAAAACGACACGGTCGCCCAGACCTTTTCGAACGCCATGACGGTGAGCTCCTGCGGGACGAGCCCGATGAGCGCGCGCGCCGCGCGATAGTCGCTGACGATGTCGTGGCCGTCGACGAGCACGCTGCCGCTCGACTTGTTGACGATGCCGCAGATGATGCTGATCAAGGTGGTCTTGCCGGCGCCGTTCGGCCCGAGCAGGGCGAAGATCTCGCCGCGCCGGATCGTCAGATCGACGCTCTTGAGCGCCTGGAAGCCCGACGCGTAGGTCTTCGACAGCTGCGAGACGGTGATGATGGGGGTCATGACGCGTATTGTAGCCCGCATGAGCCCCCGGGGCACTTCGTCCCGGGGGCGACATGCGGGGTTCCCGGATGTCGGGCGCTTCGCGCCCTCATCCGGGCTACGGGCGGAAGCCGGCGGCCGCCTTCTGCACTTCCGGT
>Ga0153928_1000979_pt1 | contig 13476 bp, 8 predicted proteins | sample TSNJ012MetaG_FD_106656 | JGI IMG/M metagenome (GOLD analysis project Ga0153928, IMG submission 106656) | Attine ant fungus gardens microbial communities from New Jersey, USA - TSNJ012 MetaG | ecosystem: Host-associated > Fungi > Mycelium > Unclassified | place: USA: New Jersey, Wharton State... | reverse complement strand
GAAAAGAATGACTTTGTCCAAACGAGAGAATTTGACGGGTTGGGCATTCTTAACACCGGCAGCAATACTGATTTTGATTATGAGTTTTATTCCGATTATACAAGCTTTTATCTTATCCTTTAAAACAGGAATTGGCGTTAATATGGAATTTGCCGGTATCAAAAATTATGTTCGGATGTTTCAGGATGGCGTATTTATGCAGGCGATGAAAAATACTTTTTTCTATCTGATTATTCAAGTGCCAATCATGTTGGTAATGGCATTGATATTGGCAACGATGCTGAATAACCGGAATCTTAAGCTTAAAGGATTTTTCCGTACGTGTATATTTTTGCCTTGTGCAACAAGTCTGGTGTCCTATGCAATTATATTCAAATCTTTGTTTGCATCAGACGGACTCATTAATCTGATATTAGTCAATACAGGAATTTTAGATACGGCGTATAATTTTCTGGGAAATGCAACGAGCGCAAGAATTGTTATTATCATTGCATTGCTTTGGCGCTGGACCGGTTATAATATGATATTCTATCTTTCCGGAATGCAGAATATTGAATATTCCGTATATGAGGCGGCAAAAATCGATGGGGCCAATGCATTTAAACAGTTTACGAGCATCACTGTTCCGCTTTTAAAGCCAACGATTTTGCTCACCGGCATCGTGTCTGTCAATGGTACACTGCAGCTCTTCGATGAATCTGTAAACCTGACAAATGGAGGGCCGGCCAATGCAACGATTACCATGTCCCATTATATATATAATGTGTCCTTCAAATATGTACCTAATTTTGGCTATGCAGCGGCCATGTCATTCCTGATTTTGGTTTTAGTTGCGACACTGGCATTCATTCAGATGAAAGTAGGTGACAAGCGTGATTAAATTTAAAAGTGGAATGAGATATGTTTTTTTGTCAATTGTATCTTTCATCAGTGTGTTTCCGCTATTGTATATGGCAATTTCTGCCACAAATAAAAGTATTGATGTCATTAGGGGACGTTTGCTTCCGGGAACTTATATAATTGAGAATCTCAAGAATCTGGCAGCAAATCAGAATGTAGGGAACGCCATGTGGAATTCCTTTAAGTATGCTGTTGCGCTGACAATCTTAAGCCTTTTGATTTGTTCTCTGGCGGGTTATGGTTTTGAAATCTACCATGACAAGATAAAAGACATATTGATGTCGGTCATACTATTGGCAATGATGGTGCCTTTCGTGGCGACATTGGTACCACTGTTTCAAATGTTCTCCCAGGTGGGACTAATCAACACATCACTGGGGTTTGTACTGCCCACGATATCGACGCCGTTTATGATTATGATGTTTCGCCAAAGTGCCAGAGCCTTTCCTCATGAGATGATTGAGGCGGCAAAAATCGATGGCTTAAATGCTCTACAGATATTTATCCGGATGTTTATTCCCACGATGCGCTCTACCTATGCAGCAGCAGCCATTATTACTTTTATGAATGCATGGAATAATTATCTATGGCCGAAAGTCGTTATGCTGACGGATGATAGTAAAACGATGCCGATGCTGATCGCCAACCTTACGGAAGGCTATTCCACCGATTACGGTATGCTCATGTTGGCGGTATTAATTTGTACATTACCGACGGTTGTTGTTTTCTTTCTTCTGCAAAAAAGCTTTGCGGAAGGCATTACCGGTTCGGTAAAATAAATGAGAGAGGGGAAGCAGATGCGAACCTTTAATGACAATATCAGAAAGAACCCGGAAGTTTTTCAGGAAAATCGAATGGATGCTCATTCAGATCATAAGTATTACGCCTCATATGCGGCATATGAGAGTGGGAATAATGACTTTTATTATTCGTTGAATGGATTATGGAAGTTTGCGTATGCCAAAAATCCGGTCTGTACCATTCCGGGATTTGAAGCTGTAGAATACGATTGCAGCAACTGGGATGATATCCGGGTGCCGGCACATATTCAGATGGAGGGTTACGATGTACCGGCTTATGTCAATGTACAGTATCCCTGGGATGGACGGGAAGAAATTATCCCGGGTCAGATTCCGGAAGCGTTTAATCCGGTAGGCAGTTATGTAAAGGGTATAGAAATCCCGGCCGATTGGAAAGGGAATCCCATATATATCTCGTTCCAGGGTGTGGAAAGCTCATTGACCCTTTGGTGTAATGGCGCTTATGTGGGATATAGTGAAGACTCCTTTACACCGGCGGAATTTGATTTGACGCCATATTTAAAAGAAGGGCGTAATAAGCTGGCCGTGCAGGTGCTAAAATGGGCAGCGGGCAGTTGGTGTGAGGATCAGGATTTTTATCGCTTTTCCGGTATTTATCGTGATGTATATCTGTACACCGTGCCCAAAGTACACATATCGGATTTAAAAGTAAAAACTTTGTTAAATAATGATTATACCAGAGGAACGCTTTTGCTGGATTTGAAAGCTAATATGGCAGGAAAAGTAAAGATACACCTGCTAGAAGGCAGTACGTTGTGCAAAGAAGCAGGGAGCCTGTTGGACACAAATACGACGGTGAGCCTCGAACTTAATCATCCCCGGCTTTGGAGCAGTGAATCGCCTTATCTTTACCGGCTCTGGATAGAGGTAATGGATGAAGCGGGAATGACGACAGAAGTGATTCCACAAAATATTGGCTTCCGCGATATTCAAATCAAAGATAGCATCATCTATGTAAATGGAAAACGCATCGTATTCCATGGCGTGAACAGACATGAGTTCAGCTCTCTGTATGGCCGAAGTCTGACAAGAGAAGAGACGATTAAAGACCTCGTAACCATGAAGCAAAATAATATTAATGCTATACGTACCAGTCATTATCCAAATACAACAATGTTTTATGAGTTGTGTGATGAATATGGCATCTATGTAATGGATGAAAACAACCTGGAAAGTCATGGTTCTTGGGATGCTGTGGCACGAGGTTTGGAAGAAGTGGCTGACGTAGTGCCGGGAGACCGTTCGGAATTTAAAGAGATGCTGCTTGACCGGGTACGTTCGGTATATGAACGGGATAAGAATCATGCTTCTGTGATTATGTGGTCCGTGGGCAATGAATCCTTTGGCGGAACAACACCGTTAGCCATGGGCGAACTATTCAGGCAGCTAGATGATACGAGACCGGTTCACTATGAAGGCACTTACTGGGATCCCCGCTACCCCGAAACAACAGACGTTTATAGTCGGATGTATTCACCGGTAGCAGAGATAAGGGAATATTTAAGCGGACATCGAGATAAGCCATATATTTGCTGTGAATATGCCCATGCGATGGGAAATTCCTGCGGCGCATTACATAAATATACAGAATATGCCTATGAGGAACCCCTATACCAGGGAGGTTTTATCTGGGATTATATCGATCAGTCGATAACGAAAAAAGACCGTTACGGAAAAGAATTTCAAGCCTACGGGGGAGATTTTTTAGAACGGCCGACAGATTATAATTTCAGCGGCAATGGTATCGTCTATGGTGAAGGAAGGGAAGTATCCCCTAAAATGCAGGAAGTAAAATTCTGCTATCAGTATATCCGTCTTACGGTATCGGAACAAACGGTGGTTGTGGAAAACCGCCATTTGTTTACGAATACAGATGCCTATAACTGTTTCGTAACCGTGAAAAAAGATGGTGTAGAAATAGAAAAAGTTCCCATGCAGGTATCGGTGAAACCACAGGAAACGAAAGAATTTGACTTACCGGTCACTGTGAAAAGTGAGCCGGGAGAGTATGTTATCAATATATCGTTCTGTTTGAAAGAAGATGTTCTCTGGGCCAAAAGAAATCACGAGGTTGCTTTTGGCGAAGGTATTTACCGTATCGAGAAAAAGAAATCACCGGTAACCGGTTCGCTTAAGGTGATTCATGGGAAACTGAACCTTGGCGTTAAGGGAGAACATTTTGACGTTCTGTTTTCTTATAAAGTGGGCGGTCTGGTCTCTTACCGATATGGTGGAAAAGAGTTGATGGAAGCGGTTCCCCGACCCAACTTTTGGCGCGCGCCGGTCGATAATGATATGAGTAACGGGATGCCTGCAAGATACGGACAGTGGAAACTGGCAAGTCTATACTCAAATATTATGACCCCTGAGCTGTTGTCAGAAAATCAGCAAAATCCATATGCCGGAAATCCGGAAATTAAAGAGGAAGAGGGAAAGGTAAAAGTCACTTATCATTATTATTTGCCGACAACACCAAAGAGTCAGTGTGCGGTCACTTATGCTGTGCTGGCAGACGGAACCATCGAGGTATCCTTAACCTATGACCCGGTGCTTAAGTTACATGATATGCCGGAATTTGGGATGATATTTAAGTTTAATGCCGATTATGACTATGTAAGCTGGTACGGGAATGGTCCGGAGGAAACTTATGCAGACCGTAAGCATGGTGCGAAACTGGGGATTTACAGGAATAAGGTCATCGATAACATGACGAAATATCTAATACCCCAGGAGTGTGGCAATAAAACGGGAGTGCGTTGGGGTAAGGTGACTGATGTCAAAGGCAGGGGAATCTTGTTTACAACAGAGAATGAAATGGAATTTTCAGCACTTCCCTTTACGCCCCATGAGTTGGAAAATGCGAAGCATCATTATGAGCTGCCACAGGTACATTATACGGTCGTACGTGTTTCTGAAAAACAAATGGGTGTTGCCGGAGATGACGGTTGGGGTGCAAAGACTCATGATGAGTATCTTTTGGATATTTCTTCAAAAAAAGAATTTAAATTTGCTTTTAAAGGAGTTTGAGATGAATCATACAATATTAGAAAAATTTCCTAAATTGCTCCATGGCGGTGATTATAATCCGGAGCAATGGCTGGACCGTCCGGATATCCTCAGTGAGGATATCCGGTTAATGAAACTGGCAGGGATTAATAACGTATCCCTTGGCATTTTTTCATGGAGCTTTCTGGAGCCGGAAGAGGGTCATTATAACCTGGATTATATGGCAGAGATTATTGACCGGCTTTATGAAAATGGAATTTATGTGGATTTGGCGACACCAACAGGTGCAATGCCGAACTGGCTGACAAAGAAATATCCCGAGGTGCTGCAGACGGATGAAAACGGCGTCCAAAACCTTCCCGGGAAACGCCATAATTTCTGTTATACATCTCCTGTCATGCGGGAGAAAACAAGAAAGTTGGATGAAGCGCTCGCTAAGCATTTTGGTAATCATCCGGGTGTGATTTTATGGCATATTTCCAATGAGTACGGTGGGAACTTCCGGGACGCCTCCTGTCATTGTGACAAGTGCCGGCGGGCATTTCGCCGCTGGCTTAAGAAAAAGTACAAAACACTGGATCATTTAAATAAAGCCTGGTGGACCGGATTCTGGAGCCACACTTATACCGATTGGAAACAGATACATTCACCTTCTCCCCATGGAGAAGACCTTTTACATGGATTGAATCTGGACTGGCACCGATTTGTAAGTGATCAGCTGCAAGATTTCTGCCATGAAGAAATTAAAGCAGTGCAAAAGTATTCGGATTTACCAACAACGGTCAATATGATGAGATATTTTGAACCTCTCGATTATGATCGATGGGCTAAAGAAGTCGATATAATTTCTTGGGATGCCTATCCCCTGTGGCACACTAAAGAAGATGAAATCCCCATTGCCGTATGGGCGGCCGCCATGCACAATCAAATGAGAAGTTTTAAAAAGGCGCCGTTTTTGTTAATGGAATCTACGCCCTCGATGATTAATTGGCAGGAAAAGAATATGGTGAAGCGTCCCGGGATGCATTATTTATCTTCTATGCAAGCCGTTGCCCATGGTTCCAACAGTGTGCTCTACTTCCAGTGGCGGAAAAGCCGCGGTTCTTTTGAAAAGTTTCACGGTGCTGTCGTCGGACATGATGGTACAGAGCATACCAGGGTGTTTAAAGAGGTGGTGCAGGTAGGGGAGGCCTTAAAGGCCATCAGTAATAAGGTATATAATACCTGTAATGTAAGCAAGGCGGCCATTATAATGGATTGGGAAAACTGGTGGGCGCTTAAGGATGCCGCCGGTCCCAAAAGAAACATGGACTATGTGGAGACCATATTGGAACACTATCGTCCTTTCTGGGAAATGGGCATTGAAGTGGATATTGTATCCATGGAGATGGACTTGACGGAATATCAATTGGTCGTTGCACCCTTGTGTTATATGTACAAAAAAGAATATATAGAACAGATAAAAACCTTTGTTCATAATGGCGGGACTTATGTGACAACCTATTGGAGTGGAATCGTAGATGAAACGGATTTATGTTTTCTTGGGAAAAATCCGTTGGCAGAGCTCTTAGGGCTTTCTGTCGATGAAATTGATGTAGGGAATGAATTCTTCCCCAATGAGGTCTTATATCAGGATAAGAAGTACCCACTGGGAGAATTGAGAGAAACCGTGACCATCAAAGGTGCTGATGTCCTGGGAGCATATACCTCTGATTACAATGCCAAAACAGCGGCAGTCACTAAAAATACTTACGGCAAGGGCGCAGCCTATTATATCGCTGCCGAAATGCCCAGAGAATTTTTGTTGGACTTTTACCGCGAAGTGTGTGTGCAGGCAGACGTGAAACCAAATCTTTCCAATCCGTTGCCTTATGGTGTTACCGTGAGTAAACGCAGTGGGGCAACGGATATCTATTTTCTTCAGAATTATAATAGAACGAAAGTAGAAGTGGATTTGCCGGATCACTTTTTAGACTTGGTGGCAAATAAGGAAATCAGCGGAAAAATTCAGATGGAAGCTTATCAATGCCTTGTTATGGAAAAACAATGATTATAATATAACAGTAAACCTGACCCATTTTCCTTCCTCACTTTGGACATCGATTTTACCCTTATGGTTTTTAACAATGGATTTGGCGATGGATAATCCCAAGCCATAGCTTTCAGAGTCTCTTGAACGAGCCTCATCAACACGATAAAACCGTTCAAATATTTTGTTTTTTTCCTGCCTTGAAATTCCTTTGCCGGTGTTGTAGACCTCAAGGATTCTTTTCCCTGACGGCTGTTTTAAAGAAACCTTAATCAGACCGCCATCATTGGTATGCTTCATGGCATTATCAATAAGGATGGCAGCCACCTGCATAATTTCTTCCTTTTGGCCTTTATAAGTGATGTTTTCCTCTATGGATAACTGAAAATCTATCTTTGATTCAAATGCAGTACTTTCAAAAGGGAGGGCAATGCTTAAGATGGCTTTGCTCAGATTAAATTCGATAAAACTATATTTTTGCTTAGAGTCCTCCAGTTTGGCTAATGACAGCAGTCCGGAGATTAATTGGCTCATTCTGTGGGACTCAGATTTAATATAAGTCAGCCACTTGTTTTCACCGATTTCATTTTCAAGGACATCGGCATTGGCGTTAATGACAGCGATAGGTGTTTTGAGTTCATGGCTGGCATCGGAAACAAACTGCTTTTGTTTTTCAAAAGCCTCTTTGACGGGATTAATCATCCAGTTGCTGAGAAATAGGGTGATGATGAACAATACTAAAAGCCCCATGATTCCGCCAAGAACCCCGATTTTCAAAAGCCTTTTGGAATAATCGGTTAATATACTGATGTCTGTAAAAACAATAATTTTACCATAGCCTTTTTCCTGGAGATAAAATCGATAGCTGTCAAAGGAGCCTGATTCTGTGTTCATACTTAAGGCACTTCCAATGAAAGAATCTAAATCCATTTCTTCAATGGGTAAATTAAAGTCATTGATAATTTCTGTGATTTGCCCACTGGTATCCATTTTTATAGAAAAGCATTGCATGATGTCAAATGCACGACTATTAACCAACCCCGAATCCAAAGCATCTGGAAGAATACCATCATTGTCCGCATATATTCTTAAAACAGAAGAAATTTGATATTCACTGGCGACATGGCTGACGGTGTTGATGCCACCTATTATAGCAGTAAAAATAAGGCTTAAAATAATCATCATGGTGGCAATAAACTTGATTTTCAACTGACGTATCATTTAAAGACCTCCAAAGAATAGCCGATACCCCGGGTGGTTTTAATTCTCACCTTTGCACCAACAAAATTAATCTTCTTTCTTACAAATGAGATATAAACCTCCACGTTGTTATATTCGGCATCATCATCATATCCCCAGATTTTTTCTGTAATTTGCTCTTTAGTGACAATCTGGTTGGAATTGATCATCAGTAACTCTAAAATTTGGAATTCTTTCATTCCCAGCTTGACAGAATTATCATCGCAATAAAGTTCATAGGTACGGCGCCGGAGCGTCAAATCTCCGTATTTAAGATTATCTTCGGAAATTTCCCCTCTTCTGCGCGTGAGAGCCCGGATTCTTGCCAACAGCTCAGCTGTTTCAAAAGGCTTTGTCAAATAATCATCCGCACCGGTATCAAGTCCTAAGACCTTATCTTCCAATTCTGATTTTGCAGTGAGCATCAAAACGGGTGTTTGTACCTTTTCTCTTCGTAATTTTTTTAAAACTTCAAAGCCGTTAAGCTTCGGCAGCATAACATCTAAGATGATGGCATCATAGATGTTGGATAATGCATATTCATATCCGCTAAGGCCATCATATACGGCATCTACGCTATACTTTTCCTTTGTGAGTATGGCTGTCAAGGCATCTACCAGACCCATTTCATCTTCAATAATAAGAATGCGCATAGAAAATCACTCCCTTAAGTAACCATTATACATAAAAACATTGAAATAGTCTTGAAATATTTATCCTTCGTTTATAAATTGTTTAAATTTTAAATGTTTTATTCAAGGTTATTTCAATGTTTTATTTTTATAATACTCACAGTTGCCTTTGTTAATCAATGGAGGCTAAACATAGCATTATGATGGAGGAATGAATATGGCAGCAAAGAGTGCGGGCAAGTCAAAAAAGAAATGGATTATTTTAGGGGTCGTGGCGGTAATCGTCATTGCGGTGGTTTGGTTTATAGGTAATCAAATGGCGGGAAACAGGAGTGCGATGGCATCCTTGGCGACAAATACGGCCACAGCAACGATTGGTGATATCGAAGTTACAACAGAAGGCAACGGCATCGTTGAACCTAAAAACAGTTATGGTGTAGACGTGATTTTCGATACTAAAATCGTTGAAATTTTTAAAGAGAACGGCGATTTTGTGGAAGCGGGAGATGCGATTGTATCAGTGGACAGCAGCGGGCTTGACAATTACATAGCCGGTCTGGAAGCGGAAATTGCCGATTATGATTCTCAGATTTCAAGTGCAGATTCATCGGGATCTTCTTATATTTCTTCAAAAGTCACCGGCAGGGTTAAAAGAATTTATGCCGAAAAGGAAGATGTTGTCACAGCGGTTATGAAGTCTGACGGTGCATTGATGGAAATTGCCGCAGACGGCAAATTGAAAGTGGAATTTACCACAGAAGCAGAAATTGCTTCCGGGGATACGGTAACAGTGAAGTTTTCTGACTATTCAGTAGAGGGTACTGTGGAAAAAGCAGCAGACGGTCAGGTGGTTGTGACTATTTCCGATGGCTATTACTATGATGTAGACGACGAAGCAGTTGTTTATGATGCAGATGACAATGAATTGGGAACCGGTCTTTTAGCTTCTAACCAGCCGTATCTGGTTTCCGGTACTTATGGAACAGTTAAGAATATATCCGTATCTCTTAATGAGAAAGTATATGAAGGAAGTACATTGTTTACCCTTAATGATGTCAGTTATTATTCTGATTATACAGACTTAATTGAAAGCCGCAATGAATCGGTGAGCAAGCTTCAGGAAGCGAAAACGCTGAAGGAGACCTTAACAATTACAGCGCCTTACAGCGGAATTGTTTCCGGGTTAGAAGTAGCAGAAGGAACTGCTATACTTAAAGATAGCGAATTGTGCAAAATTTTAAGCGCTGAAATATATCAGTTGAAGGTAGAGATTGATGAATTAGATATTGATGGTGTTGAGGTCGGACAGGAAGCAACCATTGTATTTGATGCCTTTGAAGATGATGAATACACAGGAACAGTTACAAAAGTATCCGGATTGGGAACGAATATAAGCGGCGTAACCACTTATGCAGTAACGATTGAAATGGAAGGCGCAGAAAATATTAAGCCAAACATGAGTGCTGACGCTAAAATTGTTACCGGAAGCAGTACCGGAACACTTCTTGTACCGATAGATGCCATTCAAACAGTGGATGGAAAGAAGGTGGTCAGCGTTGTCAGTGGTGAGGGTGAAAACCAGACAACGGAATCGACAGAAGTCACTCTGGGACTGGTGAATAATACCTATGCGGAAATTTTAAGCGGCATCAGTGAGGGAACAGAGGTTGTTGTCATTAGCACGGCAACGGATGATACCGGCATGATGATATTTGGCGGCGGCACAGGGAGATCGACAGTTATCCAGGAGGGTTCCGACGGCGGGGCAACTTCCGCTCCGGCAGAAAATTCCGGCAACTAGAAGCGAGGTGGCATCTTTGATTACATTGAGGAATATTAAAAAGATATATGAGATTGGCGATGAATTTGTTCATGCCCTTGATGGCGTAAGTTTAGATATTCATGACCATGAGTTTATTGCTGTCGTCGGAACTTCAGGAAGCGGGAAGTCCACACTGATGAATATTATAGGCTGCCTGGACACACCTGACAAAGGCGCTTATGAGATTGATGGGCAAGACGTGACCGACATGACAGATTTTCAGTTGGGCGTTATCAGAAATAAAAAAATTGGCTTTATTTTTCAACAATTCAATCTGTTACAGAAGTTAGATGCCTATGAGAATGTGGAATTACCTCTGATTTATCAGGGGGTTCAGGGAGGTCAGCGTAAAGAACGGGTGGCAAAAGCGTTAGAGCGGGTAGGGCTTGAGCATCGAATTCATCACAGACCCAATCAACTATCAGGTGGACAGCAGCAAAGAGTGGCGGTGGCCAGGGCTCTGGTCACACAGCCGACATTAATTCTGGCAGATGAACCTACGGGAAACCTGGATTCCAAATCCAGCAAGGATATTATGAGACTGCTGCATGAACTCTATGAGCAGGGAAATACGATTGTTTTAATCACTCATGATAATGATATTGCAAATGAGGCAGAGCGCATCGTCAGGATTAGTGACGGAAAAATTATAAGCGATACGGGAGGAGTGGTTGAATGAAAATAGGGCAAGCAGTTAAAATGGCTATTTCCTCCATCAGATCGAATAAAATGCGTTCATTTCTAACAATGTTGGGAATAATTATTGGTGTTATGTCTGTTGTGCTGTTAGTATCATTAGTACAGGGAGCGACAGGAAGTATCACAAGTGAACTGGATTCGTTGGGTGGTAATCAATTAACGGTTTCTATTGTCAATCCGGATACAACACTGACGTTAAAAGAAGTAAATAGTTTGGAAGATAAAGAAGAAATTATAAGAGTGGCCGCCTATAATTCAGGAAGTGGAACGGCAAAGGCCGAAGGTAATTCATCGGATGTTTCAATTACGGGAATTACCGAAAACTATACGGATTTTACAGAACTCAATCTTTTAAGTGGCAGAAGTATTTTAGAGATTGATAACGAATATCGCTTAAATGTCTGTGTGATCGGCAATAGCGTTGCCATGGACCTATTTGGAAATACCAATGTAGTCGGCAGTAAAATCCGCTTATCAGGAAAAGATTATTTAATTGTCGGGGTTCTGGAAGAACAGGGAGCATCGATGCTTAATAGTACGGATACAACAATTTATATTCCGTTTACAAATGCGCAAAGACTTTTGTATTCTACCGGGGTCAGCAGCTTTTATGTTGCATCAGATGCGGAAACACTGGATGCGGCAGAGGAAGTTCTGGATACATATCTTCTGGAAAAAACAGGAGATTCAGATTATTTTAGCATTATTAATATGGCAAGTATTCAGGACACCATTAACACGGTTCTTAATACGATGTCATTGTTATTGGCCGGCATCGCGGGAATTTCACTGGTTGTCGGAGGTATTGGCATCATGAATATCATGCTTGTTTCGGTGACGGAAAGGACAAAAGAGATTGGAATAAGAAAGTCGATTGGAGCACAAAAGCGAGATATTGTTGTCCAGTTTATGATAGAATCGGTAACTCTGTCTTTAATGGGGGGCATCATAGGTATGGTTCTCAGTATAGGTATTCTCAGCCTGGTTACTGCGCTTTTAGAAGGATATACGTTTTCGGTATCATTTAGCGTAGCAGCCATCGCCTTAGGGTTTTCGATTGCGGTAGGACTTATCTTTGGTATCTATCCGGCTAATAAAGCGGCTAAGCTAAAACCAATAGATGCATTAAGGCATGAGTAGAATTAAAGTAAATCAAAGGAGCCTTACACTCAATATGAGTGTAAGGCTCCTATTTTAGTGCGCCCGGCAGGGTATGTTCAATACAAGAGTCAAAAAATATTCTTGTTAGAATGCATTCTGTCGTTTATAATTTAACTAAGTAGATATTATTCATAATTTGCAGGGATAGAAATAGGTAAAAATATACAAAATAACTAAATTTCGTTCAGGGGAGATGGGTCATGAAAAGGATAGTAAGGTGTTTTAAATATAAGATTTCTTTGACTTCTATCGGGCAAAGAATTGTTGCAGTGATGATGCTGATTATGATTCTGACCGTTTCGATATTTATTTATAGTACATATGTCATTATGAGACACCAACTGTTGAGTAAAACAGAAGTGAATACAAAAAAGGACCTGACAATTATTTCTGAAAAGCTAGATATGCTTATTGAAAGGGTCAATAGCGATTCAATTATATTTCTGGCCAGTGAAGCCTGTCAGTCGCTGCTCAGACAGGCTGATGATTTTTTAGAAGCCGGAGCGGTTGAAAAATACAAGATGTATAAATTAATGAATGAGACCATGAGGAGCTTCTTTAATACAGGTTCAATTTACCGGTCTATTATTTTTTATGATTTAAATGGAAACGCATATGCTGCTGATAATATGATTGTTGGTTCGGAGAGAATAGATACTCAGAAAGAAAAGATTGTACAATTTATTGTATCCACCTCTAATGAGGAATGGTTGACCATTCATGAAAGTCCGTGGAAGTTTCATACCAGCGATGAGGATACGTATTGTATTGGATATTTGCATAAAGTTTATGATAAAAATAGTGGGAAACTGATTGGAATTATGGAATTAGAGATGGATTGCGATGTTATATTATCCCTCTATACGACAATTACCCGGGAGGGAAGTAATATTTATCTGGTAGATAGTGATGACGTTGTTGTCTCTTCTAATCTGGATGATGAAATGAAAGTCAGCCTTAAAGGGTATGAATGGTTTCAATACTTTGATAATGAACAGGATTCAGGAACTTTATATATGAATCATAAAGAGGATTATATATATTTTATCAAAGAATATACACCTCTAAGCTGGCAGATAATCAGCGCAATACCCATGGAAGATTACAAGAGTGATCTTCGAATATTTTCTTATGTAGATATATTCATTGGTTTTATATTAATTATTG
>Ga0153928_1000976_pt1 | contig 13515 bp, 11 predicted proteins | sample TSNJ012MetaG_FD_106656 | JGI IMG/M metagenome (GOLD analysis project Ga0153928, IMG submission 106656) | Attine ant fungus gardens microbial communities from New Jersey, USA - TSNJ012 MetaG | ecosystem: Host-associated > Fungi > Mycelium > Unclassified | place: USA: New Jersey, Wharton State... | reverse complement strand
GGTCAGCAGCCTACTGGGCCGCAAGGCACCTCTGCTGGTGCTGGGCGACCTCAACGACCCCTCCAATGCGGGAACGCTGCTGCGCTCCGCGGATGCCTTCGGGGCCGCGGGGGCCGCCTTCGGAAGGCTTGGGGTGGATCCGTTCCACCCAAAGGTCGTGCGAGGCGCAATGGGAGCGATCTTTCGCCTTCCTGTGGCACTCACCGAACCGCACGAACTCAGCGAGGCGATCACGTCCGCCGGTCTATCGATTTTTGGTTTCGCAGCAAACGGTGACGTCATTACAGATGACCGGCGGCTTGCTTCTGCCGCGCTCGTAATCGGTCACGAAAAGCGAGGTCTCGGCCGCTGGGAAGCAGTCTGCGAACGCGTGTTAGCCATTCCGATGACGGGCCGTTGCGAGAGTCTGAGCGCGGGCGTCGCGGGCTCGATCGCGCTGTACGAAGCGCAGCGCGCAAACCTTGTCAAGAGAGTGCCCTGAGGCCAAAAAGTCAAGACTACCGATGGCAAAAGTCGCATGGTATACTCAGGCGACGTGGGCCGGATCGGAGCCGACGGCTCAGAAGGAGACCGCAAGCGCATGGCAACGTCCAATCTCTTCTGGAGGCTTTTCGCCCAAACGGGCTCGATCGACGCTTACCTCGCATATCGAAGGCTGCACGCGGCACCATCGCCCACCTAATCCCATCTCGGGCCGCGCAGCGAAGTCAACAGCGGTTTGGAGGCGCCCGGTGACGTAGAACGAACCGGGCGCTTTGCTTTGGAAGAGAGTGGATTACCCAAGACTTTAGACGAGCTGCGACGGCGTTTTGAAACGGCGGCGAACGCGGCTGCCGACGAGCAAGCGCTCGAGCTCGTGCGCGTCGCCTTCCTCGGCAGAAATGGCGAGGTGACGAAAGTGCGGCGCTCGATCGGCACGCTTCCCGGCGCGCAGCGACCCTACGCCGGTAAGGCGATCAACGATGCCGTCGCCGCGATGGAAGCGCACCTAGAGGGCGTGCGCGCGGACTTGGAGACTCGCACTTTCGAATCGGAGCTCGCCGTTTCGATCGACGTCACGTTCCCCGCGATACCGCCGCTGCGCGGTTCGATTCATCCGGTCCGCCGCATCATCAACGACAGTTGTGCGTACTTCGCGCGCCACGGCTTTGCCGTCGTCGTCGGCCCCGAGGCGGAACCCGATTACTATAACTTCGACGCGCTCAACATTCCGAGCGATCATCCGGCGCGTGAGAACTTCGATTCGTTTTGGCTCACCGATTCGGTATTGCTGCGGCCGCACACGTCGCCGGTGCAAATTCGAACGATGCAGGAGCACCGGCCGCCGGTCGCGATCGTAGCCCCCGGAAAGTGCTACCGCCGCGACGCCGTCGACGCACGCCATCTCTTTCAGTTTCATCAAATCGAAGGGCTGCTCGTCGCCGAAGGCATTCACCTCGGCCACTTGAAGGGGATGCTGACCGGACTCTGCCGCGAGCTTTTTGGAGCCGAGCAGAGCGTGCGCTTTCGCCCGTCGTACTTTCCGTTCACCGAGCCGAGCGCCGAAGTCGACACGACGTGTCCGAAGTGCAAGGGCGCAGGCGCGCTCGCGAACGGTTCGAGCTGCAATATGTGCGGAGGCTCGGGGTGGATCGAGCTCGGCGGCTCCGGCATGGTGCATCCCAACGTGCTTCGCGAAGTGGGGTTCGATCCCGAACGCTACTCGGGGTGGGCGTTCGGTTTCGGCGTCGAGCGAATGGGCCTGCCGCGATATGAAGTCGACGACATTCGCCGCTTCGTGAATAGCGACCCCGACTTTCTCGCGCAGTTGAGTTGAGCGCCGAACGATGCGCGTTCCGATAGGCTGGCTGCGCGAGTTCGTAGCGCTCCCCGACGAGACGCAAGCGATCGCCGATCGCCTCGCGATGCTCGGCTTTCCGGTCGCCTCGATCGAGAAGCGCCCGCGCATCACCGGCGTCGTCACGGCTAAGATCGAGAGCGTCGAGAAGCATCCCAACGCCGATCGGCTTCTCGTTGCGCGAGTCGACGCCGGCGGCGATGCGCCGCTGACGATCGCGACCGCCGCAACGAACGTTGCGGCCGGACAGACGATTGCCGTCGCAACGATCGGCGCGAAGCTCCCGGAGCTGACCATCACGGCGCGCACGATGCGCGGCGTCGCGTCGCAAGGAATGATGATCTCCGCCGAAGAGCTCGCGCTTACCGGCGAATGGTTTGAGGATGGGATCATGCAGCTCGACGCCAACATCGAGCCCGGCCTCGATGTTGTCGAGCTCTTCGGTTTGGCCGGCGACGTGCTTGACGTCGAGATCACGTCGAATCGTCCCGACGCGATGTCGATCCTCGGACTCGCACGAGAGCTATCCGCCTCGTACGGCGTTCCGCTCAACGTGCCGCCGTTCGAAAATCCCGGCAACCGAAACGAACCGCCGGGCCTGGCGCCGGAGGTTTCGATCGAGTCGCCGGACTGCCGGCGCTTCGTCGCGCAACGCTTCGACGATGTCCGCGTCGCAACGGCGCCGGCGTGGATGCGAGTGCGTCTCGCGCTCGCCGGACAACGCCCGATCAACAATCTCGTGGACGTCTCGAACTACGTCATGCTCGAAACCGGACAACCGCTGCATTTCTACGATGCAAACGCGATCGAGAACATGAGGCTGATCGTGCGCGACGCGCGCGAAGGCGAGCCTCTCGTTACGCTCGACGGCGTCAAACGCGCACTCGATCCCGCCGATCTCGTCATCGCCGACTCTCGGCAGGTGCTCGGCCTTGCCGGAGTGATGGGCGGCGCGTCGAGCGAGGTAACGCCGGCGACCGATGCGATCGTTCTCGAAGCGGCGAACTTCGCCGGCGCGCGCGTGCGCCGTATGAGCGCAGCGCTCGCATTGCGCAGCGAGGCCTCCTCGCGCCACGAAAAATCGCTCGCCTTGGCCTTGACCGATGCGGGCGCGGCGCGAGCGGCACAACTTCTCGTTGGGCTCGGCGCGACCGCGTATCGTCCGCATGCGTTCGGAGAGAGCGTGCAGGCCGCGCAACCGATCGCGCTGCGCCCGGCGGAGGTCGAACGACTATTAGGTCTGGCCATACCCACATCGCGAATCGGCGCGCATCTTACCGCGCTCGGCTGTCACGTTTCTTTACGCGATGATGCGGTGCTCGAGGTTACGCCGCCGCTCTGGCGTCGCGACCTTACGATTCCGGCCGATTTGGTCGAGGAGGTCGCGCGCGTCGAAGGATACGATCGCCTTGAAGCTGTCGTCCCCTCGGTGCCGGCGCACGCGATCTCGAGCGCAGCCTATGAAGCCGAGAATCGTATCGCCGGCGAGCTCGCCGCGTTGGGGTATCGCGAGGTGGTGACGCACTCGCTTCGTCCGTCCGGCGAGGCGTGGGCAGTCGAGGTTCGCAACCCGCTCTCGGCCGAACAGCGCTACCTGCGCGACTCGCTCGTGCCCGGACTGCTCGAGTATTTTGCAATGCTCTCCGAGCCGGCGCGTGTCTTTGAGATCGGCGAGATCTTCGCCACGCGCGACCGCGAAATTGTCGAGCGCTCGGCGCTCGCTTTCGGATTCTCCGCAGCGCGCACGACCGAGCCGCCTTGGCACGACTCGAATTTCCTTCGACTGAAGGGCGATTGCGAGGCGTTGGTGCGCGCCGTTACTGGTCGCTTACCCGAGTTCGCGCGCGGCGAACGTGACGGGTTTCACAGCGGCAAGACTGCATCGGTCCGCGTCGGCGACGTGGAGCTGGGCGTTCTGGGCTGTATCGATCCGCGCGTCGCCAAGTCTCGCGACGTGGGCGGAAATGCCTATCTCTGTCTGCTCGACCCGGCCGCACTCCCGGCATACGAACGGCCGCGCTTCCGGCCGCCGTCTCGCTTTCCGTCCACCTATCGCGACCTCGCGCTCGTCGTTGAGACCGGCCTTCCGGCGGGCGAGATCGAAGCGGCGATTGCCTCCGTTCTCGGTACGCTCTGCACGCGCGTCGTCGTCTTCGACGAGTACCGCGGACCCCAAGTTCCGCGAGATCGCAAATCGCTCGCCGTGCGCGTAACGCTCCAACGCTTCGATGCGACGATTACCGACGAGGAGGCCGATGCCGCGATCGCGCGCGTGCTCGACGCGCTACGCAAGCAGTACGGGGCGGAAATTCGAGAGTGATCCTCGGGCTCGCGTGGCCGGACGTCATCATCGTCGTTATCATCGTCGCCGCAACGCTCAAAGGCTACGCTCGCGGTTTTGTTTCCGAGCTCGGCGGCGCGGTTGCCGCAACGGCGGCTTTGGTGACGCCGTGGTTCTACAACGGGAAGTTCGACTCGCAGATCGAGCAGCTGCTCAACCTCGGCCCGGGATCGGCGCACGTGGTGGGAATGTTCGCGACGGGGTTCGTTACGTACGTCGCGATCCTGATCGTCGCGCGGCTGCTCGGCAAGATCGCGAAGCTCCCGCTGCTGGGGATAGGAAATGCGCTCGGCGGCGCAGTTATCGGATTCGCGAAAGGCGCCATCCTGCTGTGGCTTATCCTTTTCGTCGCGCTCTTCTTTCCGCTCTCACCCGACATCCGCGACGGACTGCATAAATCGTGGCTCGCGCCGTATCTCGTTACGTACGATGCGACGATTGACGACGCACTCATCTCGACGGTGCCGTGGTTCGCGCGGCCCTTCGTTATGCCGTACTTTAGGCGACACCACTTATAACGCGCAGCTCGGTTTCGAGCGCGCCGATCGCATCGCGCACGTCGTTCTCGTCGACGTCGCCCATCGTTCCGAACCGGACGATCTTCCCCGCGAGCTCGTCCTGGCCACCAGCCAGCACGACGCCGAGATTCTCGCGAAGCGCCTTGAGCAAATGCTTCGAGTCGACGCCGGGGGGCGGGTAAGCGGCGACGACCGCGGGTGAATGTGCGCCCGGCTTCGAGACCAGCGAAAAACCGATTCGCTCGAGCGCCGTTCGTACGATCTCGGCGAATCGCGCGTGGCGCGCGAAAACGTTCTCCATTCCCTCCGCGTGGTAGCGCGCGAGAGCAACGTCGAGCGAGTAACAGATCGAGATCGGTGGCGTCCAGGGTGTCTGGCCCTCGCGTGCGGCGTCGCGCGCGCGGCGCAGATCGAAATAAAAGCGAGGGACCGCAGAAGCGGCGGTGCGGTTCCAGGCGCGTTCGCTCAAAGCGACCATTGCGACGCCCGGCGGCGCGCCCAGTCCTTTCTGCGAGGCGGTCACGACGGCGTCGTACCCCCACTCGTCCATGCGAAACTCCGAAGCACCGATTCCGCTCACCGAATCGACGAGCGTGATCGCACCGTGAGCGCGCAGTATCGGCGCAAGCGCCGCCATATCGCATGCGACGCCGGTCGAGGTTTCGTTGTGCGTGAGCAGCACGCCGCGGATCGCGCGCGACGAATCGGCTTCGAGGCGCGACCGTAACGCTTCGGAATCGACCGCCTCCCCAAGCGGCGTCACGAGGCTCTCCACGTTGCAACCATAGCTCGTGGCCATCGCTGCAAAGCGGCGGCCGAACGAACCGACGGCACACGAGAGCAGACGCTCGCCGGGTGAGAAAAGATTCTGAAGGACCGCTTCGAGGCCGCCCGTCCCCGAGCTGCCGAGCAACACGACCTCCTGTTTCGTTCCGAAGATCGGCGGCAACGCGGCGGTGATGCGGGCCAGAAGCGCCGCGAACGCTTCGCCGCGGTGATTGATCAGCGGTCGCGCGCTCGCATCAAGCACCGGCTGCGCAACGGTCACCGGCCCGGGAAGGAACAAAAGTTGCCTCGGCATCGAAGTACCAGTTCGATGGAGGTTGCGAGCATCCGCCTCACCGAGCTCTCCAGCTGCGCCGGTTGCGCGGCCAAGCTCGGCGCGGCCGAGCTGCAGAGCGTGATGGCGCGCGTCTCGCCGGCGACCGACGCGCGCGTGCTCGTTGGCTACGGGAGCAGCGATGACGCCGGCGTCTACTTACTGCGCGATGACCTCGCGCTCGTCTCGACCGTGGATTTCTTTACACCAATCGTGGACGATCCGTTCGATTTCGGGCGGATCGCCGCAACGAACGCGCTTTCCGACGTCTACGCGATGGGCGGCCGCCCACTTAGCGCACTGAACATTGTCGCCTTTCCGGAAGATCTCGATCTCGGAATCTTAGCGCAAATCCTCGAAGGCGGGGCGAGCGTTGCGCGCGCCGCGGGCGTCGCGGTTATCGGCGGACATACGATCAAGGATGCCGAGCCAAAGTACGGCATGGCCGTTACGGGGGTCGTCGACCCCGCGCGGATCGTTACGAATGCCGGCGCGAAACCCGGGGATGCACTCGTGCTGACGAAACCGCTCGGTACCGGCGTGCTCACGACCGCGCTAAAACGCGGCGCGATCGGCTCGGACGACCTCGGCGAGGCCGTGCGCGCGATGACGACGCTCAACGACGGCGCTGCGGAGGCGATGCTCGCAGCAGAGGCTCACGCTGCGACCGACATCACCGGTTTCGGCCTGCTCGGCCATGCGGCGAACATGGCGCGGGCCTCGGGCGTTCGGCTCTGCCTCGACGCCAATGCGGTGCCGTTCATGAACCGCGTGCTGGAGCTGATAGCTAGCGGAATCGTTCCGGGCGGCACTCGGCATAACGCCGAGACGCATGCGGCATTCACGGACTTTGCGGCGGAAGTTCCGGAGACGATTCGCATCGGACTCTCTGACGCGCAGACGTCAGGCGGCTTGTTGATTGCGGTCGCTCGCCGCGCGCTCGACGGGCTCGCGCGAGATCTTCAAGAGCGCAAGGTTCTCGCGGCGATCGTCGGAGAGGTTCGCGAAGGTGAGGGAATCGCGGTGCGCTGACTAGCGCAACCGCTCGACCAGGACGCCGTCGGTACTCCCCGACGTATCGACGTAGTAACCGACCATGTTGACGCGGTCGTTCACGCCGTTGATCGTCGTCGTACCGACGCCTTTCGGAGCGTCAATCGACTGCCATTGCGGCCCATTCGTCGGATGCATCACCACGAAGCCGTGCTGCTTGCCGTACGCGTCGACGTAGTCGCCGACGACCGCGTCGTGCGCGTTGACGCCGCGCGCTCGCGTCAGAATCGATTGCGGATACGAGATCGTGTAGCTGGTGCTGCCTTTCGAGAGAAATCCCACGCTCTGCGAGGATCCGGTCGAGTAGTAACCCGCGAGGTCGCCATCGTCGTTGACGCCGGCAAGGGTCAAAGACGTCGCTCCCGGTTGCGATACGGTTGTGAAGGTGCCGTTGTCGAGGATGAAGCCGTTCCTCGATCCCGACGACCCGACATAGAATCCAACGGCGACGCCGTGGTCGTTGAGCCCGAGGATCTCGGTTCCGCCAACGGCCATCGGATCGTCGTAACTCGTAAAGGCGCCGTCCCATTCGATGAAGCCGTGGATCGTGCCGTTACCGTCGACCCACGAGCCGGCGGTGTCGCCGAGATTGTTGATCGCCGTAACTTGCGTTTGCACGGAGCCCGGGAAGTTCTCGCTCGTGAAATCTCGCTGCTCGAAATCCGGGACCGCCGTATAACCTTGGTTCGGATGGCCGGCGAGACCGCTTCCGTAGAAGCCCGCCGTCGTCCGGCCGTCGTTGATGCCGAGCAGCTCGTTGAACGTCGAATCGGCGGGATCGACCACGGTCTTGAATTTGAACGTACGGTGAAGCGGGAGTACCGTACGCGAGGTATTTTCGCGAGCGGCAGGCGCTACCGCGGCCGCCGCCGGCGCGCCCCCGCTGCAATCGCAGAGCGGTACGATCGCTATAACGATCGGGAGAATCGCCGCGAGCCCAAGCCTCTGCACGCTAGCGCTTGATCGGCGATTTGCGGGACGCCCGCCGCGCTGCGGGCCGGCGCTTAACGATTCCATTGCGCCGCATAGGAACGACGTTGCTGGCCTTCCCATTCGCCCCGAGCGGTACCGGAGAGATCACGCGCTTTCCGAGCGCGTGATAGAGAACTTCCGAGAGCTCGTCGACCGGAACGAACGTCATTGCGTCGCGCACTTCCTTGGGTACGTCCTCGAGATCAACTTCGTTGCGTCGCGGCAACAAGATCTTGCTAATGCTCGCGCGCCTTGCGCCGAGGACTTTCTCCTTCAACCCGCCGATCGGCAAGACCTGACCGGTTAGCGTGATCTCGCCGGTCATCGCGAGATTCGGATCGACTTTGATTCCAGTCAGCATCGATGCGATCGAGGTCGCCAGCGCGATGCCGGCGGAGGGACCGTCCTTCGGCGTCGCCCCGGCGGGGACGTGAATGTGAATGTCGTGCTTCGCGAAGTAATCTTCCGGCAATCCGAGCTCGCTCGACCGCGAGCGCAGGAACGAGACCGCGGCCTGGGCGCTCTCTTTCATGACGTCGCCCAGCTGGCCGGTCAAGACGAGTTTCCCCGTCCCCGGCATGCCTTGCGTCTCGATGAAGAGGATGTCGCCGCCGACGGGTGTGTAGGCCATCCCGGTCGCGACCCCGACTGAAGCCACACGCTTGCGCACTTCGTTGAAGAAACGAGGTTTGCTCAAGTAATCGGCGAGGTTTTCGGGTTTGACGCGCGCCTTATAACGCGGGCTCTCGGCGATCTTGCGCGCGATCTTGCGAAAAACCGTTCCGATCTCGCGCTCGAGGTTGCGGACGCCTGCCTCCCGCGTGTAGTCGTTGATGATCGCCCGCAACGCTTGATCGCTGATCTGCGCTTGCGACTCACGCAATCCGTTGTTCTCGCGCTGCTTCTTTAGAAGATATCGCTTCGCGATCTGCAGCTTTTCGAGTTCCGTATAGCCGGCGAGCGGAATGATCTCCATCCGGTCGCGTAACGGCGGTGAGATCGTGTCGAGCGTGTTCGCGGTGCAGATAAAGAGCACCGACGAAAGATCGAACGGCAGGTCGAGATAGTGATCGCGGAAGTTGACGTTCTGTTCGGGATCGAGCACTTCGAGCAGCGCCGACTGCGGATCGCCGCGAAAATCGGACCCGACCTTATCAATCTCGTCGATCATCATGACCGGATTGCGTGTGCCGGCATCGCGAATCGCGCGAACGATCGACCCGGGCATCGCTCCGATGTACGTGCGGCGATGTCCGCGAATCTCGGCCTCGTCGTGCACGCCTCCGACCGAGAGGCGCACGAACTTGCGCCCCATCGCGCGTGCAATCGACTGACCGAGCGAGGTCTTGCCGACGCCGGGCGGCCCGACGAAGCAAAGAATCGGCCCGGTGAGTTTCTTTTTGAGCTTACCGACGGCGAGGTACTCGATGATGCGATCCTTGATCTTGTCCAGATCGTAATGATCCTCGTCGAGAATAGTGCGCGCCGCTTTGATGTCGATGTGGTCGGCCGTCTCGGCGTTCCACGGCAAGGTCACGAGCCAATCCAAGTACGTGCGAATGACGCCGTACTCGGGACTCGCCTGCGGTACGCGGGCGAGGCGGTCGAGTTCGCGCTCGGCGGCCTTTTTTACGTCTTCGGGCATCGCCGCGCCGTCGATTTTCGCGCGCAGCTCGTTCGTCTCGGCCTGCTGCGGATCGACCTCACCCAGTTCCTCTTGAATCGCGCGCAGCTGCTGGCGAAGATAGAACTCACGCTGGTTCTTCTCCATCTCGCGCTGGATGTCGCTCTGAATCTTATGACCGAGCTCGACGACCTCGAGCTCTTTTGTCAGCAGCAGCGTGAGTTTGCGCATGCGTTTGGCGGTGTCGCGCTCCTCTAACAGTGCCTGCCGGTCGGCGGTCTCCAGCCGCATCGTCGACGCGACGAAGTAGGTCAACACCACCGGATCGGTGATGTTCGCGACCTCCATCTCCATTTCACGCGGTGCCTGCGGAAGATACGAGAGCAGCTTTTGGAAGAGTCCCGCGAGATTGCGCTGCATCGCGACGAGCTCTTCGTTCTCGACCGTCGAATCGGGAAGCTCGGTGTAGGCGGCGACCATATACGGCGCGACTTCCGTGAACTGCTCGATCTTGAAGACCTGCTGCCCAGCAACGATGCAGCGAAGCGTTCCGTCGGGAACCTTGAGCATTTTCTGAATGACGCCGATCGTCCCGACACGTTGCACGTCGTCCGGGCCGGGATCCTCGATCTCGCGATCCTTGAGGACGACCAAGCCGATCGGTTTCCCCTCGCGCAACGCGTCCTCGACGAGCTGGATTCCGGGCTTCTTCACGACGGCGAGCGGAATGACGGTGTGAGGGAAGAGCACGGCCTCCTGGAGCGGCAAGATGCCGATCAGGTTGGCGGGGACGACGGCGTCGGCGTTCTTATCGGGCATTCGTTAACTGTGTCTCTTTACGATGACGTGGAGCTGGGTTCGCGCGGTCGGCATATAAGCGGTCGCTGCGATCGGTGCCGCGACGATCAGGAGACCGTCTTCATAGCTTGCCGCAACGCCCTCGTACTCAATCGCGACCGGAAGCGGAATTCGTTTCAGAAACTCGCCATGGACGATCTCTTTCTGAACGAAGGAGCCGCAGCGTAGCCGCGCCGACTCCTGCCGCCGCCCGGCTATGATGAGGTAACGCTCGTCGAGACCGACGCGCAACGAGTCGGGGTCGGCGCCGGCGACTTCGATAACGGCGACCACCCGCCGGCCTTCCTCGTCGATAAAGACGTCCGCGTTGGGTGCAAAGCTCCCCAGCCGCGTTCGCAGTACGAACTCCACCGACTCTTCAACCCGTCATGTTAGCAGCCGGATGCGGAGGCTGCTACATTGTCGGGTCGGGAAGCGGGCGGCCGGACGGCCAGACTACGCAGGGCGCCAGCGTGATACGCAGCGGCCGATAGGCATCCGGAGGCACGACCACACGAAAGAGCTGCGGGTGCTTCGTCGGGACGCCGTAGACGTTGGTCGCCGGAAACCCGGTGACGTTGTAGCCAGGCACGTGCGTTGCCGCGAGAACCCGGTTGATCGAGGTCGCGTCGGCGGCGGATTGATAGTCCGCGGTTCGCTGTCCGAGCCAGGTCGCACCATCCTCGGTCGTGTAGAGAAAGCCGATGATCTCCCCGGGCGTCATCGTCGCGGTCGAGAGCACCATGTCGATACGCACGATCTGTCGCTCGCGCGAGACCGGCGAGACGATCACCTTCGGAACCGCGCGGAGCGAATCGAGGCACGCGCCGGTCTCGAGCGGCTGCTGCATCATCGCGCTCGACGGATACTGCTCCTGGTCCGTCGCCGGCGGAGGAGCTCCTGGAGGCGGCTGCTGCGCCACGGTATTCAACAACGTGGTGAGGAAGAACGTCGCTAGTGCAAGCATGGCTGCCATCTTCGCCTAAACTGCTGCGCCGCCTCGGTGGCCGCGACGCTGCGCTGATCGTGATGGGCGGCATCATCGGCTCGGGGATTTTCATGAACCCGTCGGTCGTGGCGCGCTTCGTCGGCAGCGGCTCGCTAGTAATGGCGGTATGGGTGGCGGGCGGCGCCATCGCGCTCCTCGGCGCGGGAATTTTTGCCGAACTCGCCGCCCGTCGGCCCCACGACGGCGGCCTCTACGCGTATCTGCGCGATGCCTTTCATCCGGCGCTTGCCTTCGTCTTCGGCTGGACGCTCTTACTCGTCTCGCAGAGCGGAGGCATGGCCGCCGCGGCCGTAACGTTTGCAAACTATTTCGGCCAATTTGGAGGCTTCTCGCTCCCCATCCGCGCCGTCGCCGCCGTTGCAATTGGGGTCTTTACCGCAATTAATGCTCTTGGCGTTCGCACGGGAACGACGACGCAGAATGCGTTCATGATTTTAAAGATCGTCGCGATCGGCGCGTTTGCCGCGATCGGGCTCTTCGCCGTTCGCAGCGTCACCGCAGAGCCGGTCTCCGTGCCTGCCGGCGGAATGCTCGCGACTCTCGGGCTCGCGATGGTCCCGGTGCTATTCGCCTACAGCGGCTGGCAAACGTCGAGCTTTATGACTGCGGAGCTGCGAGATCCTCACGCGACGCTACCGCGCGGGCTGCTCGCCGGCGTCGTCTTAGTCGTTCTGCTTTACCTCGCCGTAAACGCGACTTGCCTACGCGCGCTCGGTATTGGGGGGCTCGCGCTCACCAACACGCCCGCATCCGACGTCGCGGCAATGGTCTTTGGTCCGGCGGGCCGCGTCGCTTTGGCGATCGTCATCGCGATTTCAACCCTCGGATTCTTGAGCAACCAGATCTTGACGTCGCCGCGCGTCTACTTTCAGATGGCGGCGGACGGCACGTTCTTCAAGCCGCTCGCATGGGTCAACGGACGAACGCACGCGCCCGTCCTGGCGATCGTCGCTCAAGGCGCGGTCGCAATCGCGATTACGCTTTTCTTGAACTACGGCCAAATCCTCAACTATGTCACCGCAAACGATTACATTTTCTTCGGCCTCGCTGCGATCGCACTGATCGTTTTTCGCAATCGGGATGCGCGCGATCCCGGTGCGGCGCGACCTGTCTTTCGCATGCCGGGCCATCCGATCACGACGGTGATTTTCCTCGCCGCCGCCTGGTATATCGTCGGGAACACGATCCTCAACTCCCCGCGCGACACGCTGATCGGCGTCGCGATCCTCCTATCGGGCCTGCCGGTCTACTGGCTCTTCACCGCTCGACGATCTCCGGCAGCAGCGCCGCTGCCGGTCCCCGCAGCACGCAATCCACTCGACCGCTGATCGCCGTCTCCTCTGTATTAATTTCGGCGACGAAAGCGTTTGCGTTGTACGCGGTCGCAAGCGCCGCGGCCGGATAAACGACCGCGCTCGTGCCGACGACGAGGATGACTTCGGCGCGGGCTGCCGCTCTCTCCGCCTCCCGCCAAATCGCGCCCGGGAGCGGTTCGCCGAACCAGACGATCTCGGGCCGGAAAAGGCCGCCGCAGTCGTGCTCGATCTCGTCGAGCGGCAAACCGGTCGCATCGATTTTGCGGCGCGCATCGCAGCGCATACAGCGTGCTTCACGCAGGTTGCCGTGCAGCTCGAGCACGTTGTGTGAACCGGCGCGCAGATGCAAAGAATCGACGTTCTGCGTAGCGAGCGTGAAATCGGGGACCGCCCTCTCCAACTCGGCGAGCGCATAATGCGCGGCATTCGGCTGCGCGTTCTGATGCGCCGATTTGCGCTCGTTGTACCAGGTCCAGACGAGGCGAGGATCGCGCGCGAAGCCTTCGGGCGAGGCGAGCTCCTCGACATGGTGCGTGCGCCAGAGGCCCCCGACACCACGAAACGTCGGCAAGCCGCTCTCGGCCGAAACTCCCGATCCGGTCAATACGAAGACCGACGTTGCCTCATGCAGCGCTCCGGATACTGCGTCGATCGAGTGTAACGTTACGGTGAGGATTTGACTTTGGCGAGGAAATTGTAGAAGTGCCCGTTGATCGTGGCCGTGCCCGAGATCTCGCCGTCGCCGGCGAGCGTTCCGCGAACCGTGAAACCGCCCATTGTCTGGAGGATCAGCGTGATTTGGCCTTTGCTGACATTGCCGCTCACCGCAATCGTGCGGCCGTAGAGCGGATCGGGGCGAACCGATTCCGAGACGTACGTTCCGCTGACGATGCCGTCGTTGAATTTCAG
>Ga0153928_1000975_pt1 | contig 13516 bp, 9 predicted proteins | sample TSNJ012MetaG_FD_106656 | JGI IMG/M metagenome (GOLD analysis project Ga0153928, IMG submission 106656) | Attine ant fungus gardens microbial communities from New Jersey, USA - TSNJ012 MetaG | ecosystem: Host-associated > Fungi > Mycelium > Unclassified | place: USA: New Jersey, Wharton State... | reverse complement strand
GAGTATAAGGAAATAAAGATTGTCCGTCGTCAGATTGAGATACCTACCGTTGAACATAAGATGTTAGAGGATAAAACCGGCTATGTGGTGGTCAGTCAGTTTGATCTGGTAACACCGACTCAGTTCGCGGAGGCTCTGGAGGATATGGACAGCCAGGGCATGGAGCGTCTGGTGATTGACCTGCGCGGCAATCCGGGCGGAGTCCTGGACAGTGTCGTGGAGATGGCGGCGTATATTCTGCCGGAAGACAGGATGGAGGGAATGATTGTCTATACCGAGAATAAAGACCAGAAAGGGGCAAAATACTTCTGCAAGGATGGAAAGATTCAGATGTCGTCCAATGACGGCGGCGGCAGGGATCCCCGATATCCCAAGACCGACGGTCATGAGCTTGCCATTCCTATGGCAGTGTTGATTGACGGTAACTCGGCCAGTGCATCAGAGGTATTTGCCGGTTGTATGAAGGATTATGAATGGGCCACATTAGTGGGAACGACAACATTTGGCAAGGGGATTGTGCAGAACCTGATTCCGTTGGATGATGGAACGGCGATCAAGCTGACGACAGCCCACTACTTTACGCCAAGTGGATTTGATCTGCATGAGAAGGGCATTGAACCGGATGTGGAAGTGGAGCTGGATGAGGAGCTGCGGACGAAGATATCGATTGAGCCGGAGGAGGATAATCAGCTGCAGAAGGCGATTGAGGTGTTGAAGGAAGAAGAACATTAATATATTTTACAATCAGATAACTGAGGTGATTGTATGCATGAAAACCTAAGCAATTTTTGCAAAGGCGATTTGCAAATAAAGATAGGGGTCATAATCAACAAAGAAGCTGCAATAGAGGATTATCTAAAACATGTCCGGCAGTTGAACTGTGAATGCATTTTCCGGGTTAGTGCCCTGACGGCAGCAATTGATGTGGCTAAAGAGCTTCAGGACCAGTGTCATGTAGATGCGATTATCACGATGATGGCTACTTCCAAGGTACTGCAGGGACATCTGACCGTGCCGGTCGTTTCAATGGATCTGCGGGGATACGATGTGCTGTGTGCCTTATGGAAAGCCAGGGAGATGGGGAATCGGCTCGGGTTTGTTGAGATTGAAACAGAGACAGTACTCTATGATTTTGATGAGATAGTCCGGCTTCTGGGTCAGGATGTCAGGTGCTATCAATTCAAAGGGCTGGACCGTATATCCGAGGTATGGAGCGAAATCCAACAGGATAGATGTGATATCGTTGTATCCATGGGCACGAAAACCATTGAGGCATTAAATGGCTATGGAGTTCAGACACTGCTGTTTTCGCCTAGTGTGGAATCCTTTTTAAATGCAGTCAGGGAAGCCTGGCGAATCTGTGAAGTCCGGCAGGAAGAAATTGAAAAGAATCGCTGGCTTGGTGCTATTGTAAATGAAAATGATCATGGCATCCTGACCTGGGATCGTCAGGGGAACGTAGTACTGCTCAATCATCAGGCGGAAAAGATTCTGCATCTGGGTTCACTGCAGGTTATTGGTCAGAAGGTGGAGGATTTGCGCCGCCAGATTCCTTTGCTGAACCAGGTCCTTGACAGCCGCGATGCCTACAGTGTGGTTCAGACTGAGGGCATGGAATATTTGGTCAGCAGCCAGAAACTGATGCTGGATGACAAGACACTTGGTGGGATCATCCGGATAACAGATGTACGAAATATTGAGACGATGGAATTGCATGCCCGGCGCAGTAAGAGTGAGAACGGCTTTATTGCCACAACCCACTTTGTTGATATCCAGGGCCATACCCCTGGAATTGAACATACCAAGCAACTGGCCAAAAAATATGCTAATTCAAATGCCAGCGTTTTGATTACGGGGGAAAGTGGAAGTGGAAAAGAGCTATTTGCCCAGAGTATTCACAATTACAGCCAGCGCTGGACGGAACCTTTCGTAGCGGTGAACTGTTCTTCTTTAACAGACTCACTTTTGGAAAGTGAACTTTTTGGTTACGAGGAGGGTGCTTTTACGGGGGCAAAGAAAAAAGGCAATCCTGGTCTTTTCGAGCTGGCTCATGGAGGCACCCTGTTTATGGATGAAGTGGGAGAGATGCCCCTCTATATGCAGACAAAACTTCTGCGGGTCCTCCAGGAACGGACTGTGAGGCGGATTGGCGGGAACAGAAGTATATCTCTTGATATAAAATTTGTCTTTGCAACGAACCGCAACCTGGCAAAGGAGGTAAAGCAAGGACATTTCCGGGCCGATCTTTACTATCGGATCAATGTTCTGCCGCTGCATATCCCGCCCCTGCGTGAGCGGAAAGAGGATATTCCCCTGATTGCCCAGTCAATGTGTAAGGAAATTTTGCAGACCATGGTTTTGGGAGAAGGCGGATACAGCCTTCAGGCTGGAAACCTGATGCTTTTAATGGATTATGACTGGCCGGGGAATGTAAGAGAGCTGCGGAATTTTGTTGAGTGGATGATTGTGCTGGGAATCTCGGAAGAAAAAGAAATCCGGAAAGCACTGGAAGAACTGAAATCCGGGAGTCTGGCAGAGCCGGGTTCAGAAGGTGCTGATATTGATGAGGAACATATCATGGTTCCGGTGGGGAACTTAAAGGATATGAACAGCGAAATCATTCGCCAGCTTTCCGACCGCTTTGGTGGTGACCGTCAAAAGCTGGGAGAAACTCTGCAGCTTAGCCGCACCACTCTGTGGCGTTATCTGAAAGAGTTTGAATCATAAATAATTAAAAAACTGGTTAAGGCAGCGGTAATGTGCCTTGCCAGTTTTTTTTGCATTTCAAAATGAAACATTGTTGTTTCTTTTTTTAACATTGATAGGTCAAATCTGGGCAGAAAAGAAATGAAAAAATGCTGAAACAACAGTAGAAACCGTGATTTCTACTTCAATTAATGGATACTGCAGAGTATGGCACGGAAATTGCTCAATATATTTATATAAATAATTAGGAGGTGACCGATTTAGTTATGGAAGAATGGAAAAAAAGCTCCTGCGCTCTCTGCTCTTCAACATGTGGTCTGGAATTTCTGATAAAGGATAATCGGATTACAAGTGTAAGAGGCGATCAGGATAATCCGAGAACCCACGGTTATTGTTGCCGTAAAGCACGTGGCATGCAGTACTTCCAACACAATCCGGAGCGGCTGCTTTACCCGATGAAGCGGGTGGGAGAGAATCAGTTTGCCAGAATTTCCTGGGAGCAGGCAATTACAGAAATCAGTGCCAGAATTAAGGAAATTGTCACAGAACATGGACCGCGGGCGTTTGCCAGCCAGGGGCTGGGCGGTTTTTTGGGACAGCTTCATACCCTTATGGCAAAGCAATTTATGGCAGCCGTAGGTTCTCAGCTGCATTTTCGTGCCCTAGCGGCAGAGCTGACCGGTTTTTACTGGAGCTGCGGTATCATGCTGGGCAACCAGACCTTTATCATGCATCCGGATGAAGAGGAAAGTGATGTATTCTGTGCCTGTGGCTGGAATCCCTATGTAACGCACAATATGGTGGAGGGGAAACGCATTATCCGTGAATTTTCCACCAACCCCGACAAGGTACTTATTGTGATCGACCCGCGCCGCTCGGAAACAGCCCGGATGGCGGATATCCACCTCGCCATTCGTCCCGGTACCGATGCCATTCTGTGGCGTGCCATGGTTGGGATGGTCTTAAAAGAGGGGTGGCAAAACAAAGAATATATTCAGGAACATATTTCAGATTTTGAAAAGATTCTCCCTTGGTTTGAGGGGATTGATATCCGGGAGTATATCCGTTTTTGTGAACTTGACTATGATGAAGTCTATAAAGCTGCTTATATCCTGGCTTCCCGCAAATCCTCCCTGCACTCGGATCTGGGCGTTATCTGTGGTCGTCATACTACGCTGGTGACTCATATCCAGAATATCTTTCTGGCGATTTGCGGAAGGCTGCTGGTACCGGGAGGCAACTGCTTTATGAACGCAATGATTCCCGGCGGAAATACCCTGACGGACAATCCCCGGTTCTGGAAGCTGAACTACACCAAATTCCCCCAGATCTTCGGCATCTATCCGACGGCCGTTCTGGGTGATGAGATTGATAATGACACACCGGACCGGGTCAGGGCTTTAATCTGCTGCAACAGCAATCCGCTTCGGTCTCTGGTAGATACCAGGCGCCATGAGCAAGCCTTTAAACGGCTGGATTTGCTGGTTACCATTGACTGTGTTATGACAGAAACTGCCAGGATGTCTGAGTATATCCTGCCGTCTGCCACCGGTTTTGAGGGATATGAAATTAACACCATGAGCAAATCATTTCCCAGCATGTACCATCATCTCCGCCATCCGATTATCAAACCTGAGGGCGAAATAAAAGACGGCGCCTGGATCTGGCTGCAGCTGGTAAAGGCTTATGGAGCATTGCCGGAATTGCCCCAGTCCTTGTATGAGGCGGCCGGAGGGGAACGCAGGGAGTATGAGAAATGCCTCCGGAAATACTTAAACGATCACCCGGAGCTGCAGAATTTCCGCCTGAGCATCGTGGGTGAGACCCTGGGGAAGGAGCTGGGATCAGTGCCTCTGGCAGAATACTGGTCGATGCTTTGGACGACATCCCCCCGTTTCAGAAAACAGGCAGAAGCGGCCGGTTTTATGCAGGGGCCGGATCAGCCGGAACGTATGTTTGAAACTGTACTGGCTCATCCGGAAGGAGTCTGTGCGGGAAAGATGGATACAGAGCATCTGTTTGACCTGATTGAAACGGATGACAAGAAGATTCATCTGTATGCGGAGGAGCTGAATGAATGGATCTTTGAGATCACCCCGGAGCAGGAGGAACAGGAGTTAACGAATCCGGAGTTTCCAATGATTCTCAATGCCGGCCGCCATTTTGAAGCCAATATCAACCATACCATGCGTGACCCGGACTGGATAAAAGGCAAGCATGATACCTGTGTACTGACGATTCATCCGGCGGATGCGGAGCGGCTCCATATTTCCGAAGGCCAGACCGTAAGGCTGCAGACCCAGGTCGGGGAGCTCCTGCTTCCCGCCAATATCAGCCGTGAGACCCGCAGGAACAGTGTGATTGCTCCCCACGGATTTGGTTTCATCATCAATGGAGAACCGGGACCAGGTGTTAATATCAATATGGTTACCGACAGCAGGGATATCGACCGGCTGGCGGGAACGCCGATTCACCGTTATGTACCTTGCCGTGTAGAACCGGTATAAAGGGAGGAAAATGATGACTGAAAATAAAATTCTTTTGACCAGGCTTCACAAAGCCCAGGAACGGGACGGTTATGTTACCCAGGCGGCAATCGACGAGATCGCCGGGCAGCTGGGAGTTCCGGCTGCGGAGGTCTACCAGACAGTGTCTTTCTACTCAATGTTGTATTTAAAGCCACAGGGAAAGCATTTGATTCAGATTTGTGAAAGCGCCCCCTGTCATATTGCCGGAGCGCAGGCCGTGATAGCTGCCATGGAGAGCCAGTTGGGGATCCGGATGGGCGAGACAACCGGAGACAGTCATATCACCCTTCAGTATATCCAGTGCTGCGGTCAATGCCAGGACGCCCCGGTGCTGGTGGTGGATGGTGAATTAATGAAGTGCGTGGAGGCCGGACAGGTGGCAGAAATCCTGGAAAGGCTGAAATGAAGAGGAAGGAGAAGAGATATGGTGCAGGAAATGAGGATTGTCCTGAGAAATGTCGGGAAAATAAATCCGGAAGTAATTGATGATTACCTGCGAGAAGGGGGCTATCAGGCATTAACAAAAGCAAAGGCGATGGAACCGGCGGCAATCATCACGGAACTGGAGCGTTCTGGCCGCCTGCGCGGACGAGGTGGAGCCGGTTTTAATACCGGTTTCAAATGGAGGAGCGCGTTTCACACACAGGCGGATCAAAAATATATCATCTGTAACGCGGATGAAGGTGAGCCGGGAACTTACAAAGACCGCATTATTCTGGAACATGACCCTCATACCGTGATTGAGGGAATGGCAATCGCAGCCTATGCAATCGGAGCCACAGAAGGGTTTATCTATTGCCGGGCAGAATATTCAGAAATAAGTTCACTGCTTGAACATGCGGTGAAACAGGCGGAGGAAAAGGGCCTGTTAGCGGGATTGAAGCTTCACGTGGTCTGCGGAGCCGGTGCTTATGTGTGCGGTGAAGAGACTGCACTGATTGAATCGATTGAGGGAAAAAGGGGGGAACCGAGACTAAAACCGCCCTACCCCACAGTGTCCGGTTTGTGGGGGAAACCTACGGTGGTTAACAATGTGGAAACCTTTGCGGCAGTTCCTGTGATTCTGGATAAGGGTGCCGGGTGGTTCAGCCGTCTGGGAGCCGAGAAATATCCGGGAACAAAGATTTTCTGTCTGAGCGGAGATGTAAAAAACCGCACCTGGTGTGAAGTGCCAACTGATACCTCCCTGCGGGCGATTATTGAGGACATTGGCGGTGGTATGAGAGGCAGCGAGCCTTTGAAGGCAGTCCAGGTTGGCGGCAGCTCATGCCCCTTCCTCACACCCGACAAGCTGGATACCAGCGTGGATTTTGACTCCATGTCGGTGGCTGGAGCCGCTCTGGGATCAGGCTCCATATTTGTGATGGATGCCAGCCGCAGTATGGTGGATGTGACATACTCCATTACCCGGTTTTTCCAGCATGAATCCTGTGGCAAATGCCTGCCCTGCCGTGAAGGTACCATGCGTCTCGCGGCACTGGCAGAAGGGATTGCAGGAGGAACGGGCAGCCGGAAGGATCTGGAAACAATCAGGGAGTTGGGAACCTTTATGAATCAGGCAAGTTTTTGTCCGCTGGGGCAGTCGGCTGCGGTTCCGGTATTCAGTGCACTGGCTCAGTTTGAAGAAGATTTCCGGCAGCGAATCATGGAAGAGGAGGGTGAGTGTAAATGATCAATCTTACAATCGACGGTAAGGCGGTAACTGTGACTGCGGGAACTACGATTCTGGCAGCAGCGCAGAAAGCCGGGATCGATATTCCTACCTTGTGTTATCTGAAAGACCAGTCGGTGAAAGCCAATTGCCGTATCTGCCTGGTGGAAGTAAAGGGCGGCAGCGGTCCGGTGCCGGCCTGTGCATCGGAAGCTGTGCAGGGCATGGAGGTAATTACCGACTCTGCTGTGATTATCGCCGGACGCCGCCGCAGCCTTCAGCTAATTCTGACGCACCATCCCATTGCCTGCCAGAGCTGCGTCCGTTTGGGCAACAGCCGTCATGGCGACTTGTCAGAAGAAATGTGTTCCATGTGCTTTTACTGTGATTGTGTCAGGGACGGGGACTGTGAACTCCAGAAACTGCTTAAAAGGTATGATGTCAATGGTATGGATTATGTGTGGGCGGAGAAAGAATATGATTCTGACACATCAACCAGTTCGATTGTCCGGGATCCTGGCAAATGTATCCTGTGCCGCCGCTGCGTAAGTGCTTGCGGAGAAGTTCAGGGTATCTATGCCTGGAGCATTACCGGACGTGGGTTTCATACGGCAATTGAGTCTGCGGGTGGCGGACTTTTGGCAGAGAGCCCCTGTGTGGAATGTGGCCAGTGTGTCCGCAGCTGCCCGGTGGGGGCATTGTATGAGACGCAGAATCTGGACGACCTTCCTGATGCGGCACAGGATCCGGCAAAGACTGTAATCGCCCGGGCCGATCCTTATTTTCTGAAACCGTATCTGCGGCTGGCGGAACTGGATGAGCATACGTTTGGCGATGAAAGCCTTTCTGCCGGTCTGCGACGGATCGGGGTGGATTTGGTAATCGGAAGCGTACAGGCAGATCAGGCCGTCAATACAGATATTACCGCCGAGCTTAAAAAACGTCTGTCAGAGGGAGATACCAGACCCCTGCTGAGCGCCACATGTCCGGCCTCGGTGCAGTATCTCTTAACACGCTTTCCACAGCTTTCAGAGTGCCTGTCGGCAGTACCAGGTGCCCAGGAACAGTTTGGCAGCTGGGCTAAGGCAAACTGGGGAGATGCGGCATACACTCTGTCCCTGTCTGCCTGCAGCGCAAAAAAAATGGCGGCAGCTGAATCGGTAAATGTGGATCAGGTGATGAGTCCAAGAGAAATCAACCGGCTGTTTGGACGATCGGGAGCAGATTTAAACCGGTTAAAGCCGGTAGCTTTGGATGAACCGCAGCAACAGGAATGTCGTGATATTCCGGACTCTGATTGTGCCGGGATTCAGGAACGGGAAGTGATCCTTGACAATCAGAGAATTCTGATTGCGTCTGCCTGTGGATTAAGAGCAGTGGCAAACGTGCTGGAGCTGGCGGCTTCCGGAAATTGTCCATATCGGTATATTCAGGTTGCGGCATGTCCGCAGGGCTGCCAAAGTGCAGGGGATCTGCCATATGAAACATTATAAACAGGAAAAGAAGGGATGTAAAAAATGGAACAGAATGCTCGCAAGGCGGTCATTGTAGCATATGGAAGAGGACCGATAGCAAGAGCCGGAAAAGGTTCGTTAAAGAAGGAACATCCGGTTACCTATGCAGCCGAAGTGTTGAAAGGTGTCTTGGAAAAGATACCGCAGCTGCCCCTTGAACAGGTGGAAGACGTTGTCGTAGGCTGCGCCAAACCGGAACAGCTCCAGGGTTCCAATGTGGGGCGTATCATTGCCCAGCGGGCCGGACTTGCGGACAGTGTGCCGGGCCAGACGGTAAACCGGTTCTGTGCCTCCAGCCTTCAGGCTATCGCGGCGGCGGCTAATGGGATTATCGCGGAACAGGCTGATATTATGATTGCCGGCGGCGTGGAGGATATGACCATTGTGCCTACAGGAACCAGGCAGGAATACCGGGAAAGATGGATTTCCGAACATAAACCGGGAATTTATATGTCCATGGGTATCACTGCCGAGAATGTGGCAAAGCACTATGACATCAGCCGGGAAGAGATGGAGCTGTTTGCCCTGGAGAGTCACCGCAAGGCGGCGGCAGCGCAGGATAGCGGAGCTTTTGATAAGGAAATTATTCCTGTGAATGGCCGCGATGAAGATGGCCGGGCATTTCTTCTGACCATGGATGAAGGGGTGCGCCGCGGCGGAACTCCGGAGCAGCTGGCAAAACTTACTCCCTGTTTCATTGAAGATGGCAGAGTGACGGCTGCAACCTCTTCTCCCACCAGTGACGGGGCGGCCTTTGTCGTTATGATGAGCGATGCGAAAGCCCGGGAACTGAAGATACCACCTATTGCCTGTGTCGAATCCTTTGCTGTTGCCGGTGTGCCGGCCGAGGTTATGGGCCTGGGGCCTGTTGAGGCGGTACCGAAGGCTTTGCTGCGGGCCGGCATCACGGCAGACGATTTGGATGTGGTGGAATTAAATGAGGCCTTCGCTGCCCAAGCCATACCGTGTATCCGGGAATTAAGATTAAAGCCGGAGATTGTCAACCCCAGAGGCGGTGCCATTGCATTAGGGCATCCGCTGGGGGCAACCGGGGCGATCCTTACCTGTAAGGCTCTTTCTTATCTGGAGGATACAAAGAAAACATATGCTCTGGTTTCGATGTGCATTGGCGGCGGAATGGGAGCCGCAGCGGTATTTCGGCGCTGCTCTCAGGAGAAGGAATTATGAAGCCGGTTATGTTAAGGGAATGCCGGGAAATTACAGCGGTTCCGGATGCGGCGCTGCTTGATTTGGGAGACGGCATTGCCTGCCTTGAATTCAGATCCAGAGGAAACAGTATTACTCCCGGCATAAAGGACTTTACCCTGGCGATTTTAGATCAGTGGCTCCATGATTTTGACGGTCTTATCATTGGAAACCAGAGCAAGAATTTTTCTGTCGGTGCCAATTTGAATGTTATGAAGCAGAATCTTGATCGAAAGGATTACATGGCATTTTATCGGAATGTATGCTCCATGCAAGCGGTCACAAAGGCTTTGAAATATTATCCCAAGCCAGTCGTTGCAGCGCCATACAGGCGGACGTTGGGCGGCGGATTGGAGATAGTCCTGCACTGCCATAAAAGGGTTGCACACTCAGAATGTCTGATGGGACTGGTCGAGTTGGGAGTAGGGCTGGTGCCGGCAGGCGGCGGAACGAAGGAATGCGCCATGCGGATCGGCCGGGCAGAGCCGGATCAGCAGCAGGAAGTAATCAGGACCGTATTTGAAACACTTTTGTTAAGAAAGGTATCCGACAGTGCCAGGAATGCCAGGGAAATGCTGTTTTTAAGTCATGGTGATCCGGTGACTGAGAATCGGGAAGCGTTAATTGCTGAGGCCAAAGAAGAATGCCGCAGAATGGTTGGGAAGATTCCTCCGGTCAGGGAAGCATCTGTAGTCCTTCCCGGCAGGCGCGCCTATGAATGGATGACAGAGCATGCAAACCAGCTCCTGGAGGAAGGCAGGATTACGCCTTATGATGCTGTGGCAGGAACTTACCTGGCTGCCATTTTGGCAGGAAGTGCCGACGGTGAACCGGCAAGGTATACGGAAGACCAGCTCCTTAATCTGGAAAGAGAAGCTTTTATGGCGCTGGTACAGGAACAAGGAACATATGACCGCATTGCTTATTTTACGGAACATAATGCATTGCTTAGAAATTGACAGAGCGAGGTGACTGATATTGAAAGGTATACTTGGTGGGATTCGGGTGGTGGAACTGGGAACCCATGTAGCAATTCCCAAAGCGGCCCGGGTATTGGCAGACTGGGGCGCGGAGGTAATCAAAGTGGAGCCGCCGGGGGGAGAAGCGTGGCGCACCGTTGGCAGAGAGTGGGGAATGCCTTGTGAAGAGGATAATAATCCGGTATTTCAGACAGAAAATGCCAACAAGAAGAGCATTGCCGTAAATCTGAAAGACTCAAGAGGGAAGGAGATAATGGACAAGCTTCTTGCCACTGCCGATGTGTTTATGACCAATACACGTCCTAAAGCACTGGAACGGTTGGGCCTTTCCTATCAGGAGCTAAAGGAGAGATTTCCCGGGTTGATTTACGTTCATTTTTCTGCTTATGGGAAAAATGGGCCGGATAAAGACGCTCCTGGATTTGATTCGGCTGCCTTCTGGGGACGTTCAGGAATTCTTCAGGAATGGTCGGCGGTGGATCAGATGCCCTTCAGACCGTTTCCGGGATTCGGTGACAGTACCTGCAGCGGATACCTGGCTGCCGGAGTTCTGGCAGCGCTTGTGAAGAAGCTGCGGACCGGCGAGGGCGAGCTGGTGGAGCTTTCGCTGTATGGTACGGCGCTGTGGTTTAACAGCACCGGCGTCCTCATGGGCCAGCCCAAATATGGACGTAAATATCCGATCGTACACGGTACTGAGCCAAACGCTTTTGTTCCATATTATCAGACTAAGGACGGCGACTGGATTGTGCTGGGAAGCAGCACCTGGAATAAACATGCGGCGGCGGTATTTCGCCTGGTGGGGATGGACAAATATGCAGATGACCCGGAATACACGGATCTGGAGAAGAGCCGTACTCATTTGCCAGAGGTAATCGCCGTACTCCGGGAAGGCTATGCAAAGACAAGTACGGAGGCGGTGCTGAGCGGACTGGCGGAAATCGGCCTTGTCCATGCCCGCTTATGGAATCCCCGGGAAATCACACAGGACGAACAGGCCTGGGCCAATGGATTTCTTCGTGAAGTAACAATGGGCAATGGGGAGACGGTAGTACTACCCAACCCGCCGGTGAAATTTGAGAGTGTCAAAGAAACGGCTTATCAACTGGGACCATTGCTGGGAAGTGACAGTGATGCGGTACTTAGGGCGCTGGGATACAGAGTGGAAGAGATAGAAGTCATGGCGGAAGACGGCTGCATTATCAGAAGGCAGAAAGGGGTGTCATAATGGAGATTTACAATGTGTGTGTGGTAGGTGCCGGCCGGATGGGAAGGGAGATTGCCCTGAATGCGGCCTCCCATGGATATCAAGTGATGCTGACGGACAGAATCCCTGATGTTCTTAAACAGGCGGATATCTGGGCCAGGGAGTATCTGGCCGGGTCGGTGAGCAGGGGTAAGCTGACCCCCGGGCAGGCGGATGAGATATCAGCAAATTTTCGGACTACGGAGAAGCTGGAGGAGGTGTTAAAAGACGCTGATTTGATGATTGAATGCATTATTGAGGATATGGAAATCAAGAAAGAATTGTTTAAAAAGGCGGATAAACTGACACCGCTCCATGCATTGTTGGTAACGAATTCAAGCTATCTGCCTTCCTCCAATTTTGCGTCCGAGACTGCCCGTCCTGATAAGGTCGCCAATCTGCATTATTTTAACCCCGCTATGCGGATGCAGTTAGTTGAAATTGTCAGAGGTCCTCATGTCAGCGATGAGACTGTGGAGACGCTGCAAGAGTTTGTCTTGAGCATCCACAAGGAACCGGTGGTGGTACAAAAAGAGATCGAAGGTTTTGTTGTCAACCGCCTGTTAAAAGCAATCCAGGATGAGGCGTTCTACCTTCTGGATCAAGGTATCGCTTCCTTCGGGGAGATTGATTTGGCGGCTGAAAAGGGCTTGAACCACCCACTCGGGCCATTCCGACTGATGGATTTTACCGGTATCGATATTACTTACCGGAATCGCCGACGAGTTTATGAAGAGACAAAAAGAGAAGCAGACTGCCCGTCACCTGCTCTGCGGGAGCACTTTGAGAGGGGAGAATATGGCCGAAAGACTGGAAAGGGCTGGTATACCTATGAGTAAGAGAATAAAAACCCGCATGACAGAGCTGTTGGGAATCGAAGTCCCGATTATGCAGAGCGGGATGCAGAATCTGGCTGTCCCTGAGCTGGCGGCAGCAGTATCAAATGCCGGCGGTCTGGGAACCATCAATGCGGCCACTTACCCGGATATCCAATCTTTCCGGGCGGCCATATGCCTGCTAAAGGAACTGACGGACAAACCGTTCTGCGTCAATGTTTCCATGCTTCCCTTCGTATCGGTTGGTGAGCTGACCATGGATTATATGAAGACTTTGATTGAAGAGGGAGTAACCATTGTCGAGACCGCCGGCCGTAATCCTAAGCCGTACGTTCCGATGCTGAAAGCGGCTGGAATCAGGCTGATTCATAAGGTACCTACGGTAAAACATGCGTTGAAAGCCCAGTCAGTCGGAGCTGATATGGTTTCCATCGTGGGTCTGGAAGGTGCCGGGCATCCGGGCGCTGATGAAGTTACCACCATGATTCTGGCTGACAAAGCATCCAAAATCCTGGATATCCCGGTGCTTGCCGGTGGCGGTATTGCCGATGGCAGAGGTCTGGCGGCCGCTCTGGCACTGGGGGCTGAAGGTGTGTTTATGGGCACCCGCTTCGCAGCCTGTGAGGAGTGTATCATCCATCCTAATTATAAGGACTGGATGATCAGGGGGCAGGAACAGGATACCGTGTTAATCCAGCGGTCAATCAATAATATGGTTCGGGTAATGAATAATGAGGCGGCCAGGAAGACTGCGCAGATGGAAGTGGCCGGGGCATCCCTGGAAGAACTGCTTCCGGTTATATCAGGAAAGAAGGGAAAGGATGCACAGATGTCAGGCGATCTCCAGGG
>Ga0153928_1000974_pt1 | contig 13523 bp, 13 predicted proteins | sample TSNJ012MetaG_FD_106656 | JGI IMG/M metagenome (GOLD analysis project Ga0153928, IMG submission 106656) | Attine ant fungus gardens microbial communities from New Jersey, USA - TSNJ012 MetaG | ecosystem: Host-associated > Fungi > Mycelium > Unclassified | place: USA: New Jersey, Wharton State... | reverse complement strand
TTAGGGTTCAATTCCCCGCAGCTCTGCTGCGCTTCCTTATAAAAAACAGAACGCGTAGCTAAGATTAGGGGGATTGATACCCCGCAGTCTCTGCTGCGGGGTAGTTCATTAGACATTTGATTCATCATCAATATATGATAGGATTTTTTGACCAAAAAAAGTCATATGAAATCTATCAATATTAAGCGGGGAAGATACTCCCATTGTCATTTTGGATTCACACACTATAACCCCTAGATTTTGCAATTTTACCATAACTCGTACTAAATAAGCTAAACTATATGTCTGCTCACCACTTTCAACCTCAATAGCTTCTTGATTTAGAAACATACCAGGATCATTATTTGGAATTCCTATAAAACAAGCAAGATCATCCCAAAAAATAGTGTTGTTCCCAAATGATATAAACCTATCAATCACACCCCTGCGCTTATAGCCTTGTGTAATTTCTTTGTTCTCTTCTTCCACCCGTTTCTGTTCTCCTGCCGATTCTTTCGCCTCTTCTGCCGCCCTTTTTTGATATTTTCTATCTCCCTTTTCTTGAAAGGCTTGGATAAGACGCATAAAACTAATATCATCGGCATTTAGTTGTTGAATAATTTCGCAAGGGTATCCCCACAGAAGCAATAACGACAAGACTAATAACAGAGATAATAGCGGTTTTTGTTCCTGTTGTCATTGTCGCTAATGTAGCCATGATACTTGATGTAGTAGCTCCGGCGGTTATGGCTACATTAGCGGATTGGGCAAGGATTTTTGCCGATAGAGCGGCGGGCATTTCTGCGGCTTCTGCTTCATAAACTTTCCAAAGTGCAATAGCGACCAAGCCGCCCAACCTCTCATATTCGGATTTAGCCTGTTTTCTGGCCTTGTGGAGTTGGCTTTTAACTGTACCTACTTTGATATTCATTAAATCGGCTATTTCTTCTTGCTTGAATCCAAGAGTATGATATACAAGGATTTGCCTTTGCTTCTTGGGTAATTTGGCTAATGACTGATTGAGCCGTTCCAACATTTCAAAGGTATCATCATTTCCCCTCGTATAGTCAAAGTCGCTGGAATCCAAAGAAATAATACCATTTGGGGATTGCCGCCCATGCTTTTTATTGTAGTTAATGACCGTTGTCTTGATAAGTAAGACAAGCCACGGCAAATAGGGTTTAGTTTCGTCATAGCCGCCCAATGACTTGATAATTGACAAGCAAACCTCTTGAACAGCGTCATCAAGACAATTTTGGTCAAAGACATATTTCCTTGTGCGTCCATAAATCAGGTTTTTCGTTTCATGGAAAAGCTGTTCATATGCGTTTTTGTCTCCCCGCTTTGCTTTTGCCGCCAGCCTTTGTAATTCCTCGGCTCTCATTTTCTTAACCTCCTAAAAAATGTCTTTACTAAGTAATACAATTTTTTTTCAAAAAGGTTGCCGCGATTTTAAAAAAATTTTGAGCGGGGATGAATTTTCCCCGCCCAAGATGTCTATACACAAATGAATAACGGCGTAGGGGTTTGGAGTTATGTCCAATATCCCTACGCCGTTTGCAATGCAAAAACACCCCCGCACAGCCTTGCCAATCGACTATTGAAAATCGGCAGACTACGGGTTATAATAATACTGCAAGTGTGGCATTTCGCCGTTGGCATAGGAGACTACTTCTCTCCGACTGCTAGGGGATAAGGTGTTACCAGCACCTTGTCCCTGCTTGCTTATTCATTTGTACCTTAATTATATAGGGGTATCGCTGGAAAATCAAGCCTATATTATTCCTTTGTCAGTTTGGTTTGAAATTTTAGCTTTGTGCAAGGGGAACGGGGCCAATAAAAGGTGTGTATCTGCGAAGCCTTAACCTCTGCGGCCTTTGTGGTTGTGTTCTTTCCGTCAGCTTTGTGGAACAAGGGCAATTTGGAAACCGCCTTGCGGCGGCAATGCGGACAAGCCGCGCTAATAACAGGGTGTTCCCCCTGTACCCCCTCAACACCAGTTAGCATTGACATTCTAAAAGATATGAATTATAATGAGAATAAGCCAAAAAGCCACTTGCTAAATAACAGCAGGTGGCTTTTTTATAGCTTACCAGTCAGCAAATATTCTCGTTTTGCTCTGTAACTGGCTGGTTTGCGCTTACGGGATTGCATCCGCTTTTGCACCACCTCAAAGTCTTCCTTGCTGACGATGGCCGGGCAACCGTCTTCCACTTTTATGATGTCTTCATCAGCTTTATGTCTGTGTCCATTTCGCTTATTATCGACATCTTTAGAAGCGGAGCGGGAGTAGGTATATACTCCTGTATATTTTGGATTTCGGAGAATATTGTGTAGAGAGTTGGTGACAAACTCATCCCCCCGTTTGGTTTTGTAGCCGCTCCGGTTTAACTCCTTTACAATCTCACCATAAGAAAATCCATCAAGATACCTACTAAAAATTAGCTTTACAGCTTCTGCCTCAAAACAATTGATAACCAGTTTTTGAGTATGTGGGTCAACATCAAACCCCAACGGTGGAATCCCACCTACATGCTTGGCTTTCAATGCGTTTTCCCGTTTACCTTTTTCTGTTTCCTGTGCAAGGTTGCGAGAATAGTATTCTGCCATTGCCTCAAGCAGCGATTCCATCATAATCCCTTCCGGTTTGTCGCTGTCATAAGGCTGCGTGACGGACACAATGCTTACGCCATTGCGCCTCAACGCTGTCCTCGCGTTTATACTATCGCTTCGATTTCGAGCAAAGCGGTCGATCTTATGGATGAGGACAAGATCAAAGCCACCATAAACACTGTCGGCTATCAGCTTCTGAAACTGCTCACGGTCGGCGCTGGTGCCGGATTTCGCGCGGTCATAATATTCACCGACAATGACGACGCCATTATCATGCGCAAACTTGCGGCAATCACGCTCCTGAGCTTCCAGAGATTCCTCCCGCTGCATATCGCTTGAAAAGCGGCCATATATGACCGCTCTCAAACCTTTCAAATTACTCTTCATTTACAACTACCCCTTTCGATTCCTGCCTATCTTTGGAAACGGTATAGATGCTTTCAAAGATGGTTTTGTGAAGCTGGCTGTCACTGCAAGAATATCCGGATGCCTTAACGGTCACACGGTAAATCTTGCGCTTCTTAGCCTGCTGCTTTTCTTCTGGGATAGCTGCAACAGATAGGTCTTCTTCAATTGTCAAGGTACACTGTCTCATGAACTTTCCCCTCCCAAGGAAAATTTCATGTCACATAATGGTTGCGGACAAACCGAAAACGGTCGGTTCGTCCTGTGGTTTGTGCTAGATGCCTTTCCTCGAAAGGCCGGATTATTTGCTACAAAGCTACTGGGAGGTTCGTATCTTCGTGCATATCACGCTAAATCACAACAGTGTGAATAATCGTTGTCCTACTTACACATCACCGCTTTATGTGTATTCTACTACTCATTAAGCATCTGGCCCATAAAAAAGAAACTTCGGCCTGTATATGGGCATTTGCCCGTTTCATTATCATCGTATAACAAAAACATATTGTGGTGACATGGCACAATAATGCTTTCGTTTTTATCTCAGCAGCAGATGAACAGGTCATCCGCCCTGGTACTCGCCGCCCTTAGTCAGCACTTTAAAATACTGCAATCAATATATATCATTCCATAATTCATGTCAAGCGAGGCTCGCTAAATCCATATGCTGTTGCTTAGACTCTCATGTAGGCCAAGAAACAATTCCCCAAGCGTCCACCCGTTGCAGGTTGTCAGCCCTATTACTTTTCGCAATCGGTTACATTGGGGGATGATTCTGCCCAACATTCTAAAGATCAAGGTGTATTCGGTAGCTAAAGGGTATTCCGTGTACAGCATCCGGCTTAAAGTATAGCCCTTTATGATGATAGCCCAATCAAGGAAGCTACAGCTCTTTTTGATCATACCAATGTCCAGTAGCAGTTTATCCAATTCCTGAATATCATCCTCCAGCAGTTCAAGGTTCAGCAGCATCTTACCCTGTTGATTGGGACGATAGAAATCTGGAGGTACGGTGTGTAAAAAGTCGTCTAGCTTATCACTATCCGGCTCATAGGACAAAATCAGTCCAATCGTATTGTCTGTACTCATAATAACTGTCTCCATTTACTCATTTGATTGCTCTTTTAACCCTGTAATTTTTGGAAATCCAACGGATTAATTATAATAACATTTAAAGAGTTCTCTCTTGCATATCGGATAGTAAAGGCTGTGCCGCCGGTTGTGACACCATCATAGATGGCTATGAGCCGGGATGAGCAGTCTACCATTGCCCGGTTGCGCTGATGCATGCAGCCGTTGGTATATACTGCTTGCAAGCAGTATACCTCATCGGCTTCCGCGCACAGGTTGAAATACCGTTCCCGCCAATCCTCCGGCCAATTATTGGCTTGCGTTTCGCAGGGAAGATAACAATGTAGGCGGATATGCGGGAATTCCTGCTTCAGCTTATGCACTACCTCCGCTGCTATAATATCAAAACCCATTGCCATGCCGCTTTGAAAAATGCTATATCCCTCTGAGATACTGGCGCGAATTTCGTTTTCCAGTGTTTGCATTAGCTTGAGATAGTTAAGCAGCTCAAGGGAGCTTGTATGGGCGCAGGCCAGCAAATGAACACGTAAACTCTTGTGAAGCCATTTAATCACTCCTATTACATGATATAGATATTATATATCCATATCATGTAATAATCAAGCGTTAAAATCCTCGATATGGAATTTATATGACTTCTTTGTTAGGGAACTATATTCTTATAGTATCATAATACGGAAGAGGAAGTTACGAGATATGGATTTTTCTAAATGTTTGTGTAATTTGCGTGAAGGCAAGAACATGAAACAAAAAGAGCTTGCGGATAAGTTAAACCTAAAGCCAAATGCAATTTCAAGATACGAAAAAGGAACTTCGCAACCAAGCATTCAAACTTTAATAACTATAGCGGAAATTTTTGAAGTCAGTATGGATTACCTTCTTGGGCTTTCCAGTGTCAGAAATCCTTACAGCTCGGACAAGTTCACACCAAAGGAAGCAGAGATCATTACAAAATACCGCAAACTCTCACCGGAAAACAAAATTCGCATAGATGAACGAATCGGCGCAATGATTGATGGGCAGAGAAATTGATTTGTTAACCGTTACAAAAGGTAATGCGAAACTGCAATTTCCAGGCGATTGTGCCCCAAAGCCTGCGAAATCAGGTGTAAATCATCACGGTTGAAGCATTTATTGATTCCTGCTCTCCTTGGGATATAGGTATCCCCCTTAATTTTTGGTTCGTAGCGCGCAGGGTACACTTTTGACAATGTATCCCTGAGCGGACGGTCATGGGATACGATTTTGTATAACTCCTGTGCATATTCCCGGCGGTAGGAGTGAATGTCAGCTTTGGTGTGAATACGTGGAAATAGCTTGGATCGCCCCTCTGCACGTATCTTGGCAAGAATATCAAGTACCTCATTTTCCAAATCCGGGCGGATTGGACTTATCCGGTCACGTCCACCTTTGGATTGGAGGACTTTTACATAGAGCCGGCCGTTTATTGTCTCGAAGTCCTCAAGCTTCATCTTCCCCAAATCTTCCCGGCGGCCTCCGGTAGCTTGTGCTATGATAATCAAGTCTCGGTTGTTTTTCTTACTAAAATGCCGGTCCATTTCCTTCTTGCCCCTGCTTCTTTTAATCTTGTCCGGGGTTCTGGTCGCAATTGGAAAATCAATTTTCTCACCGAATAACTTAACGAGACCAGAACGGTCTTTCTTGAGTGTCCATTCACTATTCCTAGCATCTACCCTAGCCTGCAAGTATTCTTTTATAAAGACTTTGCAGGAATCAAGATGAGCGTACTTATTTATCCCTTTTACGCGCATACACCAATTAATAAATTCAAAAGAAGTCTGTTGATAAGCTTTCCTTGACCCAGAGCTATGAATGGTGTCGGTAGTTGCGCCGAAATTGCACTTTCCTCCCGAGGTGCGACGTAACTCCTTTTTTGCTTGATGGCGGCTTACCCCAAGCGCCATTTTATTATTAAGACGGTGAATGACCTGATTTCTGAGCGATTTTCTACCCATGATTATAAACTCCTCTCCTGTTCGTTGATTTATTCTTTGTACGTGGGTCTGTTAAGAAAGAAGCATTTTTTATACTGGTCGCCTTTCCAGCTCGACATCCGAAACCACGGGGAAATACTACGGCTTTTTGTGTAATGATTCGGTCAAATCCGCTCAGGAAGCGGATTTTGTGTTGGGGAACGAGTCTCGGGGTATCCCCTCAACTCGTTTATACTGCCATCGCAAACGATGGCAGTATAACCACTTGCTGCTGTTTTTCGTTTGTGGGCAATCCACTTCAAACCTTCCACTGATCGGTAAGGAGCCGCTGTGAAATGGATGGTAGCCTGGTCATCTATGTAAAAGGCGCCGCTCCCTCCAAGTTTGGAGAACCTCGATGCCTGATTTGTAAGGTCATTATTTTCTAAGAAACAAAAAAAGAGTATATCTACACCGAAAGGCGCAAATATACTCTGATTGTTTAATTCCGGTCAGTCGGCTAAGCCGAAAGCCTTACATCGCCGCCGAAGCAACACAAATAAAATACTTGTATGTATATATTATATCGGCGCCCAATACGCTTGTCAAGCGAGGGCTGCTTGTTTATTACCAAGGTAGTGAACCCACGCAGCATAACCATGAGGGCAATGTGCCGAACAAGCTTTGTATTGGTAAGATTTTCTTGCCATACAGGGCTTTTTGCATTATACTTATTATATTAATTCATTCTTTCGATCATTGCACGATAGGGCAAATATAGCATTATATCTATAATTTCACAAATCACATATCTGAGTTAAAATGTTTTAATACAGCCAATATGAATCGATAAGGGGCTTGATATAGGATGGCAACCATTGAAAATATCAAACAGCAAATAAATACTTTAGATGCGGGGTCTTTTCAAAGTCTATGTGATGCATATTTATCGAAAATTGGTTATCCCAACATTGTTTCTTTAGGAACAGAGCCCGGTACAAGAAAAACAACAAAAGGAACACCAGATACATACTTTTCTACTCCTGAAGGACAATATATCTTTGTAGAGTACACAACTCAAAAGACAAGCCTAACAAAAAAAATTAAAGATGACCTTTCTAAATGTCTGGACTCAGCTAAAACTGGTGTACCCCATAACAAAATATCGGAAATTATATATTGTCATACATCTTCAAATATCACGCCATCCCAAGATAGTGAGCTCAAAAAAATTTGCGAAGAAGTAGGAATTCAGTTTACTATTATCGGGATAGATAGATTGGCGGAAGAATTGTATCTATATCATCACAGAATAGCACTGGATTTTCTCGGCATATCCCTTAGTACAGGACAAGTTCAAACCCCCGATGATTTTATTAAGGGATATAATGCTAATAAAATAGCAGCACCGATAGACACTGTATTTATATTCAGGGAACAAGAAATTGTCAGAATTGAGGAAGCTTATCAAAATGTTAATGTTGTAATATTAACAGGTCCAGCAGGTGCTGGGAAAACACGGTTAGCTTTGCAATACGCTAATACGCATGCATCAAGTGCTAAACTTTATTGTATTCACAATAACGCCCTACCCATTTATGAAGATTTGAAGCTGTTTATAGATGTTCATGGAAGCTATTTCATTGTGGTTGATGATGCTAACCAATTATCCGGCCTTCAACATATTATTCAATATACTACAAGGCAGCCTGATGGATATGATGTGAAAGTATTGATTACAGTCAGAGATTATGCGGTTCAAAAAGTAATCAATGATGTTCGTGGAGTTGCCTCCTATCAGACTGTCAATATAGGTGTCTTTACCGATGATGAAATCAAGGAATTGCTAAAGACCAGTTTGGGTATTTTAAATTCAAATTATCTTGATAGAATCATGAGAATTGCTGAAGGCAATGCACGAATTGCAGTTCTTGCTGGAAAAGTAGCATGCGACACAAATCGTTTAGATTCAATAAATGATGTATCACAGTTATATGAAGATTATTACAGTGCATACTTAACCGAAAACTCTTTGATTGCTGATAAAAATTTACTGATATCGACTGGCATTATTGCGTTTTTGGAGGCAATTCATTTAGACTATATTGATTCACTGATTCCTATTCTGTACTCAAAAGGCATGGGGAGAGATAGCTTTATTGAGAACATTCGTATACTACATGAGATGGAGATAGTAGATATTTGCAATGATAAAGCAGTTCATTTCTCCGAGCAATGCCTTTCTAACTTCTTGCTTAAGTACATTTATTATGATAAACAGTTGTTGAACTTATCAAGAATGATAAAAGCATGTTTTCAAAGCAATCGTGAAAGAACAATCTCCTCAATTAATACACTATTAAATGTTTTCAGAAATAAGGCACTCTATGAATTCGTTGAAGAAGAAATAAAGACATTGTGGGACGAACTCGCACAAGAGCAATCTGTAGAATTTTTCGAATTTGTTAAAGCCTTCTATCGAATTAACCCAACTGAAACATTGCTTATACTACAACATGAAATTAAAAATACAGAAAGTGTACAACTTGATGTTAACAATATAGATACGGAAAAAGGAAAGAACTATAAAAGTGTTTCTAATGACATAATTAAAATACTCAGCGGATTTACAGATATGGCGGATTTACCGACAGCATTGGACTTGTTTTTTAGTTATTACTCAAAGCGTCCAGACTTATTTATTGAGTTTTATCATGCCATCAATTTATCTCTGGGAATAAATAAAGACTCTCAATCTCTTGGGTGTTTCACACAGATTACCCTTTTTGAGAAATTTATTGAGTATTCATGTAACTGGCAGCAAGATTTTGTAGCTATTCTTTTTATAGAAGTGGTAGAAACTTTTCTTTGCTTGTGGTTTTCGCCATCAGAAGGAGGAAAAAATCACACAATCATTATGTATAGAATTCCCCTTAGTCTATCAGATGGTGTAAAAGCATACCGAAAACTCATTTGGGAATCGATAATGTCTCTTAGCAAAGTAGAAAAATACCGAGACAAAGTGAGGAATATCCTTTCTTCTTATGGAAAACACATTGAAGATGTAAGTGTTCCTGTTTTACAATACGATTTATCGTATATCAAATCAATAATTGAATCTTCTTATCCACCGAATGAACTTTACAACTGTGTTATGGTTGAGAAAATCGTACAGATTTTCGAACGTATGGATATATCATGTAAAACTCTGTTCTCTGAATATTTTAAGGAGGAAAAATATATCCTTTATAGGCTTCTAAAAGGTCCAAGCATTTTCAGTAAGGAATTTGACTATAAAGAACGTGAACAAAAGAAAAAACAAGCAATAGAAGATTACATATTAACCTGTAATTCAGATGAATTGTATAGAGTCATTGATATATGCGAAAGTATCTCCGATCTGGATGGCCATACTGGATGGACAATTGGAGAAGGGTTAATGATTGTCTTTGATGTAATTTCGGTAAAGAATGATTACTATATTGAGTTGGTTAGATATTATTTGAAAAAAAATACACCATATAATCTGAATCCATTGAGATTGGTAAATATACTTTTTTCTATTCTCGATAATACGGAGACATATAATTTAATTAATGGATTTGAATACAAATTAAAGAATAATTGGCTATATGCTTATTATCACGAATTACCACAACGATATATTGATGAATCGGTTTTAAACAATTTGTATGCTTTTCTATTAGATTCATCCGATAAATGTATCACTTCTTCTCCGTATCGTGATATTGATTTTTTAGAAAAATATAATATTGTGGACGAGGAAGCATTCTTGAAAGGATGCAAGATTATATTAGCGAAGATGGAATATTCACCTTTCATAGTCCAAATTTACTTCGAATTGTCTTTTAACCTTTATCACAATTCGCCGCAAGACCTAATTCAAAAGTTTAAAGGACACCAAGCACTACTTGAAGATATTTATATTGCTATGTTGAGTCATGGAAATCATCATGATTATGATGGGCAATTTTTAAAAACGATTTATTTAACTTATCCTTCAATATTAGATAAGTATATTGGTTATTTGATTCATAAAGATAATGGCTCTTTTATTGATGATGGTGAACGGAACAGATTCTTTTTTGATCTTGATAACTTCGAAGAAGTGTTCAACCAAATATTGGACGCGCTCACACAAGGTCTTCAATTTCCAACTATTAGCCTACCGTATTATTTAGAGGCTATATTAATACCATGTGAAAATAAACCGGAATTACTTACAAAACAGGATATAGTAATAAGATACAGTATTCAATCATTTTCATGTGATACAACAAAGATGCGTTGCCTGTTTGAAGTTATCTCAAAGCTTGCCCTGGAGAGAAGGATTAGTTATTGGCTGTTGTTTCTTGAATACAATGAATCCTTTGAGGTTTTTAAAGCGCTTCCATTAACACCTATGTCATGGAGTTGGTCTGGAAGTGCTGTTCCCATGTATTCTGCTTGGATTGATTTTCTTGAAGCGTTTCTTCCTCATTTTACGGGTCTAAAATGGATTCAACATAAAAAACATGTTGAAGAACACATTAAATATTTGAAAAGGGATATTGAACGCGAACAAATTGATGAAATATTAAGAGGGTAGGCTTATTTCATGTTATCTATATATCATTAGTATACAATTATTTACTGTTGTGGTGAACGCCTGCTAATATTTAGCTTAGTTATGTATTTCATTTTTTATATGCAGACCAATGACAACTTAACAGTCGTAAGTTGTTTATCTGTTGCAGATACCCGTATTATTTATGCCAATTTGGAAATATACATACTGATATCTTCCCAATCAGGACGCTTTTCTATATAACTGTTTCGATTAATCGTAATACTAAACACTTCGCCTTGCACCATTGGCAAAGTGGCTATGCGTGGCGAGGTGCTCTCTCCGCCAAAAGCCTGTAACCATGCGGTTTACAGGCTTTTTTCTTTGCCCTGTTCCACGCTGATTTTTGTCACGGTCACAAGATGTCTGCCCAAAAAACAGTAATGTCTGCCCAAATTAGTGTGTTGCAACTGCATAGGATTCAATGAAATCCTTAAAACTATCATCTAGCCTCTTTGATGATGAAAAGTCTGCCTAGCTCCAGCTTGTGACCTTTGACTGCTTCAAATAGTTCCACGGCTTCGGATTGCCGTAAAAACTTTCCGACGAATCGCTCCGCTTTCGGCCTATCCACATTACCCATAACCGAAAATGGAATCATGCCCTCTTTAACGGCGTATTTAAGTGCTTTGCTGATATTGGCATGGAATTTGTGGACTGATGTGGCCTTTAGGCGTTCAAGCTGTTCATCATAAAACTCGTTGATGTCGTCTGCGGTCAATTCCCGGAGCAGGATTCCCCGTTCGCGGAAATATGGCGCAATGGCTTTTTTTACATTCAACTGATAGCCGCCAAAGGTTGTAAGCTTAACTTTCGGCTTTATCACATCCAGCCATTGTTCCATAAAGTCAGCGAATAGTAAATCGTCAACATCCGGCATATTGGTTAATAGCTCTTGCTTCTCCCTACGGGCCGTGCGGAGCATTTCTTCCGCACGTTTCTTGTTGCCCTTTACCGTAAGCCCGGTCGAAATGCTCTTACGGTCGCGGTTGCCGTATTTGTCCGTCCAGCTCAATATCATGTGATAATATCCGCGAATATCCTCTAAATGCCCTGATACTTTAATAGTGCTTCTTTGTAGATGGCCTGTTTTCATAATATCCTCCATTCCAACAGAGATTTCACCTACTATTGACACTTCAAGTATAACAGATGGAATCTCTTGTTTTCAGCAAGTGCAGCACTTTAGTAAAATATTTTTTACGTTGCCGGTGGAACTGGCGGCCCAAATACTTTCATATACTGCATAAGCATTACCTTTGGAACGCGAAACTCCCTGCCGATTTTAAGTGAGGACAGGGAGCCGTCTTTTAGCAGCTTGTAAACTGTTTTTGTGCTTACACCCAGCAGCTTGCTCACTTGCTTTACATCAAGCACATCGGGATATTCTTTGAATACAATGCGGTATAGCTCCTGTGTATTAATTTCCACGCCGACGCCTCCTATCATTATTTTCGTTCAAAAACACAAAAAAAGGCTGTATTTGTTATATGACAAAACAACCCTTTGTTTTGCTTTTGATAGATAGGCGACAAGATCGGGCGGCTGCTGGCGGCAGCTCCACAGGACTTTCACCTCCCCCCATGCTGATGGCAGGGCGCACTCTGGGACTTAACCTCAACTATGCGCGAGTTTCATTATCCGATACGGAGGCCGCCACACGCTGCCAGCGTGTACCGCTTCATGGGCTTTATCGCTCGTTTCCAATGACGGAAAGTCATGGCGCGCCTGTTGCCCGGCTGATCCGTACCGTTTGTACCCGATTTGCCTTTTATAATTCACGGCAGGGCCGCGTTTTCTTTGTCAAGGTGCAGGATATATATTGTTACTTCAAACAATATGGGCCTTTTGTCAGGCCGTAAAAGCTCACCCGCATGGGATGGGCTTTTACCGAGTGACAACACAAAAGGCCCGTACCGGGAGCGTGGAAAGGGGTTCACGCTCCCGTACAGGCTTGTTTGTTAAGCTGCGTTAAAGGTCAGGATTTTGGTAATCAGCTTTGTTTCCAGGATCGTACACATCGGGCAGACTTTCCCGGAGATCGGCCACAAGCGCGTCGCGGCTGTCGGTATTAAAAATACACATCAGATTCATTTCTTCCACGTTAAACATATTTACAGCTCCGTTTCTTTATGTTTTTTTGGTGTACTGGCAGATTGCAGGGCCGCCGCTTCTTTTTGGGCGTCGGCAAGCTGGCCTAAGATCGATGGTTTGTTGCTGGTAGCGTCCTGCCGCTCTTGGCCCCGCCGATGCTGCAACACTTCATCACGGGAAACAACGACGCGCATATCCCGTTGCCCTTTCTGAATGGTAAACGCGGCATCTTTGTAGGGAAGCGCGTTTAAGAGCTTGGCAAGTTCCTCCGAGCCGAAAGCGGTTGCGACGTAGGGATTGAGCGTTACGGAAAAAGTCTTTTTGTCCGGGCTGTTCGGTTCGCCCAGCTTGGCAATATCCCGCATGGTCTGATTGGCGTAAAAGGCGTAGCGTTCATCATACAATCTGCTGGTGTGCAGCCATAAATCGCTGGGGGTACTGTTCGCCTCGCGGTCTTTCGCCGCGCCGTCAAGCAGGGCATATAAAGCGGCGGGGTTATCCGGCTCATATCTGTATGAGGTCATTTTGGGTAGGTCAAGGGGATAGCGCCGGTTAAACTCGTCCTTTGGCATGGTGATCTGCTGGCCGTTATCGCGGGGGTCGGCAAGGTATAGCCGGACAGTATTGGACGCAAGGGCATTTTGCCGGGTGTTGTCGGCATATTTTCTTATGTCCGTTTCGTACAGGTTGCCGTAGATTTTCCCGTCCTTTATGGCCGTTACCTCAACGGTATAGGCAAGTTTGCGGTCACTTTGCATATCAAAGCCATGATAGTGAAC
>Ga0153928_1000973_pt1 | contig 13531 bp, 11 predicted proteins | sample TSNJ012MetaG_FD_106656 | JGI IMG/M metagenome (GOLD analysis project Ga0153928, IMG submission 106656) | Attine ant fungus gardens microbial communities from New Jersey, USA - TSNJ012 MetaG | ecosystem: Host-associated > Fungi > Mycelium > Unclassified | place: USA: New Jersey, Wharton State... | reverse complement strand
CGCCTGTGGATTTGTGGACAGGCAAAGTGCCTGCCCACAAGCTCCACAGGCGCCGCAGCAGCAACAGCAGAAGCGGACATTTGATGTGCTACAAAGCGCGGACACCTTCACGCGCTACGGACATCCCGCTTGTATGGTATGCCGCCGGCGCGGGAGCATGTGCGTGAGAACCGCCGGAACGGGAGGACTGCTCGATGAATGAGACGATGGTGAAGGCGGAAGCAGTGCTCGGCGATTGCCTCGCCGGCGTGCGGGTGCTCGATCTCACGCAATTCGAGGCGGGGCCGTCGTGCACCGAGGCGCTCGCCTTCCTCGGCGCCGAGGTCGTCAAGATCGAAAACCCCAAGGCGGGCGAGCCGGGCCGCACCGGCTTCCGCGGGCCGAGCAAGAGCAGCGACTCTTATTATTTCATGCTGTTCAACGCCAACAAAAAGTCGGTCACCGTCGATCTCAAATCCCCGCGCGGGCTTCAGCTCGTCAAGGACATGGCGGCCCACGCCGACGTGTTCGCGGAGAACTTCGCGCCCGGCGCGATCGAGCGGCTCGGGCTCGGCTACGACGTGATCAAGGCGATCAACCCGAGCATCATCTACGCGCAGGTAAAGGGCTTCGGAAAGGGAAGCCCCTATGAGAACAACCTCGCCTTCGACATGATCGCGCAGGCGACCGGCGGCGTGATGAGCATCACCGGCGAGCGCGGCGGCCCGCCGGCAAAGCCCGGCTGCACGCTCGGCGACACCGGCACCGGCATGCTGATGGCGATCTCGGTTCTCGGCGCGCTCTACCGGCGCAAGGGAACGGGACAGGGCGAGCGGCTCGAACTCGCCATGCAGGACGCGATGCTCCAGTACATCCGCGTCGCGCTCGCGACCAACTCGGTGTTCAACAAGCCGGTCGAACGCAACGGCGCCAAGGTGATTTCCGGCGGCACGGTGCCGAGCGGCATCTACAAGTGCAAGCCGGGCGGGCCGAACGATTACGTTTATGCCTACACCAGCCGCGCCAATCCCACCCATTGGCACAACCTGCTCAAGGTGATCGGCCACCCCGAGCTGATCGGCGATGCGCGCTACGACACGCCCGCCGCGCGCGCCGAGCGCGAGGAGGAGATCGACGCCATGATCGCGGCGTGGGCCTGCCAGCACGACAAGCGCGAGGCGATGCGCATTCTCGGTTCCGCCGGCGTACCGGCCGGTGCCGTCTACGACACGATGGAGCTGCAGACCGAGCCGTCGTTCGAGGCGCGCGGCGTCATGCAGACGATCGACCATCCGGCGTCGGGCAAGTTCAAGATGCCGAGCTGGCCGGTGCGCCACGGCGGCCGGCCGCCCAAGGTGCGCCCCTCGCCCACGCTCGGCCAGCACAACGACGACGTGCTCAGCCAGTGGCTCGGGCTTTCCGAGAAAGAACGCAACGACCTGCGCAAGAGCGGCGTGATCTAGGTGCCCGATGTTCCGCATAAAGCGGAACGGAATGCGGGAGGGGCGTGCGGATTGCGTTGCGAGATGGCAAAATCAGAGTTGTTCCGGCCACCGACGCGCGCCGTGAAAAACGCGCAGGATGTGAATTGAACTCCCTGTAAACGGTACGGCACGATGAACGGTGTTCGCGGGATCACGAGCTCCCTGGTTCCCGCAACCCGGCCCGGTCGCCCCATCTCAGGATTCGCCGGAAGCAATGTTTCAACGTTGTGAATGATATGGAGAGCAATGCGTTGAGCCGCAGGAGGGTTGTCTCGCTCGATGTAGGCACGCAATGCCGCGAGATCGTCGATGGCTTCCGGTGACCATACCGGCGTCATGAACGCCTAGGCATCGGTCGTTCGTTCCCGCTGCCCCAGGATGAAATCCAATCCTTGACCTCCCGGTGGGGAATGCCTTCGCCGCGCTCAAGTGAAGCGATCGCCTGCTTAATCCCGGCGATCTGCCACTCGTTAACGTCAAGGTACTCGTTGATCGCTTCTGCAGCGAGATGCGACCGGCGGCGCCCCGTGCGTTTAGCCAATTTCTCCAGGCGCTTCTTCGCGCGCTGGTCGACTCTCACCGACAGGATTGTTGAGCGCATCAACTGACCTCGATGACTCTCGACATACTAGATAATGCATAAACGGGGCAAGTTCACGCGACAGAGCAGCAAGAGGGTTGTGCTCTCGCCTCGCAATGACGGCTTCACGCCGCGTGGCCGACCGGTGCGGGCAACGGCACGGCGGCAACACCGCATCCTTGGCCTTGGCTGTGAATTGCGGGTCCGCGCGCAGCGCATCGAGGCTGCGCGGCGGTGGAAACGGGGCCCCGGCGTGCGCTTCCCAATCCTCCGCCGCGAACGCAAGCACCTCCGCGGCTTCCGACAGGGCGTCATCAAGTGTCTGGGCTGCGGCTATCACGCCGGGCACGTCGGGGAAGGACACGCCGTAAATTGAGTCGGGTTCCTTATGGATTAGGGCAATGTAGTGTGTCATTGGTGCCGTCATTGCGAGCGAAGCCTTTAGCGCCCGCGAAAGCGGGCGGAAGCAATCCAGAGCAACAAAGTTTCCTTGATTGCTTCGTCGCCCTTCGGGCTCCTCGCAATGACGCCTATGACGCCTCCCGCATGCGCACCGCGCCTTCGAGGTCGACCGAGACGAGCTGCGAGACGCCGCGCTCCGCCATGGTGACGCCGAACAGGCGGTCCATGCGCGCCATGGTGATGGGGTTGTGGGTGATGATGGTAAAGCGCGTGTCGGTGAGCTTGGTCATCTCGTCGAGCAGGTCGCAGAAGCGCTCGACGTTGTGATCGTCGAGCGGCGCATCGACCTCGTCGAGCACGCAGATCGGCGCGGGGTTGGTCAGGAACACGGCGAAGATCAGGGCGAGCGCCGAGAGTGCCTGTTCGCCGCCCGAGAGCAGCGAGAGCGTGGTCGGCTTCTTGCCCGGCGGCTTCGCGACGATGTCGAGGCCGGCTTCCAGCGGGTCCTCGTGCTCGACCAGGATCAGCTCCGCGGTTCCGCCGCCGAACAGGCTCGTGAACAGCTGCTGGAAATGTTTGTTGACCGTCTCGAACGAGGCGGTGAGCCGCTCGCGCGCCTCGCGGTTGAGACTAGCGATGCCCTGGCGCAGCCGCTTGATCGCCTCGACGAGATCGTCGCGCTCGCCGGTGAGCGAAGCGTGCTGGGCCTCGACCTCGCGCAGCTCTTCTTCCGCGCGCAGGTTGACGGCGCCCAGGCGCTCGCGGTCGCGCCGCAGCTTTTCGATGTCGGCCTCGATCGTCGCCACCTCGGGCAGGCTCGCGCCGGCGGCGATGCCGGCGAGGTCCGCAACGCCGTCGGGCGCGACGTCGAGCAGCTCCTGAATTTCGTGGGCGATGTCGGACAGGCGCCGCTTGGCGCCTTCGTGGCGCTCTTCCGCGCGCACCGAAGCCTCGCGCGCCTGCGCGAGCGCCTCGCGCGCCTCGCGCTCGGCCGCCTCGGCCGCGGCGAGGCTTGTTTCGGCGGCGGCGAGCGCGTCGGCGGCTGCGCGCCGCACCGCTTCCGCGCCCTCGATTTCCCCGATCAGCGCGACGCGTTTTTCCGCAAACGCCGCGGGCGCGGAATCGAGTTCCGTGCGCTCGCGCCGCGCTTCGTCCATGCGTGCCTCGAGGGTCGCGAGCTGCCCGTGCGCGCCGTCGGCGCGCTCGCGCCATTGCGCGCGTTCGCCGGCGATGGCCTCGCGCCGGCGGCCGCGCAGCTCCGCCTCGCGCGCGAGCGCCTGCGCTTCCCCGCGCGCTTCGGCGAGCGCCGCGCGCTTGCCGGCCACGTCGTTGCGCGCGTCGGCGAGGTCGCCTTCGAGCGCGGCGAGCGCCGGCTGCATCGTGAGCGCCTCGATCGCGTCGCGCTTCATCGCCCCGGCTTCGTCGCGGCTCGCGGCGAGGCGCACCTTCGCCTCCGCCAGGGCGGACTGCCGCGCGGTCATGCGGCTTGCTTCCCGTTCGGCGGCGGCGTGGTGGTCGCGCGCCGCGTCCGCCAACGCCTGCGCCTCGCGCCGGCGGGTGCGCGCCTCGGCCTCGGCGGCGACCGCCGCCCGGACCTCGGCTTCGGCAGCCTCGACGCCGCCGCGCCGTGCCTCGACCTCCGCGCGCCCAGTGGCCAGCTCGGCTTCGAGGTCGGCGAAACGGTTCTTCTGGGCAAGCCGCCGCGCCGCGGCGGTCGGCGCGTTGGCGGCGGCCGCAAAGCCGTCCCAGCGCCACAGATCGCCTTCGCGCGAGACAAGACGCTGGCCCGGCTTGAGGAGGCCGGCAAGCCGCGCGCCCTCGCTGCGCTCGATGACGCCGATCTGCGCGAGCCGACGCGCCAGTTCGGGCGGCGCGGTCACATGCTGCGCGAGGGGCTCGACCCCTTCGGGCAGCGCCGGATCGGACGGATCGATCGCCGCGCCCGCCCAGCGCATGGAGGCATTGGGATCGATCGGCGCATCGAGGTCGTCCCCCAGCGCGGCGCCGAGCGCGGCTTCGAAGCCCTTCTCGACCGTGAGCAGGTCGAGCGCCGGCGGCCACATTTTTTGCGCCTCGATCCCGAGCACCCGGGTCAGCGTCTTGGCCTCGGCATCGAGCCGATGCAGGCGCCGCTCCGCCTGTTCGAACGGGCCGCGCGCCGCATCCAGGCCCTGACGTGCCGTCGAGTGCGCCGCTTCGGCGCGCACCGCCGCCGCCTCGGCCTCGGCGACCGCGCCCAGCGCCGTCTCGACCGCGTTTGCAAGCGCCGCGAGGTCGGGTCCGCCGGCCTGCCGCTCAACGGCGGCAAGCTCGCTCTCGACCTCGCCGATCTGTCCTTCGAGCCGCACCAGCCGCTCGGAATGTTCGCGCACGGCGCGCTCGAGCTGGTTACGCCGCGCCGTAAGGTCGGCGAGGGCGCCGGTAAGGTCGCCGAAGGTCTTTTCGCCGGCGGCGAGCGCCGCCTCCGCCGCGCCTACCCGCTCAGCAACGGCGCGCTCCCGTTCCGCCGCTGCATCCGCCTCGTGGGCGAGCGCTGCGTCTTCCGTATCGAGCCGGTCGAGCGCCGCCTGCGCGTCGGCGGCAAGGCGGCTTTCGCGCGCCGCGTCCTCGCCCAGTTGAACGAGCCGCCGGTCGAGTTCGGCGATGCGCTCCTTGGCGCGCGCCTCCTCGCGGTCGAGGGTCTCGCGCGCGATCACGAGGCGCTGCAGCGCCGCGGCGGCGCGAGTCTCGGCCTCGCGCAGGCTCGGCAGCGAGGCCGCCGCCTCCGCCTGATGCCGCGCGGCCTGCGCCTGCGCGCCGGTCGCGTCGGCGACGACGCGCACGCTTGCTGCTTGCGCTTGTGCGGCCGCTTCCACCTCGGCGTTCGCCCCGACCCAGCGCAGATGGCACAGCAGCGCCTCGGCCTTGCGCAGCTGCGCGGCCACGTTGCGGTAACGCACGGCTTGGCGCGCCTGGCGCTTCAACGCGTCGATCTGGGCGGCGATCTGCGCGATCACGTCCTCGAGCCGGGCGAGGTTCTGCTCGGCGCCGTTGAGCCGCAGCTCCGCCTCGTGCCGGCGCGCGTGCAGGCCGGCAATGCCGGCGGCCTCTTCGAGCACGCGCCGGCGCTGCGAGGGCTTGGCCTGGATGATTTCGCCGATGCGGCCCTGGTGCACGAGCGCGGGCGAACGCGAGCCGGTCGAGGCGTCGGCGAACAGCAGCTGCACGTCGCGCGCGCGCGCTTCGCGGCCGTTGACCCGGTAGAGCGAGCCTTGCTCGCGCTCGATGCGGCGCGAGACTTCCAGGCTTTCATGCTCGTTGAACTGCGCCGGCGCCGTGCGGTCGGCGTTGTCGAGGAACAGCATCACCTCGGCGTGGTTGCGCGCCGGCCGGTTGGTGCTGCCGGAGAAAATCACCTCCTCCATGTCGGCGGCGCGCATCGCCTTGTGCGAGGCTTCACCCATGACCCAGCGCATCGCCTCGACCAGGTTCGACTTGCCGCAGCCGTTCGGGCCGACGACGCCGGTAAGACCGTCCTCGATTTGGAAATCGGTCGGCTCGACGAACGACTTGAACCCGATCAGCCGCAGGCGCGTGAGTTTCATGAGCCCGCGCCCCTTTCTATCCCCGCGCTGTGCGCGGCGAAGACCCTTCCCTTGCAGGGGCGGGATAGCCGCGCGCGGATTCCTTCCGCGCTCGGCGTACGGTGATTCGTCGTCGAGGACTGCCGCATCGCGCGGGACAATGAATCGGCGGCGCGGTCAGGGCAATATTGCACGCAGGCTTTTGCGCAATTTTTCCGCAGCATCGCGTCGCAGCAACGGACGAAGGACGCCAGAGTCACTGCGGCCCGGAGCGAAAAACCGTTATGGGGCTGCAAGATAGCGGTCGCAGATCGACCGCCGTCGCACTGCCCATGAGCTTCTTGCCGCTGATGAAAAAGGCGGGTGTTGACGACACACCGAACGTCTCAACGCCCCCTCGCCCAGCCATTTCACCCCGTGCTCGACCCTTCTGATTCGCCCCGAACAAGGGTCGAAGTCAGCTCTTGAGCTGGCCGTCGATCTCTTTGCCGATGTCAGCCGCGGTCGGGTTGCCGGTAAACTTCTTGCCATTGATGAAAAAGGTGGGCGTTCCCGACACCCCAAACTTCTGGGCCGCCCGCTCACGCACCTCTTTTATCCCATCCTCGATCTTCTGATTCTTCAGACAGGCCTCGAAGCTCTCCTGCGTGAAGCCCGCCTGCTTGGCGATCGCCATCAGCGGCTCGAGCGGCTTTTGCACCACCCATTCCCGCTGCTTTTCGAACAGCGTGTCGACGATCGGGAAGTAGTTGTCGTCGCCGGCGCAGCGCGCCAGCATGAAGCCCGCGACGTCGAGCGCGTTGAGCGGGAACTCGCGGAAAATGAAGTGAACCTTTCCGGTGTCGATGTATTTCGACTTGATCTCGGGAAACTGATGCATGAAGAAATCCGAGCAATGCGGGCAGGTGACCGCCGCGTATTCGATCAAGGTGACCGGCGCCTTCGGGTCGCCCTGCGTCTTCTCGCCGAGCGGGCCCGGCGTCATCAGATCCTCGTTCGACGCGTCCGCGAACGCCGGAAGCACGAAGCCGTCCGTCCCGACGCCGAATCCTGCGCCGGCGAGCGCCAGGGCAGCGGTTCCTGCACATAATTCGCGACGCGTGAGGCGCACCGGACATCTCCTCTCAAGGGTAGGACCAAGTCGGTCGCTAGCGTGAAACGACTAGTGTGGCAAGGTTACGCTGGAAGCGGCGTTGCGTTGCAAAAACGCCGTCACGATCGCTTGATCGCCGCGCCGAGACGGCCCAGCGCGTTGCGCAGGTCCTCGTCGGCCACATCAAGTGTGGCGGCAAGCCGCGCCGCCGTTTCCGGATCGGGCGCCGCGCGTGGCGGGGGGGCGGCGCGGCGCGCCAATGGCGCCTGACGCAACGAGAGCCGGCCCACCGCGCGCCAGCCGAAGAAGCGGTTGACCCGTTCGAGGATCACCGGCGCGAGGTGCTGGATTTCGATCGCGATCGGGCCTTCGACGCGGAGCACCAAGGTTGCGGGCTCGGGCGCCTCGACGTCGCCGCCGCGCTGCCATTTCAGCCGCAGCGGCTCGCAATGCGCCGCGATCTCCGCGCCGACGATGTCGCTCCAGTGCGTGACGAGCTCGGTCGACGCGAAGCCCTGGCGCGCAAACGTATCGGCGAGCGTGCGCCGCACCAGATCGGCGAGCGGCCGCGCGTGCGATTTGGCAGGCTTGTTCATGGTCCGGGGCGGTGCCAGAGGTTGATCATGAGGCTAGCAGCGCGGCGAGGGTCGAGGAAGGGCGCGGACGCGCCGAACCCCCACCTCTTGCTCGCCTGGTATGACCGGCATCGGCGGGTGCTGCCGTGGCGCGCCGCTCCCGGGGAGGCGTCCGATCCCTACCGGGTGTGGCTTTCCGAAATCATGCTCCAGCAGACGACCGTAAAGACGGTCGCGCCTTACTACGCGCGCTTCCTTGCGCGCTGGCCGAGCGTGAGCGCGCTCGCCGCAAGCCCGCTCGACGATGTGCTCAAGGCGTGGGCCGGGCTCGGCTATTACGCGCGGGCGCGCAACCTGCATGCGTGCGCGCGCGCCGTGGTCGCGCGCCACGGCGGACGGTTTCCCGACGAGGAGGCCGCGCTTGCCGCGCTTCCGGGGGTCGGCCCGTATACCGCCGCCGCGATTGCGGCGATCGCGTTTGGGCGGCGGGCGGCGCCGGTCGACGGCAATGTCGAGCGCGTCGTGGCGCGGCTGTTCGCGGTCGAGGCGCCGCTGCCCGGCGCCAAGCCGGACATCCGCCGCCTCGCCGCGAGCCTCACGCCCGCCGACCGGCCCGGCGATTTCGCACAAGCGATGATGGATCTCGGCGCGACGCTGTGCACGCCGATGCGGCCGTGCTGTGCGCTCTGCCCCTGGAACGATGCCTGCGCGGCCCATCGCCTCGGCGCCGCCGAGACGTTTCCGCGCAAGGCGCCCAAGCGGGAAGGGCGGTTGCGCCGCGGCGCCGCCTTCTGGGTCGAGCGCACCGACGGCGCCGTGCTGGTGCGCACGCGGCCGCTGCGCGGTCTCCTCGCCGGCATGGCCGAGGTGCCGACGACCGAGTGGACCCACGACTTCGATGCGGCCGCGGCGCTGCGCGCCGCGCCGCGCGTGTCAACCGGCAAGGGGAAACTCGCGTGGCGCTGCCTGCCCGGCAAGGTCACGCACGTGTTCACCCATTTCCCTCTCGAGCTTGTGGTCTACGCGGCTGCGGTGCCGGCCCGCACCCGGGCGCCGGCCGGCATGCGCTTCGTCGCACGCGCGGCGCTCGGCGAGGAAGCCTGGCCCACGCTGATGCGAAAGGTGATTGATTTGGCACGTAGGATGGGTTGAGCGGCGAAGCCGCGAAACCCATCGATGGGTTTCGCTTCGCTCAACCCATCCTACGCGTCCGCCATCTGAGCGCGGAACTGCGCCCGCAAATCGTCGATCGAGGTGAGCCCGCGCCGCGTTTCCACGTGCCAGAAGGTCCAGCCGTTGCAGGCTTCGAGCCCCTGCGCGACCGCGCCGACCCGGTGGATCGATCCGACCACGTCGCCGAGCGCCACCGCGCCGTCCGGGCGCACCAGGGCGGCATGGCGCCGGCGCACGTCGACGAGGCGCTGGCCGGCGCTGACGAGCCCGCGCTCGACGAGGGCGGAAAACGGCACGCGCGGCGCCTCGCGCGCGCTCTGCAGCGGCTCGAGCGTCGCCTGCGGCAGCGGCTCGACCGCCGCGATGCGCTTTTCCGCCGCGCGCGCGTAGCCGCGCTCGCGCTCGATGCCGATGAAGGAGCGGCCGAGGCGCTTCGCCACCGCGCCGGTGGTGCCGGTGCCGAAGAACGGGTCGAGCACGACGTCGCCCGGTCGCGAGGCGGAGAGGATCGCGCGCGCGATCAGCGCCTCCGGCTTCTGCGTGGGATGGAGCTTGCTGCCGTCCGCCTGCTTGAGCCGCTCTTCGCCGGTGCACAGCGGGATGGTCCAGTCGGAGCGGACCTGAATGTCGTCGTTGCCGGCTTTGAGCGCTTCGTAGTTGAACGTGTAGCGGCTCGTCTGCTCGCGCGCCGCCCAGATCAGGGTTTCATGCGCGTTGGTGAAGCGGCGGCCGCGAAAGTTCGGCATCGGGTTCGACTTGCGCCACACGACGTCGTTGAGGATCCAAAAGCCGAGGTCCTGGAGGATCGCGCCGACGCGGTAGATGTTGTGGTACGAGCCGATCACCCACAGCGTTCCGGCCGGCTTGAGCAGGCGCCGGCAGGCGCAAAGCCAGGCGCTGGTGAAAGCGTCGTATTCGGCGAAGCTCGCGAACTTGTCCCAGTCGTCGTCGACCGCCTCGACGCGCGAATCGTCGGGGCGCTTGAGGTCGCCCTTGAGCTGCAGGTTATAGGGGGGGTCGGCGAAGACGAGGTCGACCGAGGCCGCCGGCAGCGCGGCCATTTGCGCGACGCAATCGCCGAGGATGATCCGGCCGGAAGTGCTGGCTTGAAGCGGAGCGCGGGGCGCCACCCCGGGCGCCCCGCGACGCGACACTCGCATGACTCAGAACTCTACGAACTCTGATCACTCGGAGACGCGTGTCGGCGACGCGAGACCTACAACCGACAAGCCGCATGATGGCCTCTCAAGGTAAATAAAGTTCTGATGCAACACCGCTAAAGCAAAAATGATTGCGCCCGTAGCGCGTAAACCGTTTTGAAACTATATGCTCGGCGAGCCGAAAAGAGGACGGTCCCATGCGTACCGACGATTGGCGAACGAGCGACAACATCGAGGACCGCCGCGACGAGGACGGCGGCGGCGGTTACGGCGGCGGCGGCTTCGGCCTGCCGGTCGGCGGCGGCTTGGGCATCGGCGGGCTCGTGGTGCTCGGGCTGATCGGCTGGGCGCTCGGCATCGACCCGCGCCTGTTGATCGGCGGCGGCGAAATCCTCTCGCGCCAGGCGCCCTACGAGTCGCCGATTCAGCGCCGGCCGTCGACGAAGACGCGCGAGCCGACCGACGTCGCCGGCAAGTTCGTCGGCAAGGTGCTGGCGGCGAACGAGGATCGCTGGCGGGAAATCTTCCAGCAGTCGGGCCAGCGCTACCAGGCGCCGCACCTGGTGCTGTTCCGCGGCCGCACCTCCTCGGCGTGCGGGCTCGCGCAGTCGGCGATGGGGCCGTTCTATTGTCCGAGCGACAAGAAGATCTATCTCGACACGTCGTTCTTCGGCGAGCTCGAGCGTCGCTTCCACGGCTGCCAGGGCAAGGCGTGCCAGTTCTCCGAGGCCTATGTGATCGCCCACGAGTACGGGCATCACGTGCAGAATTTGCTCGGCATCCTGCCCAAGGTGCAGCAGATGCAGCACGGCGTGGCGAAGAGCGAAGCGAACCGCATGCAGGTGAAGGTCGAGCTGCAGGCCGATTGCCTTGCCGGCGTGTGGGCGAACCGGCAGCAGCAGAAAGAGGCCTTCCTCGATCCGGGCGACGTCGATGCCGCCCTCCAGACCGCCTCGGCGATCGGCGACGACCGCTTGCAGCGCCTGGCGCGCGGCACGGTGATGCCCGACAGCTTCACCCACGGCTCCTCCGAGCAGCGCGTGCGCTGGTTCAACACCGGCTTTAAGAACGGCACGATCGAGGGCTGCAACACCTTCGCGGCCGCGAAGCTGTAAACTGCCGTAGCCCGGATGGACGCCCGCGCAGGCGGGCGGTAATCCGGGGCAGAGACTTTTCCCGCATTTCGCTTCGCTTCATGCGGGCTACGGGGGTGCCATGCCGGGCGTCGACGAAACAAAACCGTTCGTTCCGCTGAAAATCGCGGTGCTCACGGTCTCCGACACGCGCGAGCTTGCCGACGACAAATCGGGCGCGACGCTCGTTGCCCGTATCGAGGCGGCCGGCCACGCGCTGGCCGCCCGCGCCATCGTGCCCGACGACGTCGCGGCGATCCGCGCGCGCGTGAAGGCGTGGATCGACGATCCCGCCGTCGACGTGGTCATCACCACCGGCGGCACCGGCTTTACCGGCCGCGACGTGACGCCCGAGGCGCTCGAGCCTTTGTTTGAAAAACGGATGGACGGTTTTTCGACTGTCTTCCACATGGTCAGTTACGCAAAGATCGGCACCTCGACGGTGCAGTCGCGCGCCACCGCCGGGGTTGCCGGCGCGACCTATATTTTCTGCCTGCCGGGCTCGCCCGGCGCCTGCCGCGACGCCTGGGACGAGATTCTCAAGGATCAGCTCGACTACCGCCACCGCCCGTGCAATTTCGTCGAGATCATGCCGCGCCTCGACGAGCATTTGCGCCGTAGGGCGGGTTAGCCGCCGAAGGCGGCGTAACCCGCCGATTCAAACAAACAAACGGCGGATTACGGCGCTGCGCGCCTAATCCGCCCTACAAGCTTATCTCCCAATTCTGTCCCACCAGATCGTGGCCGAAGCTGTGGTGCTTCTCCTCGGCCACGAGGCGGAAACCGGCGGCCTGGTAGATGCGCCGGGCGGCGACGAGCACGTCGTTGGTCCATAGCGTGAGCGTGCGGTAGCCGCACAGCCGCGCGAAGCGCATGCATTCGCCGACGAGCCGCGCCCCGATGCCGAGCCCGCGCGCCTGCGGCTCGACCAGCAGCAGGCGCAGCTTGGCGACTTCGTCCGATTGTTTGACCAGGAACACCGAGCCGACCGGCGCGCCGTCGATTTCGGCGATCCAGCAGCGCTCGCGGCGCGCATCGAAGCCGCGGATGAAGGCGGCCACGATCTCCGCCACCAGCGCCTCGAACTCCATGGTCCACCGGTATTCCTGCGCGTAGAGCGCGCCGTGCCGGCTCACCACCCAGCCCATGTCGCCGGGCTGATGGGTCCGCAGCAAATAGGGCGGCTTTTCGCGCGGCCGCTCGCCCATGAGCTCTTCGACCGTCCCCATGGCCTCGATCAGCCGCGCCTGCGCGCCGTCACTGAGGCGAGTGAGCATGGCGGCGACTTCGTCGTGCGAGCCGCGCTCGAGCGGCGCGAAAGCCGCGCGCCCCGCGGGCGTGAGCGCAACGTGGCTTTGCCGGCCGTCCTCGTCGGAGCGGGTGCGCGCGATCAGGCCGCGCTGGGCAAAGCCGCGCAGGATGCGGCTCAGATACCCGGCGTCGAGCCCGAGGTCGCGCCCGATCTCGGCGGCGGTGGGCGCCGGGCGGTTGGCAAGCTCGTAGAGCACGCGCGCCGCGGCGAGCGAGAACGGGCTTGCGTGCAGCCCCTCGCGCAGCAGGCCGATCTGCCGGGTGTAGAAACGCGTGAACCGGCGCACCGCCGCGATGCGTTGTTCGGAAACCGTCGGGTCGACAGAGGCGTCGTTCATGGCTGTGCCCGTAGCCCGCATGGAGCGAAGCCGTAGCCCGGATGAGCGAGGCGATATCCGGGGCAGGCCGGCATCCCCCGCATGTCGCTGCGCTCATGCGGGCTACAATCTCGGGCTACAGTCAACCAATTACTTGACTCAGTCAACTTTTATGGCTGCGGTCCGAAGAATCGCGATGCGCCGGCGGCCGAGGCGCCGCAGCAGGTCGCTTTCGCAGTGCGGAACGCCGTCCCGGTGCCCGCCGAGGGCATCGTAAAGGCGCTTGGCGACGACGAGCCCCTGCTCGGGTCGCGGCCGTCGAAACCAGGGGGCCCGCAAGGCTGCGATCGCCGGATATGCCCCCGACCCCGGGCTGAACGCCGCCGCACGGCGCTCCGGCTCGCTGGAAAGCTCGGCCGCTTCGATAAAGCGCATGGTTTCCGCGATCCAGGAGCCGTCCAGGGCAATGCCGGGCCGCAGGAACATGAGCCACGAGGCGCGCGCGAGGGCCGCGGCCGCGCGCAGCCGGCCGGCAAGGGCTGCGGGCGAGACCAGGAGCCGGCATCCGGCTATGTCGGCGACCTCCGCCGTTTGGTCGCGCGAGCCTTTGTCCGCGACGATGACCTCGCGGATCGCGCCGGCGGTCGCCCCGGGCACGAGAGCGGCGAGCGTCGGCACGAGCGCGCGCTCCGATTCGTCGGTGGCGATGATCACGCTCAGCATGGAACCTCGCGGCGCTACGTTCCGTTGATCTGCATCAT
>Ga0153928_1000971_pt1 | contig 13550 bp, 12 predicted proteins | sample TSNJ012MetaG_FD_106656 | JGI IMG/M metagenome (GOLD analysis project Ga0153928, IMG submission 106656) | Attine ant fungus gardens microbial communities from New Jersey, USA - TSNJ012 MetaG | ecosystem: Host-associated > Fungi > Mycelium > Unclassified | place: USA: New Jersey, Wharton State... | reverse complement strand
TGATATTGATGACCGTTATGAAATGGATTGTATTCGGCAATAATTCCAATTGTTTTCATCTTGTTTTGTTCCTTTCTGCGAAGTGAATCAGATGTTTTTCTATTATAAACGTATTTTTTTTGTACGTAAAGAGAAACATAAGCTATTGTTTGGTAAAAAATGCAATAATATTGTATACAAGGACTTGAAAAAAGGTAATAAAACACATAAAATAGAGACAGGAACATCTATGATGCAGTGAAATCAAGAAAAACAACAAGCAAAGGAGAGGTAATTTATGAATTTTGAAGTAGAAACATCAGCGCGTCACGTACATTTGAGCCAGGCAGATATGGATATCTTATTTGGAACGCGGTATACGTTGACAAAGAAGAAAGATCTTTCACAGCCAGGGCAATATGCATGTGAAGAGCGTGTGTCGATTGTCGGACCAAAGAAAGAACTGACCGGTGTCTCAATTCTGGGGCCGCTTAGAAAAGATACGCAAGTTGAATTGTCGCTGACAGATGCCCGTTCCATTGGTATCGCAGCACCGGTTCGCGAGTCAGGTGATATTGTCGGAAGTGGGAGCTGCAATATTATCGGACCGAACGGAGAGATCGAACTTAAGGAAGGCGTTATCGTAGCCAAGCGCCACCTCCATGCCACCAATGAGGATGCAAAAGCCCTTGGTGTAAGCAATGGCGAAATAGTTTCGGTAAAGGTTGACACTGACGGCAGAAGCCTGATATTTGGTGATGTGGTAGTTCGTGTTAATGATACATATGCGTTGGCAATGCATATTGATACTGACGAATCCAACGCAGCAGGCTGCGGCAAAGAAGTGTATGGAGAAATTGTCAAATAAAAAACGAATTTGTGAAGGAGAACATGGAATGAATATACTAGTAATAAACTGTGGCAGTTCCTCCCTGAAATATCAGTTGATCAATTCTGATACCGAGGCCGTTCTGGCCAAAGGTTTGTGCGAAAGAATCGGTATTGCGGGCAGCCAGATCGTATATCAGCCAGGTGACGGCGAAAAGGAGAAGACAGAGTCTCCGATGCCGACTCATACCCAGGCGATCAAGCTGGTATTAGATGCCCTGGTAAATGAAAAAACAGGTGTTATTAAAAACCTGAACGAAGTAGGTGCGGTCGGACACCGTGTGGTTCATGGCGGTGAGAAATTTACCAGTTCTACTTTATTAACTGAGGAGACCATCAAAGCAGTCGAAGAATGCAATGATCTGGCACCTTTGCACAATCCGGCGAACTTAATCGGAATTCGTGCCTGCCAGGAACTGATGCCGGACGTACCGATGGTAGCCGTCTTTGATACCGCATTCCATCAGACGATGCCGGAGCTGGCATATATGTATGGCCTGCCATATGAGTATTATGAAAAATACAAAATAAGACGTTACGGCTTTCACGGCACCAGCCACAGTTTTGTTTCCGCGAGAGCGGCGGAATATCTGGGGCTGCCGCTGGAAAACAGCAAGATTATCGTTTGCCACCTGGGTAACGGTGCCAGCATTTGTGCGGTTAAGGATGGTAAGTCGGTTGATACCAGCATGGGCATGACTCCGCTGGAGGGGCTGGCCATGGGAACCCGTTGCGGTGATATTGATCCGGCAATTATTGAATTTATTGCTAAAAAAGAGAATCTGGATATTGCCGGTGTGATGGATGTTTTAAATAAAAAATCCGGTGTGTATGGCCTGTCCGGTATCTCCAGTGATTTCCGTGACCTGGAAAATGCAGCAAATGAAGGCAACGAAGCAGCAATTCGTGCCAGAGCCGTATTTAACTACCGGGTAGCAAAATATATCGGTTCTTATGTAGCAGTTCTGGGTGGTGTGGATGCGATTGTCTTTACTGCCGGTCTGGGTGAGAACGATGCACTGGTACGCCGTGATGTCTGCTCTTATCTGGCTTACCTGGGCATTGAACTGGATGCCGAGGCTAATAAGGCCAGAGGGAAAGAAACCACGTTATCCACTGTCGATTCCAGGGTGAAGGTATTATTGATTCCAACCAACGAGGAGATGGCCATCGCCAGAGAGACCCTGGCCCTGGTATAAATGTATTAATGTTTTTTACGATATATGTGCAATTTACGCTTTGCGTAATTGTGCATATATTTTTTTGGAAAATTTCAGGGAAATAGCCATGGTATAAATAAAATCTAACTGCTATAATAGAAACAGAACTATCTATTGCTGATTGGAGGAGAGGGATATGGCATTAAAAGAAGTTAGTTTTCCGTCTTATAATGGGCGGGATATTGTGAAGGGCTGGATTTATACACCAATTACAAAGCCGAAGGCAATTGTCCAGATTGTCCATGGACTTGGAGAACATTCACGAAGGTATTTGCATTTAATTGTAAGATTAACAGAGGCTGGGTTTGTTGTATGTGCGGATGATCATGTGGGACATGGCAAAACAGCGTTGGATAGCGAAACATGGGGCGATTTGGGAAATAAGGGCTATATGACAACGATTGAAGACGAACGTAGTCTGTATAACCTCGTAAAAGACGATTATCCCAACCTGCCGCATATTATGTTTGGACACAGCTGGGGTTCCATTATTGCCAGAGTTTATGCAGTGCACTATGGAAGCGAAATGAGCGGACTGGCCATTTGCGGGGCGCCGGCGGTTTTCAATAACTTTTTAGATTTAAGAGAAAAAACCAGTCCCTACATCCAACAGGGAAGAGACAATGAGGTGGTGGAAGAGTTTATTATTAAGGGGTTTTCTAATTTTACTGACCGGTACGAAAATGTGAAAACGCCAAATGACTGGATTGCGGTAGATGAGAATGTTGTAGCAGATCATGCGTCAGATCCCCTGAATAATTTTGCTGCATTTAATGTACGGTTACTGCACGACCTTAGCGAGGCTGTATGGGCGGTTCAAGGGGCAGAGTGGGCGAGCAAGATTCCGTCACAACTGCCAGTCTATAACATTGCAGGTGATATGGATCCGGCCGGCGGTTATGGTGAAGGTACGTATACGATTACCCGGTGGTTGTATGAAGCGGGGCATAAAAATGTAAAGACCCGGCTCTATTCGGGGTATCGTCATGAGATTCATAATGAACCGGCTATCAAGAATGAAGTAGAGGAAGGCATTATCCAGTTTGCTGAAAGCTGTATTTAGCAAGTTTTTTTAGCAATAAATTTAAAATCCGGTTGACAAATAACAAACCCCTATGTATAATAGCATAGGTGCGTATTAGGTGTTAATATGCGGATTAACTGAAGACTGCCAAAGGATTTGCAATAGATATGGCGTCCAGGAATTATATAAACATTAATAAGGAGGTGTATACCATGTCTATTTGTCCAAAGAATAAATCTTCCAAAGGCAGAAGAGATAAGCGTAGAGCAAATTGGAAAATGAGCGCTATGAACTTAGTAAAGTGCAGCAAGTGTGGTGAACTGATGATGCCTCACCGCGTATGCAAGGCTTGTGGCTCATATAACAAGAAAGAGATCATCAGCGTTGAAAAATGATTTGGGTTTTTGCATCAGCTAAATAAAACCGCTTGGGGTAACCAAGCGGTTTTTTTGTGTTATTTGAAACAATTCGACAAAAGGTCCGGTTCCACTTTTTTTATATAAGCTTCCAGCGAGTTGCGTTCAATCAGAGCCGGTATGACGCCTTGTCTGGCAACACTGAAACCGGCGGCATAGCTGGCGATCCGGGCGGCCTGTTCAAGCGGGTATCCGTCGGTTAAGTAGACCGCCAGGGCGCCGATAAAGGCATCGGCAGCCCCGGTAGTGTCGATCGTTGAAAATTGGATTGCCGGCAGATAACCGGTATAAGCCGGATCCTTGATATAACAGCCGGAACGCCCGAGCGTAATAATGACCGATTTGGCGCCGTGTTTGATAAAGGCCTCAGCTTTCCCCTCGATGGTGGGTTCTTCCGGACAGAGCAGTTCAGCTTCCGTTTTATTTGGCATAAATATATCGATGTGTTTCATGATTGACGGATTCAATCGGGTCATGGCGGCCGGTTTTAAGATGTTCCTGGCACCGCATTCGTGGGCCAGACGGGCGGCAGCTTCGACTGCGTCGTCCGGTATCTCCGTTTGCAGCAGGCAATAGCTGGCATTCTGGAACAGGCTTTTGTGCATCAGGATTTCTTCCGGGCGGAGAGTCGCGTTGGCACCGTTTAAAAGAGTGATCATGCTTTCGCCGTTGTCCTGAAGATGGATATAGGCCTTGCCGGTTTCCGCCTGCGAATCCCGTAAAACGGCCTCTGTATTGACATGGTTTTCTTCCAGGGCCGAATAAACCAGAGCCGAGTCGTAATCCTTGCCGACCTTTCCAATCAGCCAGACCTGGTATCCCAGTCTGGCGACGGCAGCGGCCTGGTTGGCACCTTTTCCGCCGGGAATGATAAAGCAGGTATTGGTGCTGTTGACTTTGCCGGTCTGCGGTAATTCCGTTACATTCAGGGTTACGTCTATATTAATGCTTCCAACGACAATGATCCGCTTAGTATGCTGGCAATAGGGGATGTCCAGACTGCGGGTATTCTCCAGCGGATAATCGGTGTGGAAATCCCCGGTCCGGCATTCCCGCTTTTCGCATTTTTCAATCAGCCGTTCACAGACAAAAGAACCGAATTCATAGTAAGGGATGCGGATACTGGAGATTTGTGAGGTCTGAACATTGCCCCGCAGATCATCCCTTAAACTAATCAGTGAAAGACAGTACGGTATCGGCAGTCTTTTTTTGGCCATATGCTCAGTCAGCATCTGCGCCGAAGTCAGATGGGTACTGACAATGCCGGTCAGTGACTGGGTAAAGATCCGGGTGTACCATTCGTCACTTTCCGCCGGCAGAACCATGTTGTCCCGATAAGGTATCCCATGTTGCAGGAGGCATCTCTTAAAGCCCTCCAGAACCATCTTTGACCGGCAGCCGCCATCTTTTGTCAGGCACCCGACCTTTGTGTGGCCGTGGGACAGGAGATGCCTGGTTGCCTCATAACTGAGTTCGGAAAAATCAATATAATACTGATTGGGGTCAAAAGCGGCATTGATGGAACAGACTTCAATCCGGTATTCTTTGAAATGATGCTCGTGCTGCATGCTCTCACGATTCACCGGTTCCCAGATAACACCGTCGACCCGGCTTTTACATATCGTCGTGATATTTTTCAGTTCTGTTTCAGGGGAACCCTGGCTGTCATAGACCAGCAGGCCATAGCCATTTTTTTGGGCGACAGCGATGGCACCGTTTAAAAACAGGTTTGATATGGAGGAGGAATTAAGTAAGACCCCCAGGACAAAAGTCTTTGCTTCGGAAACAAGCTTGACACTGGCGTAAGGAGTATAATTATATTCCTTTACAATCTTAAGGACCCGTTTGCGGGTCTCGGGATTGATGCTCTCATCCTTGCCGTTGACGATCTTTGATACGGTAGATATGGATACTCCCGCTATTTGGGCAATTTCTTTGATGGTCATGAAGCCACTCCCTTCCATGATGATACAGAAATTATGATACAGAAAGGTTTATTTGTCAACGAAATTCTGTACAAAATACATATAAAATATTGACAAAGGCAATAATTTTAGCTATAATACATCAATAAAACTATTTCGGAAAACATTATATTGTGCAGAATTTATCAAAATAACGGAAAGCAAGGATGACGGGAATGAAAAAGAGACCATTTATCATTGATTGTGACACTGGTACAGATGATGCCATCGCACTCATGGCGGCTTTATACAGCCCGGAGATCGAGGTGCTGGCGATTACTTCGGTAAACGGGAATGTAGCTCACCGGTTCACATCACAGAACAATCTGAATCTGATGGAGTATCTTGATGCCGATATCATGGTTGCCAGGGGAGCCGAGAAGCCGCTGTATTTGAGAGCGCAGGAATTCGGTGACACTCATGGTCCAACCGGATTCGGTGACATTGATCTGCCGGCGGCCTCAAGAAGTCAATTTGCAAAAGAAAATGCAATTGAAGTGATCCGCCGGAACGCATATGAGCGGAAGGGGGAGCTGGAATTGCTGGTGATCGGTCCGATGACCAATATCGCCATTGCCCTGTCACTCTATCCGGAACTGGCACGGCAGATCAAATATATCTGGTTTATGGGCGGAGCCGTTAAGGGCGGCAATGTCTCCACTGTTGCCGAATTTAATATCTGGGTGGACCCGGTGGCGGCCAGGCTGGTTTTGGCATCCGGAATCCCTTGTACCATGGTTGGCCTGGATGTGACGGAACTGGCGGTCATGAACCGTCAGGACGCAGATGTGATCAGAAGTATGGGCACGAAAGCAGCAGTGCTGACGGCCGATATTCTGGAATATATGTTTCGGCGTAAAGAAAAAGGCGGCGAGGATGCGTTGATGCACGATGCACTGGCACTGGCAGCGGCCTTATGTCCGCAGTGTCTTGTGGGCAGAGATTATTTTGTAGATGTGGAGTGTACGGATTCCTGTATGGCAGGACATACGGCGGTAGATCTGAAAAACCGGCTGCGGCGGCAGCCCAATGTGAATGTGGCCATGGAGCTTCACCTTGACCTGTTTAAGGAATGGCTGATTGGCTGCATTGGCAACAGTATTATAAGCCATCAGGCTGATAATAAAACCCAAACAAAAAAAGGAGGATTTAAATGAAAAAAAGGGGGAAGAAAGTAATCGCAGTTTTGGCTGCCGCAGCAATGGTCATAGGACTTGCAGCATGCGGTAAGGGCCAAACGGACCCAACTGCCGGTGGGACTGCGGCCACCAGACAGGAGTCAGATACTGCGAGTCAGGCACCGGCCGACCAAAATACGGAGAAGGGCCGGATCGCATATATTGTCGGTAATCTGGGGGACAAATCCTTTAACGATTCCGGTGAAGAAGGAATGAAGACCTTACGTGCCGAAGGCTGGGACTGCAAGACGGTTGAAACCGGTGATGAGACAAAGGCGGACAAGTGGGAAGATGCAATACTGGATACCATGGAAGGCGGCTATGAATATATTGTGGCTTCGTCCACATACCGTGATATTTTGATCCGTCTGGCCAGGGAGTATCCGGAATTGAAGTTTATCTGCTTTGATGACGCGATGGATGAAGCCGAGATTCCGGAAAATATGGCGTTTATCTTCTATGCCCAGAACGAGGGTTCCTATATGGTCGGACAGTTGGCGGCCGGTATGTCAAAGTCTAAGGTGGTGGCAGTCAATGTGGGGATGGATAATCCGGTCATTGCTGACTTTGTTACCGGTTTTGTCAATGGTGTTCAGGATTATGACCCGGAGTGTAAAGTGGTTAAGGCCACCGTCGGCTCATGGACTGACCCGGCCAAGATGAAAGAACTCTGCCTGTCGCAGGCCAGAGATAAAAAAGCCGATGTCTTCTATCAGGTGGCGGGCGGTGCCGGCGGCGGTCTGTTTGAAGCTTGTAAAGAGTTAAATACCTGGGCAATCGGAGTGGATTCTGACCAGTATCAGTACTATAAAGATTCGGAGAATCCGGAACTGGCAGATGTAATTGTTACCTCGATGCTGAAAAATGTCGGTGATTCTTTCGTGTCCTTCTTCCATGATATTGAAGATGGAAAGGATGTCTGGAAGAAAGTAAACAGTCTGGGGCTGAAAGAGAATTCGGTTGGATATGTGGATAATGATTTCTTTGAAGCAACCGTTCCCGAGGATGTCCGTCAGAAGATGGCGGAGGCCCAGGGGCAGATCATCAGCGGCGAAAAGACGGTAAAATCCTACTACGATTTTGCGGATGAGGCGGAGTATCAGGCAATGCTTGACAGCGTGGCGCCGTAACAGAACAACATGTAAACTGCCGGGATTTTTACCGTAATTCCGGCAGTTTGCCGTAGGAGGAAGATATGTCTGGTGAAGTACTTAGAATGGAAAACATTACGAAGATTTACAGTAATGGTTTTGTCGCCAACAAGGATATTACCTTTTGGCTGAACGAGGGGGAGATCCTTGCCCTGGTGGGAGAAAACGGAGCCGGCAAAACGACTTTAATGAAAGTTCTCTTCGGACTTGAAAACGCCCAGTCCGGAAGTGTCCTGGTCCGGGAACAGCCGGTTCGGATTCAGAATACGCTGGATGCCATCGCTAAGGGCATCGGCATGGTACATCAGCATTTTATGCTGGTTCCGTCACTGACGGTGGCGGAAAATGTAGCTTTGGGAATTGAACCGATGAAGAAAGGTACCTTTGACTATAACAAAGCAGTGGAAATGACCAGGGAGGTAGCGGAAAAATATCACTTTAATATCGATCCCAGGAGGAAAGTCATGGATCTTTCGGTTGGCCAGATGCAGAAGGTCGAGATCATGAAAGTTCTGATCAGGGGCGCGAAGATCATCATCATGGATGAACCGACGGCGGTTTTGACGCCACAGGAAACCGATGAATTGTTTGAGCAGCTGATCCTGTTAAAGGAAAGCGGGCACTCGATTATATTTATCTCCCACAAGCTGGAAGAGGTAAAACGGATCTGTAGCCGGGTCACAGTCCTGCGTCATGGCCGCTGTCTTGGCAGCTATGAACTGGCGGACATGAGTGAATCTGATATCTCTAAGCTGATGGTCGGCCGGGATGTGGTACTGAAGATTGAAAAAAAACAGCCCAGACCAGGTAAGGTTGTTGTACATATTAAGGATCTGACGAAAATCAATGAGATGGGCAAGACGGTCCTGGACGGTATCTCGCTGGATATCCGGGCGGGAGAAGTAGTGGGCATTGCCGGCGTTGAGGGGAATGGCCAGAGCGAGCTTTCCGATGTGTTGTCGGGGCTTGGCATTTTCTCCTCCGGAGAAGTGTTGATCAATGGAGCCAGTATCACCGGGAAGACCGTTCATCAGATCCGGCAGCTGGGTCTGGCATTTATACCGGAGGACCGGATGCTCTTTGGCTGTGCCGGCGATATGTCGATCCGGGACAATATTATTGCGGACCGATTTTTTAAGCCGCAATACCGAAAAGGAATGTTTATTAATCGCAAATATATTGACAAGATGGTGGATCGGTGTATTCAAAGGTTTGAGATTGCCTGTGATGACCGGAACCAGCCGGTACGGTTGCTGTCCGGCGGTAATATCCAGAAGGTCGTAATTGCCCGAGAGTTTACCTCCGGCAGCAATTTCATCCTGGCAAATCAGCCGACCCGGGGCATTGACGTTGGTACGGCAGAAATGATCCGCAAGACAATCGTCCGTAAATCCAGGGAAGAAAAGATCGCTTCGCTGCTGATATCGGCGGATCTGAATGAAGTACTGGAATGTTCCGACCGGCTGCTGGTAATGCGTAAAGGCAAAATCGTGGCCGCATTCCGGCAGGCCAATCTGGTGTCGGAAGGTGAACTGGGAGAATATATGCTGGGTATTAAGACCATGACGGCAAAAGAGATGGAGGACGTGCTATGAGTAAAACAAGACGAATTGAAACAACCGTCGAGCTGGTGCGTATTCTTGTTGCGGTCGGTATTGCTTACGGTATTGCCCTGGTGACCTTGATTGCCATCAGTGATGATCCGGTCTATATCATCCGGCAATTCCTGTTAGGGCCGTTTTCTTCGGCGCGGCGAATCGGCAGCGTAATCAATCTGGCGATTCCGTTTACGTTCACCGGCCTGTGCTTTTGCTTTATGTATGCAGTGAATAAGTTTAATCTTTCCGGTGAGGGTATCTTTATGTTTGCCGGGTGTATCGTTTCCCTGGCGGCCATCTCACTTGGCGGGAAGGGACTGCCGGCTCCGGTCATGCTGTTGATCCTGATGGCGGTGGGCATGGCAGTCGGATTTGTGGTCTCCCTGATTCCCGCCTGGCTGGATGTTAAGTTTCATGCCAATATTGTGGTCGTTTCCCTGATGCTTAACAGTATGCTGGCATTTTTGTCGGTCTGGGTACTGAAATATTTTATGCGGGATCCTTCCATCGGCTCCATGGGATCATTTATGATTCCGGACGCAGCAAAGCTTGCTCTGATCTTTGGTAAATTCCGGGTTCAGTCGGGATTCTTTGTGGCGCTGATTGCCGTTGTTTTTGTTGCAGTGCTGTTTTTTAAGACGGTCTTCGGTTATAAGATGCGGATTGTGGGAAGCAATGCGAACTTTGCGAAAGCAAGCGGAATTAATATGACCAATACAGTGATTCTGGCCCAGCTGGCCGGCGGTATGCTGGCCGGTCTTGGCGGTACCTGTGAAATTCTGGGCAACTATGACCGCTATAAATGGGTGGCCGGCACCCAGCATGGCTTCGACGGCCTGATGGTTGCCGTTCTGGCCAGAAAGAATCCGCTCCTGGTTCCTGTTGCCGCGATATTGCTGGCCTATCTCCGAATCGGTGCCGATGTGGTAAACTCCAGGGGTGATATTCCGATTGAGTTCATTACCGTTATCCAGGGGATTGTAATATTGCTGGTAGCGGCCGAGGAATTCATGGGCCGATATAAGAAGCGGCTGATTTATAAAGCGGCCGAGGAAGATATGAAGGAGGATCGGGAACACGTATGTTTACATTAGAATGGTTTGGCAATTTTGGATATTCCGTACTGCGTTTGTCGACACCGCTCATCTTTGTGGCATTGGCAGCAGTTATTAACCAGAAAGCCGGAATGCTTAACATGGCTCTGGAGGGAATGATGCTTTCGGCGGCTCTGGCCGGTGTTGTGTTTGCCGGCTTTTTCGGGAATGTGTGGGCCGGCCTGCTGGGAGCGGTGTTCTTTGGCATAGTGGCCGGCGGGGTACTGGCGGTATCCAGTCTGTCCGGTAAAACAGATCTTTACCTGACCTGCATTGCCTTTAACCTGATTGCCGGCGGCGGCACGGTCTTTATCATGTATATGCTGACCGGGGAAAAAGCGACGACTTCGGCAGCGGTGAAAGCTTATGCGATACCTTTGGTGACGATCCCGTTGATGGATAAGATTCCGTTTTTGGGAAAGATTCTCTCCGGGCACAACCTGCTTACTTACCTGGCTTTTTTAAGTATCTATCTGGTATGGTTTTTTCTGTACCGGACACGGCTGGGGCTGCGAATGCGGGCGGTTGGTGAAAACCCGCAGGCAGCATCGTCGGTAGGGATCAATGTGAAAAAAATCGGTTATCTGTCATTCCTGATTTCGGGAGTGCTCTGTGGCTGTGCCGGAGCATTTATGTCTATGGGCTGGGTTAATTTCTTTATGAAGAATATGACCAACGGCAGAGGATACATCGGCTTGTCAGCTATGAACATTGCCGGCGGCAATCCGGTCGGAGCTGCGGTGGCAGCTGTTTTCTTCGGTTTTTCCGATGCTCTGGCAACGATGCTAAAGAGCCAGGGGACCAGCTTCCCGACCGAGTTTATCGAAATGATTCCCTATGCGGCAACGGTCATTGCCCTGGTATTGATCAATATGATCCGGATCAACCAGAAGAAACAGATTGAAAAGGGACGGAAGAGAGAAGGGGTATAAACGGTGGAAGCGTGCAAAAGGGTATGGATCGACTGCGATCCGGGGATTGATGACAGCTTTGCCTTACTGCTGGCCCTGAAGCATCTGGCGGTGGTGGGAATCAGCACGGTCGGGGGGAATACCGGACTGGAGCATACATTTCGCAATGCCTGCTATGTGACGGAACTGGCCGGACGGGGAGAGATTCCGGTATATGCCGGCTATGACCTGCCGATGATCGCCCGGCCGGAGCGGGCCAAGCATGTCCACGGCAGCGGCGGACTGGGCAACATCATGGTTCCGGAGCTGAAAGAAACACCGCCGGGGGAACATGCGGTGGATGTCATCATTCGTGCTTTTGGCCATCCGGCAGATCTGACCATGGTAACCCTTGGGCCGCTGACCAATGTGGCACAGGCACTGTTAAAAGAGCCGGAGTTAAAACACCGGATTCCGGAAATTGTCTGTATGGGCGGTTCGGTTACAACCGGGAATCACAATGCCTGTGCGGAGTTTAACATTGCCGTGGATCCGGAAGCGGCCAGGATTGTCTTTGAATCGGGGATCCCGGTCCGGATGGTGGGACTTAACCTGTGCCGGCAGAATGAGATGACAATGAGTGATGTGAAACGGCTTAAGGCGCTGCCGGGAACGGTCGCGGCATTTGCTGCCAGGCTGCTGGCGTATTCGGTGAATCAGAGGCGCCAGGCACAGCTGTGTGATGCCTGTACCATTGCCTGGCTGATTGATCCGGCGATCATTCCCTGTGCTCTGCCCATGCATGTGGAGGTGGAGACAAAAGGAGAGTTTACCAGAGGAATGACCGTCTGTGACTACCGGGAATATATCGGGACTGTGCCGGGGGAGGATATTGGCCGGAAAATCGGATATCCGGTGGAAACCGGGGAAAAGAATGTACTTGCGGCAATGGAATTTGATCAGGCACGTTTTAAAGAACTGCTGTTTTGCACCATAAAAAGCTACGAGGTATGAGTATGAAATTATTGAATTTTGGTTCTATGAATATTGATTATGTATATAGGGTGGAGCATTTTGTCAAAAAGGGGGAGACGATTTCTTCAGAATATCTGAATGTGTTCAGCGGCGGGAAGGGGCTGAATCAGTCGATTGCCCTTGCCAGGGCCGGTGAGCACGTATACCATGCCGGAGCGATCGGAGGTGAAGGCGGTTATTTGCTGGCGGTCCTTAAGCAGGCCGGTGTAGATACAAGCCATGTCACTGTTGATGATCAGGTGAAGACCGGTCATGCGATCATCCAGAATGACAGTGAAGGGGATAACTGCATCATCCTGTTCGGCGGCGCGAACCAGAGGATCGGTAAAGAACAGGTGGACCGGGTTTTGTCTGATTTTCATGCCGGTGATGTGATCATTCTACAAAATGAGATCAGTGAACTGGGATACATCATTAGCCGCGCCCATGACAGGGGGATGATAATTGTACTTAATCCATCGCCGATGAATCATCATATCTTTGAACTGCCGCTTCATCTGGTGGATTACTTTTCGGTGAATGAGGCGGAAGCGGCAGCTCTGGCAGGGGCTGCAAAGGAACATGAAGAAGCGGTTCTCCACAGACTGGCGGCCCGGTTTCCGAAGGCCAAAATTGTCATGACACTTGGGGAAAAAGGGTCCGTTTACTGGGATGGCGAGAGGGTGTATCACCAGGCGGCGGTGAGAACAGTGGCTGTTGATACAACTGCAGCCGGCGATACCTATACCGGATATTTTATTTCGGGGATTGTCAGGGGGGAAGCAATTGAGGAGATTTTATATAAGGCTTCGGCGGCGGCAGCCATTACCGTAAGCCGGCCGGGAGCGGCACCTTCGATTCCGGAACGCAAAGAGGTGGATTAACCTGCACGAACAATTTTAATGTTTTGGAACCCTTTTTCTGCGGCCAGTTGCTTTAACTGTTCCATTTTCGCAGAAGATGGCGATGTCATCCGGCTAAATGGGCCGGTTACACCATCGCTGCGAAAACGGATCAGTTTAAGCAAGGTATGTTCTTTAGCGTGTTCCGTAACCTGTTCGGCGCTGTTCTGAATGATCTGACTGGCATCAACCCAGTCCTCCTGTTCCAGACATACCACCCGCAATTCGGTCA
>Ga0153928_1000969_pt1 | contig 13553 bp, 8 predicted proteins | sample TSNJ012MetaG_FD_106656 | JGI IMG/M metagenome (GOLD analysis project Ga0153928, IMG submission 106656) | Attine ant fungus gardens microbial communities from New Jersey, USA - TSNJ012 MetaG | ecosystem: Host-associated > Fungi > Mycelium > Unclassified | place: USA: New Jersey, Wharton State... | reverse complement strand
TTGTCATAAATACAGTCACTGTGAGTATGTTGCTGTTCCCATCTTATTGCCTTTGTTATGAAAGTCATTTTGTTAGAATGGACTGACATATGAGCAGTGACATACTGGAATGGAATACTCCAACACTTCCATTCTAGTGTTATGAAATATATCCACACAATATAATAACAGGCAATAGCCAGCTGAGGCCATATATATATATTCCTCATTCATCCCATTACTCCCTCAGCTGCAATACACTGTGACATCTGAGGTGAGACTCTACCATGCCATTTTACTATTGCCTCATAGTTAAATGTCTTGTATTAAGTTATGGGCCTAGCACTCTAACTTTATTTCAGTATATTCATAAAGTATAAGGGTGACTAGAGCAGAGCAACTCTAGGAGAAACCTCAGTCTATAAATATGCTCTAGAGTACATTACAACTCACCTCTAGGAGAAACCTCAGAGAATAGGATGAGGCTTCTGGAAGGTATCACAAATGGCCACTTACTGATTTGTAATTGAGGAATTTGATATTCAAAAGCCTCAAAAAAGCAAAGTTCAGACAGTAGCAAAAGATATTGTTAAGTCTGAGGTTTATCCTCAGACATACAGTCCTTAAATACATGATTGTGGTAGTCTGTGCACTAGGACAGACTACTATATGATCACTACCTATTGTTCTACATATAGGAGTGCTATTGTTCTTGAAATAGAGATAACCTAACTATCTTAGGGTAGTCCTTTGTTCTATTCAAGGACAGATAATAATCTATGAATAAAGATTAGTTGTTATGAGAGCCCCAAACAGGAAAAGGTTTCCCATGTATTTGAACACTTAATCCAAAACCTCAAAGCATACAATGGAGTAAGAATATAAATAGGGTGGGGACTCAGTAAGTCAAATCACGTGATAAGGTCAGGTGATCATAGAATATTCTGGAAAGAACATGTGATCACAGGACTCTAGGATACAGCCACTGTAGTAGTAGTATAAGTAGGGCTGCAATCCAATGAAGAACTCTATCGAGTTCTTCTTGAACATCCATCTAGGGTGATCACTAAGGACATTCATTGTCTATCGATAACATTAGTATTATAACTTGGTAAAACAGCTAAGTCATTATTTACTTTACTTTACTTTACTTTACTTTTCTCATTTGGACTAATTATACAAGGAAGGAGTACAGCAAAGTATTACATGACATGTCATATAATAATTGTGGGAAAGTAGTATACAGACCATATAGTAGTTGTATAAGTAGTATACAAAATCTAATAGAAACTTGTTAGGGTCATGTGACACATAATATCAGTCAACAGATAATACAATAATTACATAATAATATATATAATACTGCTATGAGAGAAGGTTCCTTAGCCTCAATCTACATGATAACTGACAACTATCCTTGAATTACTTCAAGATCCTAACAAATTAAAGCTCACTAATAATTTAACTTATAGTTATTAACCAAGCCCTGCTCTGCTCTGCCTAGTTAAACCCCAGTCAAGTAAATGGTCTATCCAATAACTTGCTCCCAGTCCAATGTCCCTAGCCTAGACCCCACTAAGTTGGATGACCCAACTATTTACCTAGATAGTACTACCGAGCTCCAAGAAACTACTCAAGAATTCAATTCAAACCAAAGTAATAACCCTGAGGTCCTAAAGCTCCAAATTCAATTAGTCCAAATCCAACTCCAACTTGCTACTGTTAGACAATATATACCCTGAATGTACTCTGCTGAGCCTGTTGCACTACACTCTCCAGAAAATAATTGCTTTTCCCTATTTGCTCCAGATAATAACTACAAAGATGAAAAAAGCCCATAGATCCAACTATTCTATGAAGAGGCTAATGATTTTGATTGCTTTCTCACCAAAATTAATAGTACATTTTTATTGGTACTCCAAAACTTTGCAAATGATATACAATATATTGTATTCATCTGCTAGCACCTTGAAAGAAATGCTATCTTATGGGCCAAGCCAATACTTACTGGAAAGGATTTTATTGTTGCTTAGTTGTGAAGGCTTAGTGACCACTCAAGGTGAGTGTTCAGGAAGAACTCAATAGAGTTCCTAGTTGGATTCCTCTAGATACTTATACAAAAATTAAATAGTTTGTATACTTCTCTTCTATGATTATATGATCCTTACTAAGAACTATCTATCTATATCTTACATAATCCTACCCACACTATTATATCTTTTCCATGTTGTATTCTTAGATATTTCCTATCAAGTTAATGAATACATGAGAAATAGTTTCCTTCTTGGTTATCTCATAACAGATTTGAAACTATAGAGTGACTGGACCAAGTTTTTTACTGCCTTCTGTGAACAATTCCAGGACCCCAATATTCATGACCACCTGACTGAATAGTTGTACTCACTTAAACAAACAAAATCTGTCAGAGAGTATACCTTCCACTTCAAAAACCTTGTATGCAAAACCAATCAATCTTATGCAATATAGGATAATATATTCTATAGGAACCTAAAGGACAATGTGAAGAACCTGCTCATAGAGGTTCTATATTACAAAAACAACTATGAAAACATCAAACAAACTGTTCTAGAAGTAGATAGAAAATGGACCTTCTATCAATTAGAAAATCTATACCATTCTCTTTTGCTTGTAATACTTCTGGCCCCAGTACAGCAACCCCCTTGACTTATACCAAACCTACCTCTACTAATCATCCTTTCTCTTGCTGTGCAGAACTACTATTACAAGATGAGAAGAATGGACAATATTTTCTTTGCCTTTGTCTATATTGTAGAGGGTCTGGTTACATAGCTATCTCCTATTCTGCAAAGATGCCCCAACCTCAATTAAATGCTACTAATTCCTCAATCTTGAATGTGTTACAAACTTTATTCAGACCATAACTCTAGGAATACTTGACTGATTTTGATAGTCTAAATGGCTACCAAAAGCCATTAAGAAGACCTTTCAAATGGTATCAAAAACATCTCAAAGCAATCAGTATTCACTGAGTTATCAGTAGATCAGTCTGCAATCACCAAGTTACTAGATACTAAATCACTGATATCTTGGGAACTGCTTGACATAATTGTTTGCTTCAATGACTATCATGAAGCTCTCTTCAATACACTTTTTTCAGCTATAGATAGAACCTGAGACAATAAGATCCCATGAAGATACAAGGTTCTCAATGTTTGTACATAATATTGATCTTTATCCATAGATTATCATCTATCCTTAAATAGAACAAAGGACTGTTCTAAGATAGTTAGGTTATTTTTATTTCAAGAATAATAGGTAGTGATCATATAGTAGTCTGTCCTAGTGCACAGACCACCACAATTATATATTTAAGGACTGTATGTCTGAGAATAAACCTTAGACTTAACAATATCTTTTGCTACTGTCTAAACTTTGCTTTTTTGAGCCTTTTGATTATTAAATTATCAACTCACAAATCAGTAAGTGACTATTTGTAATAGGATGAACCAATCTCATTGTCCCAAATAGAAGCTAAGATGGAAAAAGTATAAGCTTGACACAGAAGGCTATCTCTATACTAGGCTCTATGCTCAATCATGCCTACCAAACCCTTACTTCTTCTACAACCAATATAACTACTATGCTGCATATGATCATAAAAGAAGAAATAAACTAGAGAATTGTTCATTACTTGCTTGATTGTGGTATAATTGTCAATTTTATTAGTAAAAGCTTTACTAAAAAACTAAACCTGACACCAATATCCAGGCTTAATGAGCCAGTAAGAGAACTAGGTAGTAAGATCCTATCTAATATCCCCTATATATATACTACTTACAGTATACCCTTCAAGGAATACCTTTTGAGAACATGTTTATTGAAGTCTCAACAGACAGATATTAAGTAGTACTAGAGTTACCATGGTTCCACTAAGTTAACCCTAGAATAGACTGAGCAGACCTCTGGGTTCAATTTCAAAGGCAACCTGAACACCTTCTAGATATTCAGAAAACAATACCTCTACTAGACTGGATCTCTTTTAGAAGACAAAACTCTATTCTATCTATTACTATAAAGAGCTACTATGTTCTTAAACCAGATATCCCAGTACCTTTGCAATACCAAGACTATATAGATATCTTTAACTCTAAGGCAATATAGCAATTATCTTCCATAGAGAACACTTAGACTACACAATAGACCTGATAGAAGGTCAAATACCATCTTGCTAACCAACATATTGCCACTCTGAAAAAGAACTAAACCTACTCAAGAAATTTATCAAAGATATAGAGTCAAGATAATTCATCTACCAAAGTACATCCTCTGCTATCTTACTAACCCTATTCATACAAAAAAAGAATATTCTCAACCTTTACTTGTATATAGACTATTAAACCCTTAACAAAATCCATAGTGCCTAATACTTTACCAAAATTGATCTAAGGGAAGCATTTTATCTCTTTAGGATCTAAAAGGGCAATAAATAGAAAATAGCCTTCTGAATACCCTTTGGCCTCTTTGAGTTTTTAGTTATCTCTTTTGGTCTGTGCAATGCCTCTGCCTCATTTCAGAGTTATATAGACCAAATATTCAAGGGACTAAAAGACAAACTCATTACTTACTTAGACAATATCCTTGTTTATGGTACTACATTAGAAGAACTATGCATATAGACAAGGTACTGCTTATAGTACCTGAGAGAAAACAAACTGTTTACTAAACTCAAAAAATGTGAGTTTGAAGTTACTGAAACAAGAATGCTAGGCTTTGTAGTAAACAAAAAAGGCATTACCATAGAATCTAAGAGAGTAAACATGATTCCAGACTAGCTAGAGCCTAAGATGCTCACTCAAGTACAGAGGTTCATAGGATTTGTGAACTTTTACTATGTTGGATATCCTAAAACCTATTACAGATCTAACAAAAAAGAATACACAACTATTCAAGCAGAATACTATAGCATCAGAAATAATGAGGAAAATAAAACACTGCTTTACTATAGAACCCTTACTCAAGAGATTTGACCCAACAAGGCCTATACATATATTCACAGATACCTTAGGTTATACAGCTATAGCTATACTAATACAATGGTATAACAATTACCTATACTCTATATCATTTTGGTCATAAAAATTTACCTCTACTAAGCAGAACTATCCTATCATAGAACAAGAACTGCTACCAATAGTTGAAGCCTTGAATTACTGGCAACACTACTGTGAAGATACAAGACATTATATTCAAGTCTATACAGACTATTACAACCTCCAGTACTTCAATACTCTTGAATATATAAACAAATATCTAGTCTATTCGTCGACACAACTACAATGCTTTGACTATACCATCTACTATAGGCCTAGTCAAAAAAACCCTACAGATGCTCTTTTATGCCACCTTGACTATTATGTTGATTCTAATAACCCAGGTTAGTCTACTCAATTTAAATTAGAATTTCATGTAACATACCCAAATAAACTTGACTACCTCTCAAATATCAAACTAAGTCTCAATACAACTACCTCATCTAATGACCTTTACCAGAGAATATATAATATCTATTATAATGATAAGTACCTAAATACAATGAGACCTAAAGAGAACCATGATGACTGGACTCTCAAAGATAATCTATAGCAATATAAAGGGAAGATATATATACTTGATACCCTATGCACTGAAGTCATCATATTCCATTACGATATACCCTTAGCAGATTACTTTGGCAGAGATAGAACACTAGAGTTAATATAGTATAAATATTAGTAGAGGAGCATGGCAAAGACTGTTGTAGTGTCATCGATAGACAGTAAATGCTCTTAGTGATCACCCTAGGTAGATGTTCAAGAAGAACTCAATAGAATTCTTTGTTGGATTGGTCTTTTACTTATATTACTTTTACAGTAGCTGTACTACTAATCCACAATCACATGTCCTTCCAGAATGTTCCATGGTCACTTGACCTTGTCATGTGACCTTAGTTCCCACACTATCTATATCTTGACCCCATTGTATGTCTTGAGGTTTTGGATCAAGTGTTCAAATACTTGGGAAACTATTCTCTTTTTAGGGCTCTCATAATATATAGGTTATACCAAAGCCTGCCAACTATGTACCCAGAACAAACTGGATACACATAGTATATATGGTACTCTCCTGCCACTAACACCTCCAAGTAGACCTTGGTAACAAATTGGAATAGACTTAATAATAAATCTCCCAACAACAAAGAAAATATGCTTTGACTATATTTTAGTAGTTATTGATTACTTTACAAAGATGGAACATTTTGTATCTTGCTGAAAAATACTAAATGCAGAGAGTACAGCAGATCTCCTCATAAACATAGTCATCTGATATCATAGTATTGTTATGAGACAGTTCCTAGAAAAGAAACTATTTTCTGTGCATTTCTCAACTTAGTAGATAACATCCAGGACTACAATGCCAGAGGGATATAAATAGCATGGGAAGACTTATGTAAGATATATACAATTATTAGTCAGGGTCATATGATTGTAGGAGATAGGCACACAGACCAACAGACCTTTGTATAAGTAGTAGTATAATCCAACAAAGGACTCTATCGAGTTCTTTCTGAACATCCACTTTGGATGAACCTTGAGTCTTTATGACTTAGTGTTAATAGGTGTACTCTCAGTGATAGTTTTAGACAGAGATAAAAGATGGGTTAATAGCTTCTAGAAATATCTCTGTTAATGACTGAACATCAAACAAGCAATTATAACAGCTTACTATATACAAGCCAACAGTCAGACGGAATAACTAAATACAATAGTCGAGTCATATCTAAGGTCTTATTGCAGCTGGGATCAAGATAACTAGGACAAACATCTTGCTACTGCAGAATTTTCCTATAACAATTCTAAACACTCAGTTATCAATATTATTCCATTCTTCACAAATCAAGACTATTATCCAAGATCAATAGTAGTGAAAGAAACTAGACAACAACTGCTAAATAAACCTGCAGCAGTAGTACATATAGAGGAAATATTAGAATAGTTCCAAATCTTGAAACAAAATTTAAAAAAAGCTCAGTTGGCCAATGCAAAGTTCTATAATAGACAACAAAAACCAATTGAGTTTGCTATAGGAGACCAGGTCTGGTTGTGTACTACTAGTATCAGAATATACTGTCCAAGCCAAAAACTTAATCAAAAGAAAATTGGACCCTATACTGTCACCAAGATTATCAACAGAAATGCTTATGAACTCAACTTACCTGTCAATATACAAGTTTGGCCAGTCTTTAATGTTGACCAATTAAAACCATACATATTTCCTTTGCCTAGACAACCACTACCAATGCTACCTGATCCTGAGGTACTGTATAATGAACTAGAGTGGAAAGTCAATATAATTATTGATGTAAAACAGCAAAATAATAAGTACTTTTACAAAGTATACTGGATAGGCCTACCTCATAGTGAGGACATATAGGAACCAACCCATCACCTCTGTTATATATGCATAGTAGTCAACAAATACCACTACATATACTCTAATACATCCAAACTAACAACTCAAGACTAGAAAAAAGGATAACTAGCAGCTATAGGGACATAGTACTAAAAGAGGAGGATAATATTAGAATTATGTGACATATAATATCAGTCAACAGATAATACAGTAATTACATAATAATATATATAATACTGCTATAAGGGAAGGCCCTTTAGTCTTAATCTACATAATAACTGACAACTATCCTTGAATTAATTTAAGATCCTGACAGAACTCCATTGAGTTCTCCTTGTCAACTTAGACTTGGAATGTGATTAAGTTATCTCAGGTTAAGTTGCTATACAGACCATATAGTAGTTGTATAAGTAGTATATAGAAATTGAACAAGAACTTCATTGAGTTCTCCTTATCAGTTTAGACTTGGAGTGTAATTAAGTCATCTCAAGCTAAGTGTTATATACTGGAAAATTTGGTATAAATTAATATTTTTATTCATTTTCTTTATTATTATTTATCTCCTATAGGAATATTATGTTTCAGACTAGGAGGAGTATTGCTTTTCAGACTAACTCTTCTATTCCAATTGTAGTATATATACTAGGTAGATATATAGAAGTAACTTAGTTTGTAGATTAAAGTTCTAAAGTTATAAATCCACTTTCTCTATATTCTTATAGTACTCTCTGCTATATAACTTCTTACTTCTGAATTTACCTCTCTCAGACAATATTCTACTACTCCAAAATAAGCAACTACATATACAACAGGAGATCAAGATATAGTGCATAAGCTGAGACCAAGGCTATTCTACTCCTGCATCACTGTTATATTCTCTCTAGACCAGCTGTAAAACTACAGAACCAGAAAGCAACATCTTTCATTTCACTTGGTAGTGTATTCCACTCTTTAACTCCACTCATTACATTACTCTTCAGAACACAGAGTATGTACTTATAGTATATTCATAGTAATTCACAGTATATTCTAGCCTTCCCATGCTGCTATATTTCTTCTACTTGACACTAAGTTACTATAATTAGCGTCATGTACAAATACTGAGGATCTTGTATCTTCATGGAATCTTATCACCTTAGGGTCTATTTATAGCCAAAAGAAGTGCATTGAGGAGAGCTTTACAATGGTCATTGAAGCAAACAATTACATTAAGTAGTTCCTAAGATATTAGTAATTTAGTGTTTGGTAACTTGGTGATCACCAACTGATCTGCTAATAACTCAGTGAATACTGATCACTTTGAGACATTTTTAGCATAGTTTGAAAGGTCTTCTTAAGGGCTTTTGGTAGCCATTTAGATTGTCAAAATTGGTCAAGTATTCCTGGAGTTATGGTCTGAATGAAGTTTGTAACAGAAGAATAATCTATATCATATATATGTTATGACCCTATGACACTGTGACTGACTCCAATCCTTGATACCATCAAGGATAACTGTATAGTTACTAGTTTATATTGTCATACCAGTAGTTTAGTTCTTAGTTTTGTTATCTCTAAAGCATTTCCAGAATTTACCTTCTAGATTATCAATTCTTGCATACAAATTGGAGTTGTACAGGAAAGAGCACAATCCAATTGAAGCCAATCCCTCTGTCTAGTTTCTGGCTTGACAATATACAAGTTTCCTAGTTACAGAATGTCTTAGCAGTCAGAGTTAGAAGTGCAGGGGAAAAGGCAACTAATTAAATATTGAGTAATTATTATTTAATTAGTATAGGGTCACTCTGGTACACTACCACTAGTATATTAGGAGTGGACTTTGGTATAGTCCTCTTATATAGAGCTACTCCAGAAGGTCAGTCTAGTGTTCTAGGGATAGCATTGATAGGGTTTTTTTATAGTTCTACTACTCTAAAATATATGACTACAACAGGCAATAGGAGATTAAGGCACAATATGTTATGAGTCATCTCAACTATGACCAAGGATATATATTTATAGAATAACAGACAAGAAAATCAAACTGGAAGCCTTTTGGCTAGTTATAGAATACTATTAATATAAACAAGAGCAAATAGCATACTTGTATAAGTAACTAGCACAATTAATCAAAAACTCTATCAAGTTTTCTTTGTAATCCTCAAAAACTTAGCTACTGAGTCAACTTGACTTGAGTTGTACAATACAGTATATAAGCTGAAACTAAGATTATTCTACTCCTTTATCATTACTAACATTTTCTCTAGACTAGCTGTAAAACTATAGGGCTGAAAAACAATATTTCTCATTTCTTTCAGTAGTATGTTTCTTATTCTGACTCTGTCCTTTGCATTACTTCCCAGAATCTAGAGTGTACTTTCTACAGTATAATTCACAGTAATTCCACAGTATATTTATAGTCTTTTCTATACTGTTTTCCATCTTTCTAATATATATACAAATATTGAAAACCTTTTATCTCTATAGGATCTTATTGTGTTAGGGTCTATTTATAGCCAAAAGAAGCATATTAAAGAGAGCTTCATGGTATATATTAAAGCAAACAATTATGCTTAGCAGTTTCTGAGATATCAGCAATTTAGTATTTGGTGCCTTTGTTATAATTGTGATACCTAGGACAGCCACAGTAGTACTGATGCATGTGCTGACAGAAGACTCAGGAATTAATTACATAATAGTGGATATATAATGGTGGCTTAATAGACAAAAACTTCTTAACTTGTTCTCTACCTAGCTCCTAGAATTTATCTTGTCCTCTAGTTTCTTACTTGCTCTCTCTCTTCTCCTGGTTAATATAGCAACTTAGCCTGAAATAACTTAATCACACTCCAAGTCCAAGTTGACAAGGAAAACTTAATAGAGTTCTGTTATAGAATTGCATTGGGATTATAACTATTATCAATCCTAGACTAATAACAAGTAGATAGTAGAAGAGATAATTGTTATGAAATGACTTCCAAGAAAAAAACTATTTCTTGTACATTCATCAACTTGATAGAAAACATTAAAGAATACAATGTGAGAAAGATATAAATAGCATAGAAAGGATTATATAAGATATATATAGTTATTAGTAAGGGTTATGTGATTACAGGAGACAAATATATAGACCAATAGACATTTGTATAAGTAGCTAAAGCAATCCAATAAAGAACTCTATTGAGTTTTTTCTGAACAACTATCTTGGTTGAGCCTAAGTCTTTATGACTTCATGCTAACATAAGAACTTAGTATCCATTGTTGATTCTATATCTTGCAGCCTTGACACCTTACTCTTCTTTTACTCTCTTATTATCTTTACTAATGAGCATAGTGCTTAAAGACTTTTTGAAAAGTAGACTCTAGCTGTAAAGGAAACTTTACTGTTAGTTAGGAACAGTGGGTAGATAGCCTGGACAAAACTTATGTTCCTGCCTGAGACCTGACCTCTATATTGAGTAGGCTCATATATAGATTTTCACTATCAGCTCCATGCTACTAGTCCATTGTAATCAGTCTATGCAGAAGAATGACAGTAATTTCTTAAAGGCCTATCTAGCTTAGAGATTCCCTTTTTAGAAATAATATTGTTTCACTCTTCTAGCTGGTAGCTAGTTATAAGTTCAGACAAAAAAAACTACTTATCCCCATACAAGAAATCATCATCATCATCACTATTGCCATTGCCATCACTATTATCACCAATGCTATTGCCATCACTATTATCACCAATGCTATTGCCATCACTACCACTACCATACATGTCTTAGTCATAATAACAGCAACAGCAACCTATAGAGCAATCTACTACTCCTGCACCACAACCTGCTCCCTCTACTTGAGAGGAGCAACTTCTCACTCTTATTACTAGCCTATAGCAGCAGATAGCCATCTTATTGCAACAAAATAGAGAAGCTAGAGTAGAGATAGCAAAGTCTCCTTTATTTAGTAGAAAGATAGAGGAGGTAAGTGCATTCATCAATATGGCTCATTTATACTTGAGTATGAAAATAACAGGGGAATTGGAAGTGACAAAAATGGCCTAGGTACTATCTTATATATAGGGAGAGGTGGCAGAAACATGGAAAGATAATCTGTTAGATAAGTTATCAAAGGGAGAATCAGAAGTGGAAATAGCAAAAGAACTATTTGGTAAAATGAGAAATAAGTTTGGGGAAACAGTAGAAGAGAAGCAAAAAATAGAGCAGCTGAGGACTATTGAGCAAGAGAAGAGGATCTGTAACAAGTATGTCCAGGAATTCAAGAAGGTAGTATGAGAAAGTGGCTATGTGAGACAACCTCTCATTAAAGAGTTTAAACAAGGGCTGAGTGGAGCACTTAGAAGGAAGCTAGCAGAAGTAGAAAGTCCCCCTAGTATAATAGAAGAATAGCAGGAAAGAGCAGTGAGGTTGGATAGAAACCAAAGATAGAGTAGAGCAGAAGAAAAGATATTAGGAAAAAATATAGCATATCTATAGGAAAATGCACAGTCTAAGGAAGGCTTTAGAAGAGAATTATATAGAGGAAAAGAAAGACAGATTATATAGAGGACAGGGAGCCAGAACCTTAGAGAAGGAGTATAGATTAATTGGAAAGGACAGAGGCTAGAAAAAGACCCCAATGCAATAGATATTGATAGAAAAAGAGAGAGAGACAGAACATGCTATGTATGTGGAAAGTAGGGCCATATGGCCAAAAACTATTGGCAAAAAAAGAAAAGAGAGAGGAGAGTAATTTGCATCTAGAAAAGCTGGAAAATAAAGTTTCTTGTCAAGGCAACACTGAAGGAGTAAGAGATATGCAGTATATACTATGGCTGCTAAGAGAAGTGTAGATGAAAGTAGAGTTAGAAAAGCTAGAGAATCATGAAGGGATAGTAGTCAAAGTACTGTTGAATAGTGGAGCAATAGATCTATTCATAGACATAAAGTTTGCAAAGGAAAAGGAATTTAAGCTAAAAAAACTAAGAAATCCTCTACTAGTATAAAACGTAAATGGAACTCTAAATGTAGAAAGAGCAATTACTCATTAGGTGAAATACAATATGTTTTTCAATGGATATGTTGAGAGGGCACAAATAGATGTATGCAATTTGGGAAAGATGGTAGTGATTGTTATGACTTGGCCAAATAGCTAAGTCATTATTTCTTTTTTTTTCTTTTCTTTTTATTTAATTAGGAAATTAACAGATATGTGAGAAGGAATAACTCAAAGGAGAGGCACAGAACTTTATAAATAGAAGTAAATACAAAATGTATATAAGTAGTATATAGCAATCAGATAAGAACTCTATTGAGTTTTTCTTGTCAACTCAGACTAAGAGGGTAATTAAGTTATCCCAGGCTAAGTCACTATACTAGAACTCAATATTCTTCATCAGCACTGCTCATTACAAAACCCTACCATCTTTTACTCTTTTATCTTTCTTAGTACCTGGATAACACAACTTAGGACCACTATGATATAGCTAGACCCTAGGCTTAAGAAGACTTATCAGTCAGTTAGGGACTGAAGATGGAAACATAGTACCAAGCTTAGACATCATGATCAAGGCCAGAACTTGCAATTGAGCATTGGTAAATAGAATAGTAGCCTTTACCTTATAAATCTTGTACTAGTAGTCCATTGTGACCAATACACATAGAGGAGTAATACCACATCCTTAAAAAGGTATTTAGGTTAGAGATCCTTTCCTTGAGATAATAGTATAACTATATTATTAAGACAGTAGTTAGTAGAGCAGTAGGTATCTAGCTAGGTGTCACAAACTTCATTCGGACCATAACTCCAGAAATACTTGACCAATTTCAACAATCTAAATGGCCACCAAAAGCCCTTAAGAAGACCTTTTGAACGGTACCAAAAACGTCTCAAAGCAATCAGTATTCACCAAGCTATCAGCAGATCAGTCAGTGATCACCAAGTCACCAGACACTAAATTGCTGATATCTCAGGAACCGCTTAACGTAATCATTTGCTTCAACGACCATCGTGAAGCTCTCTTCAATGCGCTTCTTTCGGCTATAAATAGATCCCGAGGTGATAAGATCCCATGGAGATACAAGGTCCTCAATGTTTGCACATGACACTGATCTTTATCCATAGATTATCATCTGTCCTTGAATAGAACAAAGGACTGCCCTAAGATGGTTAGGTTATCTCTA
>Ga0153928_1000965_pt1 | contig 13584 bp, 9 predicted proteins | sample TSNJ012MetaG_FD_106656 | JGI IMG/M metagenome (GOLD analysis project Ga0153928, IMG submission 106656) | Attine ant fungus gardens microbial communities from New Jersey, USA - TSNJ012 MetaG | ecosystem: Host-associated > Fungi > Mycelium > Unclassified | place: USA: New Jersey, Wharton State... | reverse complement strand
TTATAAGGATCTGCCGCATCGCGCAAACCGTCACCTAAAAAGTTAAATGCCAGCACCGTCAGAATAACCGCAAACAGCGGAATCAATCGCCACGGATAGGTTGCAATACTGGTAATTGTTTTTGTCTCCTCTAAAAGAACCCCCCAGCTGGTGGCAGGTGAACGGATTCCCAGGCCTAAAAAGCTCATTGACGTTTCACCGATAATCATCGAAGGAATTTCCAGTGTAACATTGACGATCAAATATCCTAAAAATCCGGGCACCAGATGTTTTAAAATAATCTTAAAATCAGTGACACCGGCAAGCTTTGCCGCCATGACAAAATCCTCATTGCGCAGGGAAATGAATTTTCCGCGCACAACTCTGGCCAAACCGGTCCAGGAAATAAACGACAGGATAATGGTGATATATAAATATACCTTGACCACCGAGATGTTGGCCGGTATCGCCGCTGACAGAGCCATCCACAAAGGAATGGTCGGCAGCGAAGACAATACTTCGATCACTCTTTGAATTACATTATCGACCATGCCGCCGAAATAGCCGGAAATCCCGCCTAGCAAAAGGCCTAAGATAAAGCTGATCGACGCGCCGACAAAGGGGATGGTCAAAGAGATCTGACTGCCCAGGAACATGCGGGAAAACAAATCCCGCCCCATGGAATCCGCGCCAAATAAAAATATCTTGCCGCCTTCTTCCACACCAAAAAGATGCCGGTCGGTTTTAAATAAGCCCAAAAGCTTATACTCGGATCCTTTTACAAAAAATTGCACCTTATAAACCTCATCATTTTCAACATAAATTTTCTGCTTTGTTTTTGCGTCCCGCTCTACATCGATCCCATAGACAAAAGGACCTTCAAAATTCCCCTCATGAAACATATGTACCTTGGTCGGCTGCAGATTCATATATTTGGAGTCATAAGCCGTCAGATTATAGGGGGCAATAAAATTGGCAAACAGTGCAGAAATATATAAAAATCCCAGGATAAACATGCTGATTCTGGCCAGGCGATGCTTTACCAGCTTTCTGCCCATAAGGGTCCATTGGGAAGCCAGATAATAATCCTCGTTGTTCTTTTCTTTCTTTTTAAATAACGCCATGTTATGCTCCCCTTTCTGCCAAACGTATTCTTGGGTCTAAAGCAGCCAGGACAATATCAGAAATCAGCGTTCCGATAATGATCAAAATTGCCTGGACCAACAGAATGGTTCCTGCCAGATACATATCCTGAACCTTCAGCGCGTCGTAAAGAACCGGGCCCTGAATCGCCAGATTCATAACGATTGCGGAAATGGTAGAGCCGGAAAAAATGCTTGACAGGGAACTGGCCAGGCCGCTGACAACCGGATTCAGTGCTGCCCGCAAACAATATTTATAGGTAATTACCCGTTCCGAAACTCCTTTGGCCCTGGCGGTCAAGGTATACTGTTTGACCGATTCGTCCAGCATCTGAGCCCTGACGGTCCTGATTACTTTACAGGTTCCGGAGGTACCGATGACAATCGTCGGAATAATCATGTGTTTCAAAAACTCACCAATATTGTAAAAATGAATTCCATTTTGCAGCATATCGGTAGAGAACAATCCAATCAGCGGATCCCCTGTCCATTTAAAAGAAGTATACATCAAGATAATTGCCAGCAGGAAATTGGGAATCGCCATGCCCAGAAAGCCGATCGCCGTAAAAATATAATCACCCACCGAATACTGATGCAAGGCACTATAAATTCCAATCGGTATGGAAACTGCATAAGTAAAAATCATAATCGTCAGCGAAACGATAATGGTCAGCGGCAGCCGATCCATAATGACACTCCAAACCGGCCGGGAATAGGCAAAGGAATATCCAAAATCACCTTTTGTAACAATATTCACCATCCACACAAAATATTGGGCATACCACGGCTTGTCAAGTCCATATTGGGCACGCAATGCCTGAATATCCGCCTCGGTAAAACGCTCCCCCTCCGAGGTCATACGAGAAATATAGCTTGAAATGTAGTCGCCTTCCGGAAGCTGGATAATAAAGAAAATCGCAAACGAAATAAGTATAATAGTGGGAATCGCAATCAGCAGCCGTTTTGAGATGTATTTCCACATATGCATTCCCTCCTTTCATTATATATTGCCCTGCTCTTTTTTGCATTCAGGGATACCCGCAGGGTGTTTCTTTAAAATTGCCGGAAGGCAGATGATTGACTCTCACTGCCTTCCGCTGTCATGCTGTTATTCTGCAAAATACCAGGTGGCCGGATGAGACAGTCCCAGTTCTCTAAACTCATCGCACCATACGGAGGTCTCATAGAAATTTTTAAGATTTGTCTTTTTGGCATACAAGGTAGGAGTCATTGACATATAGCCAATGATCCAGATGTTTTCCTCATGAAGCTTTAACATTGCCAAAGAAATCTCTTCTCTTTCTTCCGGTGTAATGGCTGTCTTCAGTTTGTTATAATACAGATCACAAAGCTCGGCCAGATCTCCGGTCGGCGCGACGCCTGACTTTCCGCCGTATTCATACCAGTCACCAACGGCACCATACCATGCCGCATAATTCCTTAACGGAACGATGGTCTCCGGTCTTAAAGCAAGGTTAAACGGACTGGCCGGTGCCAGCGGTCCAAGTACCGCCTGATGTTCATTACTTTTCAGCATATTCTCAAACAAGCTGCGTTCATAGGCTTTATAAGTCGTTTCGATGCCAACTTCACCATAGTATTTTACTAGTAACTCGGCCGATTTATCAATATTTTCCCGGTCACCGGACTTCTCCGTATAAGTTTGAATATTCAAGACAAAATCCGAGCCATCGGCGAATTTCCAATATCCATCGGACCCCATCACCAGGCCACAAGCCTCTAACAGCACTTTTGCACCTTCCGGATCATATTCCGTCCACTTATTAGCCCATTCTTCACTATACCCCATCTGCCCTTCCTGGGGAGATGCCTGGGTCGGATTGGCAAAACCGTCAGAGATCAATTCGGTATACTCAACCCGGTCTACGGCTATTGACAGTGCCTGGCGGAAGTCTTTATTCTGGTATAAGTCACGGAGCTTTTCATCCTGAATGGTCTGATTGAGCTGCAGCTCGGCAACCGTCGCCGACCACTGGATATTGTTCCATTCCAGCAGCTCATAGCCGCCCTTTTCCTTATTTTCGTACAATACACTGTAATCGGTATAATTCATATTCCGGAAATCACTGCTTCCGTCCAATATCTTGAGCAGCATCTGGGATTCATCGGAAACCTTGGTCAAACGGAATTCATCCAGATAAGGAAGCTGCTGTCCGGTTTCATCAACCTTCCAGTAATAAGGATTTCTGGTCATGACAAAATATTCACCGTCCGGATTGCCATTGGCTGAATCCGCTTCAATAATCCACGGACGGAGCATTGGCCGGCCTGGAATATTCCAATAATAATATCCGGTATCCTTTCCCATCGCCGCTACATCGGAATAACCCATCTCGGTCGCCAGCGCCTCTGCTGCTTCTTCGCCGATAAATTCCGGCAGAACCGTCTTCATCCAATGAGACGGAGCGAAGCACCATTTTGCATTAATAGCTACTTCCTCTAAAAAGAGCGGCTTGGGATGGTCAAACGTAACTGTAAAGGTGTAATCATCCACTTTGGCGAAAGTACACGGACTCTGCTCACCGGACTCCGGATCGGTAACCATAAAACATTCATAAAGCGTGGCCCGGCCAAAGGTTGCGGGAACACACATCTTGTCATAGAAGAAAATACAGTCATCCGCTGTGAAGTCCACTCCGTCCGACCACTTCATGCCTGATCTTAAATAAATGGTATAAAGAGTTGCATCATCATTGACATCATACCCCTTTGCTACATTCGGTTCGATGGTACCGTCTTCTTTAAACCGGAAAAGCGGCTCTTCGGTCATCTTCCCATACCACCATCTCTGTCCCGAACCGGTAAAGGTAGAATTCATGGCCTCTCCATAGGTACCAATGCTGTCCATATACTCCACCATCACCTCGGCGGCATCCGGCAGCCGCTCCGAAACCGCCGGCAGACTTCCGGCCGCAACCAAAGCAGCAAGACCCGGCGCTTCCGTAAATGCCCCTTCAAGGCCCGTCTGGCTCTCTTTGGAAAGATTATCCGATCCGACAGTCTCCTGTTTGGCCGTTTCGGTGCCTTCTGTTGGCTGTGATGCTGTTGCATTGGTACTGCTGCCGCCACATCCGGCAAGTAATCCGGCTGACATCGATATCGCACATACCAACGCTGTGATTCTTTTCTTCATAATGTACCCTCCTGCTTTTTTTATTGTAGTTAAAGCTTACACCGCAAAATTACCACTGTACTAACAGCAAAAAATTAACTTTACCGCAATTCCTGTCTGTTCTTCCATTAAATCAATGATTTTGCCCATATTTCAAGTAATTTCAAAGTGAAATTCATCATTAATCACACCATTTCAGGGCAAGTATTGGAGAGATATTGCATATTTTATGTTTTTTGTGGTAATTTCCTAGTAGAATTATAACAATTATAGGCTTGACATTCTACGCATATTTTGTTAGATTCACTTTAAAACATTGCATATTTTGCTTTTTATTAACTTTCTATAAATTTGGAGGAACTTTATGCTGCCTGATTTTACTTTCAATTATAAAAAGAAATATTATATAAACATTGATCGTCCAGCCGACAATTTATTTTATTTTTTTGATTATGACGACCGTTCCCGCAGTATTAATATGGAATTTCAACATTTTCACCCTTTTTATGAAGTCTATATTTTATTAGATCCGGCCGCTTCCCATATTATCGAAGGGCGCCCATATCCGCTTAAAAAGTTTGATATTGTCTGCCTTTCTCCCAATTTGATCCATAAATCGGAATATCCGGTCGGGCCGCCGGTAAAGAGGTTGGTAATCCGTTTTCAAATACCAATGCAGAACACTGCTATGCAGAATGAACTGGCAGCAATGTTTGAGATTTTCCATGCCCCAGTTCCGATCTATCGTTTTGACCCGGTGAATCAAAAAAATATCCTGAAATATATCAATGAAATTTTTGATATATCTCAGGATTATGACATGAAAAACAGTGGGGGTTTTGATATCAGCCCTTTACGGATCCATAACAAATTTATGGAATTTCTCGCAGCTGTATTTTTGTATCAAAAGGACAACCGCTATGTACCGGATGCCTATGATACCACATTTAATAAGATCTACATGATTACGTCCTATATCCACAACCATTTCAATGAGGATTTAAGCTTATCGGCACTGGCAAAAAAATATTTTATGAGTACCTGTTATCTCTCTCATCTGTTTAAAACGGTTACCGGCTTTACGCTAACCGACTATGTGCAGATGACACGGATCCGCAATGCCGAGCAAATGCTGCTTTTTACTGATTATAAAATAATGGAAATTGCCGAACGTTGCGGCTTTAAAAGCCTTTCACAGTTTAACCGGGTTTTTAATAAAGTCTGCAATACCTCTCCGCGGCTGTTTAAAGTATCCGGATCTGCCAAAAAAGAAGAGCACTATCTCATTAATACTTAAACCTTATAAAGAAGCAGCCTCTTCATCCATAATGACTGTCAAATCAGGATGCATTTTCAAAATGGATGCAGGAATTTCAGGCGTTATTTTACCATGAATAAATTCCTTCATGATTTTTGCTTTTCTTGTCCCATTGGCAATTAACACTAAACGTTTTGCTGACATAATACTTCTTGGCCCCATCGTAACATAATAGTCCGGGATATCCTCCGCCTTAGCAAAATGTACTTTTATTCTATTTTTTATGCGTTCATCGCATTCAATTCTGGAGGTGAAATCCTCAAAGGATGTCGTATCAGGTAAGTTGCCGCAATAATGGCCATCCGCTCCAATACCTAATAAAATTGCATCTAATCCACCGTCATTGGCTAATCGCTCATCCTGATTCAGATAATTGTTCTCATCTAACGGGTGGATCTGCCCGGTCGGAATATTGGCCGGTATGAAAAATAATTGATTCAGATCACGCCTTGTGATTCCTGCTGTTTTTGTCACTTTGTGGGGGATTTCATCAAAATTATAATAGTGTACATGATTTAAGTAATCCTTCTCCTTTACCTTAGGGACCAGATATTTGTACACTGCTTCTGGTGTCTTGCCGGCAGTGATGGCAAGATTCATCCGGTTTTGCTTTGACAACATCAACCCGAATAAATAGTCTGATGTCAATTGTCCTAGTTCTTCGTAATTTGAGGTTACAATAATCCTCATTTTTTCTTCCTCCTCAAGCTATAATTGTCATAATTTTTTCATTGCTGGAAATTTTCCCGTTGGGATGTTCCTGGACGACCGAGAGATAGTCATTTGTGTTTAATACAATCATTATAATGGTCATATCATAGCCGGCCTTCTTTATATGTTCCAGTTCGAATGACAGGATTTTATCGCCAATGGAAACCTGATCCCCCTCCTTGACGTATGCTTCAAAGAATTGCCCTTCCAGTTCAACCGTATTAATGCCGGCATGAATCAGTATCTCTACATTATTATCAGAAACAATTCCAATGGCATGTTTTGTGCCAAAAACGGTTTTAACAACCCCATTAACAGGTGAAGTAACAATTTCCTCCAAAGGTAAAACAGCAACGCATTCCCCCAATATTTTTGATGCAAAAGTTTTGTCCGGAACATTCTCAACCGGATATAGTTCACCGGAAACAGGGCTGTAAATCTCATAAATTTCACTGCCCTTTGAAATCTTTTTTTCCGTTACTTCTTCTTTTACCGAAAAAGCCTTTCCTAAAATACAAGTAATAAAAAATGTTGCGCCCAGAGTAACGGCAAAGCCGATAAAAAATCCCAACGAATGCTCACCCAGGTAGACCGGAATAGATAAAACACTAGGCATTACCGGCGCATAAGCACGTGCGTTCAGAATTGCCCCGACAGCGGCACCAATCCCGCCGCCCAATGAGGCCCCGGCAAAAGCCGCTTTATATTTTACTAATACGGCATAAAGTGCCGGTTCCGTGATACCTAAATAACCGGATATCGTGGAAGAAAGAGAGACTTGTTTCATTTTTTTATCTTTTAACAAGAAATACATTGCAAAACATGCGGTTGCCTGAGCCATTGTACTATAAAAATTCATCGGTCCCATTGATGAATATCCGTAAGTTGCAATCTGCTGCTGTGAAATCGGACGGATGGCATGATGCATACCTGTCAGAACTAAAAATGGTCTTGTTGCACCAACGATGAAACCGGCAATAACAGGTGAAAAATCAATCAATTTTGTGACCCCAATCGCGATATACTCACCAATATAAAATCCCAGCGGAGCAATAGCGACGAGCATTGTTGGAATCATCAGGAGCAACGTTACCAATGGTGTAAAAATAACGGTAATCATTTCAGGCATTTTCTTTTCCAGAAAGTTATACACATATTTCAGTAACCATACGGAAAGAATAATGGGAATAATGGAACCACTGTAATTCATCAAAGGGATGGGGATAATTCCTAAAAATTTAATACTGGATAATTCTCCTGCAGTGGCCATATTTAACAGCGTCGGATACATTAATGTCCCAGCCAGTGACAACGCTATGTATTCATTTGTTTTGAACTTCTTTGCAGCACTGGATGCCAAGAGAAATGGGAAGAAATAGAACATACAGTCCGAAGCGATATTTAAAATAAAATAGGTTCCTCCTGCTGCATCTATTAATTTCAGGTTCACGAAAAGATACAAAAAGCCTTTCAACATACCGCCGCCGATAATAGGAGCTAAACTTGGTACAAGAATGGCTGTCAAGGTATCGATTACGTTATCTACAATTGATTTTTTTTCATCCTGACTATTTTCGGTGTTCTGGCTCATGGTGGGGATCATATTTATAATTTCTCTATATATTTTACCTACCCTTCCGCCAATAATAATTTGAAATTGCCCACCCTGCTCCTGCGTTCCCATTACACCATCCAACTGCTCAATTTTCTTTTGATCAGCTTTGCTGTTCTGTTTTAAAACAAATCTCAAACGGGTAACGCAATGAGTAAGATTAGTGATGTTTTTTTCTCCACCAACTAAATCAACTATTTTTTGCGCCAAATCCTTATCATTCATTTTCTACACCTCTCCTATTTTTATTTTATTGTGTTATGTATGCAAAACTCTATTTAAATGCAATATTAAATATAACTTCTCATCATTGCTTGTATCCCAGCCATAAAATTGATAGATGAACTGAGTGATTTTATTGACGCACTCAGACTCTTGGGGGAATTTTTCTTTAATTACAAAATAAAGGTCTTCATTTCCTGTATCTAAAGTTTCCTGGTTTTTCTGTCTCATTAAATAATATCTTAAGTGTACAACAAACCGTCGAAAGCTAATGGAGTCATGATTGAGTTCAATTTGAAGTTGATATTTGACAATTTGATTGATTTTACCGATAAGTTCCGAGAATTCCATGGTGTCTAACAGTGTTTCCTGAACGAATTGTGCATTGATAAAATGAAGGGCAATAAAAGTTCCTTCTGACATTGGCAATTGTATCTTTTTGCAGCTGTTAATTAATTCTACCGCATTTCTTCCAATCTTGGCTTCATTAGGATAAACCGATTGAATCTCCCAGGTAATAGGACTTTCCAGAACTTTGTTTTTTTCATATCGCAATAAAACACTGAGCAGGTGGTCCAGCAAAGTAAAGCGAATATTTAGATTCACTTGCTTACCTAAAACCTTCTCCCCCATTTGAACAATTTTATCAATCAGGGCAATATCTTCTTTCGATGCATTACCGTAAGTTTGCATAATATTTTCCAGTTCGAACGAATCGGAGGAGTAATATTTTTTTTCGATTTTAACAGTATCGATCCTATCTCCGGGATAAACCTGAAACCCAAGACCATTACCAATGAGGATGATCGATTGTCCATTTTCTTCGGAAACTACAACATTATTATTCAAGCGCTTTTTTACAATTATTGAAATCACCCCCTTATTATAAAAAAAAATGACCAAAAAACAAATCTAGTAATATATATATCACTAAGATGTTTTTGGTCATGCCTGATTGAACAGTAACAATTCCTTTATATGCAATTTTATCTTATTTATATAGTACCATGCCTATCCAAATGTGTCTATTGACTAATTCACGTAAAAAATGACGTAGAATTTGTGCATTTTAAACAAACAACAATCCATTCCAATATTTTACTCTTTACTTTCGAACTGATGTTTGCTATTATAGATATAATCACTATAAAACATACGTTTCAGCCTTGAACGAGGGAGGAATCCTATGCAAGACCGAGTTTATCTATGCATTGATCTGAAATCCTTCTACGCCTCTGTTGAGTGTGTGGAACGCGGCCTGGATCCGATGACTACGAATCTTGTTGTCGCCGACCCGGAACGCTCGGAGAAAACCATTTGTCTTGCGGTATCTCCTTCACTGAAAAAGCTGGGTGTCCCGGGCCGCTGCCGGGTGTTCGAAATTCCCAAAGGTCTTGATTACCTGATTGCACCGCCAAGAATGCAGCTTTATATTGATTACTCGGCCAACATCTATGCCGTTTATCTGAAATATCTTGCGAAGGAAGATATCTTTGTATACTCTGTGGATGAGGCATTTTTAGATGTTACCAATTATCTGCCGCTGTATCATATGTCTGCTTATGAACTTGCTCTGCGGATTATGGAAGACATCAGACAGACCACCGGTACGATTGCTGTCTGCGGCATTGGGACAAACCTTTACTTAAGTAAAATCGCCCTTGATATCACAGCTAAGCATTCCCGGGATAACATCAGTTATTTAGACGAAGCACTTTACCAAAAGACCTTATGGGATCACCGTCCCCTTACGGATTTCTGGCGAATCGGCGCGGGTACCGCCAGACGGCTGCAGGACCGGGGTATTCTTACCATGCGGGATATTGCCCATACGGAAGAAGCTTTTTTATATAAGCTTCTGGGGGTTGATGCGGAAATCCTCATGGATCACGCCTGGGGCCGGGAACCTGCTACGATTGCCGAAATCAAAGCCTATCAGCCAAAGAATCACTCCCTCTCCAACGGCCAGGTACTGATGCGGGATTATACGTATGAGGAAGGACTTTTGATTATCAAAGAGATGGCCGACTTGCTTTGTCTGGATCTGGTTGATAAGAAACTGGTTTCCCAGTCACTCTTTCTTTATGTCGGTTACACCGACGGATCGCCGGATAAAAAATCCGCAAACGGTACCCAGCGAATGACCGTTACCACCAACTCCGTGAAAATAATGACCGGGCAGTTCCTGTGCTTATATGAAAGAATCATCCCCCGCAACGCGCTGATCCGGCGTGTCTATATTGGTTGCAATGATGTGATTGACGAGGCACTGGAACAATATGATTTATTTACCGATCCACGGGACATAGAAAAAGACCGCAAGGTTCAGCAGGCGGTCATCGATATTAAACATAAATTTGGAAACAACGCTATCGTGAAGGGAATGGACCTACAGGAAGGTGCAACCACTCCGGAACGCAACCGTCAGATTGGAGGACACAAAAGTGGCATCTCGTGAAAAAGCAGACCGGGCCAAAATATTTGCTCCCTTTGATGCCTTACGTGGATTTCGTGAGGCTCTCGCGGCAAAAGAACGCATTATCGTTCCCCGGATCGAGCTTTCCGAGGAAGCCAGGGAAGAGCTGGACCGAAAAGTCCGGAACATACAAAAATCTGATATGGTGACCGTTGTGTATTTTCACGGCGGCGATTATATCAAAACTACCGGTATCGTATCCAGGCTTGATGTCAACTGCCGGTTCCTGCAGATTGTCAATACAAAAATTCCTTTCGACGATATTTATGACATTCAGGGGGAACAGTTTTGATTCTGCGCTTCCAACACGACAACATCCCAGTCCTTTAAAGAGATGATATCGCCTTGCTCATATATCTTGCCGGTGAGCAGATCCATAACCGTTTCGTATGGACAGGTAAGCTCAGTGTTCTGACTGCTGTAATGGAATACATAATGAACCCGCCGGCCAGCCCCATTGATACCGCTTCGGACAATAACCGGAGCTTCCCACGATATACGAGCAAACTGATCATCCATGGAAACCTTTGCTAATGCCTTTCGGTAAATGTCCTTCAACACCGTCTTGTCTGCATAGCATCCCAGGTAATAGGCATAACCTTTGCCATAAGAATTTTCTGTCACTGCCGCATACCGGTTCCAATATGGATGTTCATAATAGGCAAAAACCGTCGCCTCCTTTGCCACCAGCAAATCGGCCCATGCCTTTACCGGGTATCCATTCACCGTTGCCGTTCCCGGCTCCGTAAACTGGCTATAAGATAACCCCAAACAGGCATGCAGAATATGCGGCTGCACATCAGGATAAACACTGCCATTTTTATCCGCCACAAAGGACCGGAAGGAACTTACCAGAACTCCGCCCTGTTTTACAAAGGCATCCAGGCGGTTCAGCAAATCATCCTCTGCGCAATACAATGCCGGCGTCACAATCATACGGTAACGTTCCGGTTCCAGTTCATCGGCAAACACAACATCACATTCCACATTGAGTTCATACAGACTGTCATACATATAACGGACCACATCATTATAGCTTACCTCCCGGTCGATGGGAAACCACTCAAAAGCGCTTAAAGAAGCATTGTCTACCACCAGCGCCACTGCATTTTGCTTGCGCAGCACCAGCCGCTCTGCTCCTATACGCTGCCATTCCCGCCCGATCACGGCCGCCTCTTCATATACTGGATTAGTGGACAAATCATGGCTTAACACTCCTCGCCAGTAAGTCTCGTATCCATTGTGGATCGAGTGCCAGCTCCAGTACATCGTTCCCATCGCCCCACTGGCCAAATGACTGTATGCATGCAGCTTAAGCTGGCCCGGATATGGCGTCCAGTATTTAAATGCCTGCGCCTGATTCTCCAGCACCAGATAATTCTCTCCTTTCAAGCTGCGAATCTCGTCTCCGCCAAAGGCAATTTCGGCACCGGTTAACTGATCCTGCGTCGGATGATAGATATCAGTTCCCGGCAGATCCAGGAACTTCGCCACATCAGCATGATGCACCCCCGGCTGCACCCCATAGGAATATCCATCCTGAGCAATATCCGCCCCGAATTTCTTCCACTCGAAATCCAGGTTATGGGTGATAAACTGCCCTTCTCTGCGATACTCTCTCACCACCCCCGACTGCCAGCGCAGATACTTTGTCACCAGGTCCCGGCGATAACGGTCGTAAAGTCCCGCCAGCCCGCCATGGACACAGCCCCGCATATCCGGGAAATCCGCCCAGGAATGAATGGAGTTGCTCCAGTATGCCAGATAAAGGCTTCGATTCAGCTGTTCCGGCGTTTCAAAAGTTTCCTTCAAGTACTCCACAAACCCCTTCTGCACGGTCTCACTATAACCGTCATAATGCTTTGTTTCATTATCAATCTGGAATCCGATTACGGATGGATGGGACGCTGTATGTTCTGCCAGCTTCCGGATGATCCGCTCCGCATAATATAAAAAATCCGGGTTCGTAATATCCATCAGCTGGCGGTGTCCATAAGCCGCCCGGCCGGCCTTTTTCTCCACCATTACTGCCGGTGCCTTTTTCACCATCCAGGCCGGAATGGCATAGGTGGGCGTTCCGATGATTACCTGCATGCCAAATTCAGCCGCAGCTGCCAACGTTCTGTCAATATAGCCAAAGTCAAAGACTCCTTCCGCTGGCTCCAGCGTGCTCCAGGTCGACTCGGCGATCCGGATGGTATTCATTCCGGCCGCCTTCATCATCTGCAAGTCTTCGGTTATTCTGTCATAAGGCATATATTCCGGATAATATGCCGCGCCAAATAGTATCCTGCGTCCCATCACCCTTTTACCGCTCCTGCCGCCACGCCTTTCGTGATATGTTTATTCAAAATGATATAAATGATCAATGCCGGTGCCGCCGACAGCGCCATAACCGCAAACTGAACTGCATAGTTGGAAGAATACTGCCCGGTAAATTCCAGAATACAGAACGGCAGGGTTTTCCACGTCTTACTGCTTAGATAAGTAGTCGCCAGCATAAACTCATTCCAGTTGTTCAGATATGTCATAATCGTAACCGTTACAATCGACGATTTCATCAGCGGGAAGATAATAACCGCAATGATCCGGAATATTCCACATCCATCCATCAATGCCGCCTCTTCCAGTTCCCGCGGAATGGACTGCATAAAACTGGAAGTCAGGAAGAAGCCCTGGGGCAGGGAAAAAGCCACATATGGTATCAGTAAGGCCCAGATGGTATCGGTTAAATGCAGCCGGTCATAAATCACATAGTTCGGCAGCAACGTCGCGTGAATCGGGATCATCATTCCCATTACCATCAGCATTCGGGCCACATTTTTAAACTTCCAGGTCATTCTGTCACAGGCAAATGCCGCCATCACTGAGATCATTAATACCAGCACTACAGCCAGGGTATTAATCAACAAACTGTTTTTCAGATAGTGCAGAAAGTTGCCGTCGGTAAACGCCACAACATAATTCTTCCACTGAATCTGATCCGGCCAT
>Ga0153928_1000964_pt1 | contig 13607 bp, 14 predicted proteins | sample TSNJ012MetaG_FD_106656 | JGI IMG/M metagenome (GOLD analysis project Ga0153928, IMG submission 106656) | Attine ant fungus gardens microbial communities from New Jersey, USA - TSNJ012 MetaG | ecosystem: Host-associated > Fungi > Mycelium > Unclassified | place: USA: New Jersey, Wharton State... | reverse complement strand
TTTTTATTTGTATCCTCAGGCTGTCCTTTGTAATAGGCATTGATTTGCATGGTCCAGTGGAATGATTCTTCTTGCTTTGTTTTTTGATAAAACCATCGACTGATCTCAAGTCTTAGGTTCTTGCTCGAATAGACATTTAATCCATCTACAAGTGCTTCAAGATATACTGGTAAAGATAATCCCACTTGTACGATCATACCCCGCCTATTCTTTAACCCATTAAACCAAAAATCAAGTTTCTTCTTGATTTTGCTTTTATCCATTTCTTTGTACCAGTTGGTATTCTTAAGGAAATACTCTTCTGTAGTTTCAAGTAGAATTTCTACCAGTTCACTATTTGTTTTATCTTTGTTTCTATGCTTAATTTGGTTTGTCCAGTAATAATTTGTTTTAATATTTCCTTTGGCTTCATAAAAGCTCGTTATCTCTCCTAGTAGATTATAGTTTAAAGCCATGTTCAGTCCGTCGATATATCCCTCAATATAAGCATGAAACGAATCATAATTCATATCTTCTATTAGAATTTTTGAATCATTCTTTAAAATTTGCATGGTCTTTAAAACCTGTTCATTGATATACTTCAAAGTATCACCTCCTAAGGTATTGGGGTAAAATGCAGAACATCCCAGTACTCAAACATTTGTTGGTATATCTCTTCTGGCATACCATTTGAACCGGTCAAACCATCATACACTATGCCGTCTTTTATGACTGCTTCATGAAACCTCCATTCAGTAATGGTTCCACCACTATAATTGACAGAACCGAGACTTGTGCACTTGAGGTATAAGCTTAAGATATGGCCCGATATCATACTTAATGATCCGCTTGGTCCCAATGATCTGATTGTTCCGTCCTTCTCATGCTTGCCGGTATGCTTATTGGAATAATTTAAGGTCCAAAATATATTTTAATCTTTGTTACATAATCCTCAGTGAAATGATATTCTATCCAAGGATTTTCCAGTGAAGAACTTCTCAGACCATCTATTACACCAAAAACATCTTTTTTCGTGCCTTTCATTCTTGTTGTTCTTTTATATGCATTTTCCACTTCTTCCCGTGTGCTTCCAATACCCAATTTATTTTTCCCAAACCGTATACCCTTTCCGGTGATTTCAAGCCTTTTAAAAACAAAGATTTTTTTGCTACCTGCCACATACGTAAATTCATCATAGATCAGATAGTAATCTTCATCTTCAATAATTTCCAAAGGAATTCCCTTTTTAGCTATTAATCCCTCATAAGATATATTGGGTTTAAAGCCAATTGGACCAAAATAATTCAGACAATATGTTCTGTTCCACTTATGCCATAAAGGCGAAAATAATATTAAAGCAATAACTATTATTATGAGTCTACTAAATAAGTACACTTTCTTCACTAGTTTACCCCTCCTATTGTTGTATCTGGATAATAGTTTTGGCGTTTTCCATCATGATACATTATTTTTCCCTTGGGTAATGGAGTGGTTAGACTATATTCAGATTTATAATCATTGTAGGTTCTTTGAGACCATGGACTGGCCAATCTGGATTTATATCCTGCATCTTCCCCAAATTTCCATGCAGGAGAACCGAAGGAAACATTGCCATCATAACCATATACAACCCCATCCACTCCTATCACTTGAGAATTCGCCGCTGGTATTCTTGCTGTTGCCGCTTCCGGAGTTGTCCTTGTTGTTGCCGTCGGCATCATACTCATAATCCATGGTTGTGTTCTTCTTGCCGTCGTCATCGTATTCAAAGGTCCGTTTGATCCCGATAATCTGATGGTTCGGCTCTCCATCCTTATCAGGGAGGGAGTAAAGGCATATGGACAGTCTGCGATTTGAAGCGCTTATATACACCGGACACTTAGAACCAAGTGCACGGTCATTTAGAGCCACCTTGCCGGAGGGTTGAGCCATCTAAACTAATATAACACTATATCTGACCATTTCCGCCATGCCTCGCGACGCTTTCCTTACCCTATTATTTTCTCTCCTGGACATACCATGTCAAATCCTCCTCAACTAATATTAGGCAAGTAGTACCACCCACCCATAATGTGTAATTAAATACCATAATGCCGCGCCAAGGCCAACACCTACTCCGGTGTAGAATCCCCCCTGTAAATTCCACTATTAACTGAGAATTGTTTTTTTACTTCCTTTTCCCAAATTTCAATCAATTCCTTTAATTCAATTGTTTCAATTTCACAAGAATTACCTATTCCATCATCTGCCAAACTATCAAGAATGATTGTTATGTCTGGTTTGATTTGTAGGATACAAATATTTCCCCCAAACTCTTGATATATTTCTTTTCCTCTTAACACTTTATCAATTACCTCAAGAAACCAATATCCATCACTTTGAACATCCGATTGTAGAAAAGTAGATACTATCCTAATTTCTTTTGGCAAATCAATCGTTAAAATGTTATGATTTTCATTAATATTTACTATTTTAAATGAATAATTATATTTCAAACTTTCTCTCTCCTCGTATTTTTTAATATTTTGAAAATGCTGAGATTATTTTTCCAACTGAATCAATATCAGACTTAGTGGATCGGATATCCTGCCAAGATAACTGTCTTTCGTAAGGAAGTCTGCCGTGTCCGTATCGTAATACAGCGCCCGCAGTTACCGATGCTCCGTATTCCCATTGTAGGATTCGGCATTGTAGGGATACACATTGTTGTACTGTGGCTTGCCAAAGTCGATCCCGCCAAATGGAGCATCCCTCCACTGTCGGTAAGTCCGCTCACACTTCCTCTTTTGTGTTGATTTACCAATCAATACCATCGCCAGTATTTTGCACCTTGCGCAACAATCAACCTGTCAATCCATTTTACAAAATCGCCTTTAATATTTACCCAATTATCAACGCTCTCCCCCTGCTCTCCATCTACAATATAATTATTAACTCCATTCTTGCTTTTGTTAAGATCAAAAACAAGAATATCACAATCGCCTAACCATGTTGCGAAAACAAGCCATTCTGATTTTAGCTCATATCCCCAACTATTTACTTGATTGGATATATCTATTATTTCATCTAACCCAAGAATTTTGCACCCCCATTGGCCGTATTGTATATCCTTAAAAATCATTGCACCATTAGAGATTTTAAGGAAATCCTTAAAACCAGTCGGTAGGATAATATTGTGTGTTTTTTCAAAATCTTCAATTTCAAAGTCTGTAGCAGGATTTTTCCATTCAAATCCCATTTCTCCAGTAAAACCACCTTCGTTCTGTACACATAAGGTGCTGTTACTTGTCAATCTGCTTTTCAAAGTTTCAATCGATATCATAAATTTCTCCTCGTATTTTTATCTTGAAATATTTTTTAAGACTGAATCAACTGACCCTATTTTTCCGGTATTTGCACTTTCAAAAAAATGTGAACTAATTTATTTGAAAATTGATCAACATATGGAATGCGCTTGATTGTACCGTAATTGCCAATCTTGATAGAGTTCACCCATAGGATCTATTTCTGATGCATTTGCCAAATGGTATGCTAATCTATCATAGGCATCTATAACTATATATCTCTTCCTATTTTTCTATCTGCTTCCCTTTGAAGTGATTTTGTTTTCGCCCCCATGTAATTTTGTGCTATACTTAGGATTTTTTTATCATTACCAAGTGTCTCTAAAGCAGTGATTGAAAATATATTTATTAAATGATCATCTCCACTGTTAGAAACTTTTAAGCTTTTCATCTTTGTTATCATTTAACAATTTAATTAACTCTGGCATAAATACATCTTCAATTATAACTGTTTCTAGTATCTTACCATTATAATCTATCGATTCTCTATATCCATTAGCTGTTGAAGGTAAAAAGTTCAACATCATTCGAAAAAATTCTTCAGATTCTTTACCCATAGATTTTAACTCCTTTATTTCCCCCTTTGTATTTAGGTTACATTATCTAGTTGACAACTTCATCAATATGATATTTAAAAACAGCATACTGGAAAAATGTAGAAAATGCAATAGAAAAAGCGCAAATCATTCGCCGCTTCTGATACCTGTAACGCTGCCAAACCACCCCATTTCATGGCACAAAAAAACAGGCAGAAACCATAAAGTCTCCGCCCGTCCCCAAATATTCTTTTGAAAATCAATTTGCTGTCATTTGCCTTTTACCTTAACATAGATTATCTTTAATAATTTATTATGGGGATTTACAACTGCCTTTGTAACAAAGGTGTCGGAACTTTCAATTAACTCCCGCAATTTCTTACACTTATAGTTACGCGGATCAAAACCAGGTACTCGCTTGGACAGACTAAGCCCGATTTCCGAAAGATTGACCCACTCCTCATCGCCGGTTTTTGTCTCGATGATGGAAGCGATCTCCTTCTCGATCTCTTCAAGGTTTGGTATACTACTCATCGGTTCGAACGGTTCTTCCACTTCCACTGTCTCCAAATTTTCCACAACTTTGCCAACCGCTTTTGGTTCACCCTCTTCGTACAGCAAATCTAAAAATTTAAAGGTTTCGCAGGCAGATACAAGAGAGTTCGGTGTCTTCCGCTCGCCCATCCCAATTACGATCATCCCGGCTTCCCTCAATCTTGTGGCCAGTTTGGTAAAATCACTGTCGGAAGTCACAAGACAAAAACCGTTGACTTTCTCCGTGTATAAAATGTCCATGGCATCGATCACCAGGGCAAAATCCGAAGCGTTTTTCCCATACGTATAATTGTACTGAAGCACCGGAGTGATTGCATACTCCTGCAGTTTATTGATCCATGGTTTCACACTTGGTGTTGTAAAATCACCGTAAATTCTCTTGTAAGTTACCACACCATAATCACTTACCTCATCCATGATTAACTTGGCATATTTGCTTGAAACATTTTCTGCATCAATCAGAACTGCAATTCTTGGCTGATTATCCATCAAAATCTTCTTCCTCACTTCCTTCTTTAATCCCAGTTTTTCCAGATGTCAGGCCGACAGCCGACCGTTGCCCGTTTTCCGTTTCTGACAATCGGTGTTTTAAAAACTCTCTGATTTTCCAAAGCCTTTTCCTCTTTTTCATCATCTGCCAGATAGCGAATCAGGGCAAGGGTATCCTTATCACTGCAATTCTCGTCAAGCATGACATTAAGACTTCCGATGGCTTGCCTGATACTGTTAAATTCGCCTTTGCTCATCCCTTTATCCTTCATGTCAATGAACTGGTATTTTATTTTTCGCTCTTTGAAGTAGCGTTCTGCTTTTTTTGTTTCAAAACATTTTTTAGTGCCAAATATCTGAATATTCACGCTGCCTCCTCCTGGTAGTACTGGTTCATGTATTTATTTATTGTACCATATCCACTAAGCTCGTTAAAGACCTTTTTTATTCTAAATTACCCGCGAATAAATTTCAAAATCTTTTTTTGTTCTGCATGTGGATTCAGCTGATAAACCTGTTCCGATATCTTCCGGGTCGCTTCCTCTTTGCTGATTCTGACCGCTTTCTCAAAAACAGGTTTCCCGAAGAAATCCTCGGTAAGGCAGAACACCGTCGACGACCAGCCATATTCTTCGCCTTTATTAGAAAGCTTCTGTTGTTTGCCGCACATGGTTATATACATCTTCATCTGAAGCTCCACTAATGCCCGGTCAAACCTCGGCTTGTCCTCTTTTGAAAAACCAGCCAATGCTTTTATTCCATGTACCGGCAATGTTTTATGTACCGCAATCGTTTCATATATCCGTTTGGCGGCATTGCTGATGGTTCCGTCGGAATATTCCTCCTCGAATATTCGCTTCCCACGCCTTGCCGATAAAAAGTAAGGATACCATTCTTTCGTAATATAACCACTTTTGTTAAAGAATAGTTTTGCGTAAGCAATATCCTTACGTTCATCCAGGACCCGCATCCTCCATTCCCACGGATCTGTTTGCGGATCCCCGGTGTGCCAGCACACCGGAGTATCATAAGGGGCTTCCCCGTTCCAGTCCCAGGGAACCACAGAAAAGATCCCCTCGCTGTTCCCGCCGCCCATAGCAAATCCGGCCTTTAGAAGTACAGCAACAAAATCATCATAATTTTGAATATGAAAAGTTTCCGGTATCATATCATTCCTCCATCCTTTCGAACAAATAAAACCGTATTATTTATTTTACCATACTTCCACTCTTTATGCACTAGACAAAAAAAAGCCCTTCCGTCAGGAAAGGCTTCCTCTTCTGCTTATGTAGCCTGATATTCATCTTCAAAAACCAATTGCTCTTTTCCCCCCGCTTTGCAGGAATAAAAGAATACGCCTGCACAGGCTGCGGCAAACAGTAACCCAGCCGGGTAAGCAATGGAAGTCGGCAGCTGAAACCCTTCTTTTGCAATCAATATATACGTACAGGATACGGCTGACATAAATGTAGCCGGAATGGCAGTCATCAGATACAGCCTTTTTTTGCGGAATAAATACACACTGGCTGACCAAAGTGCAATCATTGCCAGAGTCTGATTACTCCAGGAGAAATATCTCCAGATGATCTGAACATCAATCTGTGTCAGCGCAGCTCCCACACCCAGCAGCGGAACCGTCAACAGTAACCGATTTTTAACCGGCTTCTGATCCAGTTGAAACCAGTCTGCCAAAGTCAGACGGGCACTCCGATATGCAGTATCTGCGGAAGAAATAGGGCAGGCGATAACACCTATCATGGCAATAACCGCACCAACCGGTCCCAGCAGCGTAAAACAGATTTCATATACAACGGTGGATTGACCTCCGGCTAAAGCTTCCAGCAAGCCGCCGGTTCCGTTATAAAACGCCGCACCTGCAGCCGCCCAGATCAGGGCAATCACACCTTCAGCTACCATCGCTCCATAAAAGACCTGACGCCCTTTTCGTTCGTCCGTCAGACAGCGCGCCATGAGCGGCGACTGCGTCGCATGAAAGCCGGAAATCGCTCCGCAGGCTACCGAAACAAACATGACCGGCCAGATTGGCGTATTCGCAGGATGAAGATTTGCCAGAGTTATTTCCGGAATATGGTACCCCTTTAAAATGATGCCGCCGCCAACGCCGAGAGCCATGACAATCAGGCAAACGCCAAAAATTGGATATATTTTACCAATCACTTGATCAATCGGCACAAAAGTTGCGATAAAATAATAGATCAAAACAACTATCAGCCAGAATCTTGCATCCAGCACTTTCGGCGTAAGCATCGCCAAAAGATTGGCCGGTCCGGTAGAGAAGGTTACACCTACCAAAACCAGAAGCACCACGGAAAACACACGCATCACCTGTTTCATACCGTTTCCCAGATACATGCCGGTAATCTCCGAAACACTGGCTCCTTTGTGACGCATGGACATCATTCCGATCATATAATCATGAACACCGCCGGCAAATAAAGTTCCCAGGGTGATCCACAAAAATACAACCGGACCCCAGCAGGCACCTGCAAGCGCTCCAAAGATCGGTCCCAGTCCGGCAATGTTTAAAAGCTGGATCAAAAAGATTCTTGGTGTGGCCATCGGAACATAATCGCTGCCATCTGTCATGGACAATGCCGGCGGCTTCCTGTCATCAGGACCAAATACTTTATCCGCAAACTTGCTGTAAGTCATAAATCCTCCTGCCAAGATTGCAAGACATACAAAAAAACTAATCATACACATAACCCCCTTATTTATATTGTATATTTTTTTGATATTGCAGCACCATTATAATAAAAAATAAACAATTAAAAAAGGGATATTGCATCAACTGTTGTATTACATGTATAAACGGTAGGAAATTCCGCTTTAAAGACCCAGCAGCAGCCGAAGCTGCTTTACTTTTTCTCTTCCCACCGGGAGCACGGCTTTTTCAAATCCCTGCATTTTCACAGCCATACTATTCTGCGCCCAGGGAAATAATTCTGAGATATACGTCACATGGACCAGGTAACTTTTATGGATACGGAAAAATCCATAAGGCAGCAGCTGCTTTTCCAGCTCGCCCAGCAGCTGACTGTCAAGATAATCACCGTCTGTCGTATGGATCCGACAGGCACGCCCTTCTGTTTCCAGATATACAATCTGGCCAATGTCCAGAAACTGAATTTTACGGTTATAGTTGATCGCCAGCTTTCCGCATGTTTTTTTAATAAGCGGCTGCTGTTCCTTTTTACATTTCTCCAATACTGTTCTTACCCGTTCCGGGACAAAAGGTTTCAATATGTAGTTGTCCACTTCAAGTTCAAAAGCCTTAACGGCATATTGGGAATAGGCTGTTGCAAAAATCAGCTTTGCATCCGGAAGCAACTTCTTTGCGGCAGCCACAAGCGCAGTACCTTCCATATCATTTAAATTGATATCAATAAAAAGAACATCAAAGCTCTGATCGCTAATCAGTTTTATGGCCGCTCCCCCGCTGTCTGCCTCTTCAATCTTACTATCCGGATATACTTCCAGAATCTGATGGATCAATTCACTTCTGGAAGGACGTTCGTCATCGATCACCGCAATCCTCATACAGCCTCCTTCTTCGCCAAAGTAAGGGGAATGAAAAATGAGGCGACAGCCCCGCATGATGTGTTTTCAAGATGCAGTCCCCCTAACTCCCGATACATACCGTTTAGCCGCATATGAACATTTTTAAGTCCGATTCCTTTTTTTAATGCCTGTGTATCCAAAGCTGAAATCACCTCTTCCGGAAATCCCTTCCCATGGTCTTCAACAAAAATCTGCACAACACTTTCCATATCCTGTTTCGTCATCATGCGAATGCTGACATAGCGGTTTCCCATTTCGTCCACACCATGCTTTACCGCATTTTCTACCAATGGCTGTAAAATGAACGCAGGTACCATACAGTCAATATCGTCTTCTACTTCTATCTCGACGATCAGTTTTTCCTCAAATCTGGCCTTTTCCAATTCCAGATAACTGTTTACATGATATAGCTCCGTATGAAGATTCACCATATACCGGTCATTTTCCAGCGTCTGCCGGTAATAACCGGATAATGTATGGATCAATTCCCGCGCACGGTCAGGGTTTTCCCGACACACATAAGCTATGGTATTCAGGGCATTATACAAAAAATGCGGATTGACCTGGGACTGCAAAGCCTCCAGCTCGGCTTTACGGCGAAGACGTTTCTGATACTCCAGGCTAGACAATTCCAGCTGCGTTGAAAATAGCTTTGCTAATTCCCCGACAAAGCTGGCAGTTGCCTGAAATGTGTGCAGCTTTTTTCTGAATATCAACGTCAGACTGCCGATCTGACGATCTCCCTCCAGCAGCGGAGCGGCAACGATTGCGTGCTTTTTCAGGATCGGATACAGCGGATTGGCAGCTTCACATTCAGTAATGGTAATTGCCTTGTGCTCCGGCGCAGATAAAATCATCTGCATCAGACTTTCTTCCCTGGCAAAATCACGCACCTCACGTTCCGGATACCTGGCCAGTACCGCTTCCCGATCCATCACAATAACATCGGTACAGGAGAAAGATTCATACAGTATTCTGGTCGTCTCCTGCATATCCCTGATACTGTAAAGACCTTTTCTAAGATAAGGCAGGCTCCGATCCGCGATATCCAGGGCCAGGCGCATCTTCCTGGCAAATTCGCTTTCCTCTTCGATCAGTACCCTGTTAAACGTTGTGAGGAAAATCACCATCCCAATCGAATTCATGGTAATCATCGGCAGAGCGATGATTTTCACCAACTCCAAAGCAGCCGAAAACGGGCGTGCCAGCATCAGGATGATCAGCATTTGACCAATTTCAGCCAGCATGGTGATAAAAAAGACACCTTCCAGCTTTATTTTCCCTTCCCGGAATGATTTGGAAAAGGCTGCGCCAATAAGTCCCTCCATGATCGTGGAAAGCATGCATGGAATTGCTGTAAATCCGCCAATATCAAACAGATAGCGGTGTAGAGCAGCAATCAATCCGGCGCCAATTCCCACATAGGGTCCTCCCAGTAAACCGGCCGTGAGGACACCGATCACACGGGTATTGATAATTGCCCCCTTCGTCCGAATCCCGGTATAGGTTGATATAATACTGACTAACGCAAATATAATTGCCAACGCAAAACGATTTGCCACCTGATGGCTGTCATCCGAAAACATTTGGCGTACCACCGAAAATTTAGTCAGTAAAGTAGCAATCAAAACCAACAAACCAATATTAAGTAATAAGTTAAAAAAGATACTGTTCAATGGCCGCTTCCTTTCATTTTTTTGAAAATAATGTAAAATTATTATATCATATCGATTTGAAAGGGGCAACAATAAGGAGCATTGCCGTTGAACGGCAACACTCCTGCGAAATCTTAAGTTTCCTTATAACTGGGCTGTAAACTTACATGTTGATTGCGAATGAGCGCAAATACGACTGCACAGGCAAGAATCACCAGATTGCCAATGATTTCCACCATCGCTGAGGTAACAATCAGCAATGCTACCGACAGCAGTGCAATCACAATCGTCACAATGCAGATTATATTTAAGACTGTATTACCCACATGAAACTTGCTCCGTTCCCATAACGTGGACATGCGTTTTGGCAGATGCATGGCTGAAAAGGCAATGACACCGCGGATGCTGGTCGTCAGGATAACCGTACTGTTGGCGATGGCATTGAGATTGATGTTAAATAAAATCGGCAGAAAACCGATCAAAAACATCATCAGCAAGATCCAATGAGGAGTTCCGAACCGCTTATTGCAGCTCGCAAGCTTTTTCGGCAGCCAGCCGTCTTCACAAGCTCTTTTAATTGGAAAGGTCATCATTCCGATTGAAAAGTTCAGTGTTGTCAAAAGAGCGAACATCGCTCCTCCCACAATGAAGAATGTATAAGCCCAGGGAGGCAGAAATACTGCTGCCGATACACTCAGCGGTTTATTGACCACCTCCGCCACCGGCAGAACCCCGGCAGCTACCGTTGCCATAAGCGCATAGACAATGACCACTCCCAATGTTGAGGCGATGATGACAAAAGGAATATCCTTGATGGGATTCTCCGCTTCAGAGCTAAAATTCACCACATAAGTGGCACCGCCGACGGCAAAGGTCAGGAACACAGAAGCCAGCAAAAATCCAGTTACTCCGCCACTGAACAGTTCACCTCCTGAAAAGTAGCCAGGCTGAACATTCCCCAACCCTAATACAATATAGGTCGCGATCGACAGTGCCAGAATGATACACATAATATTCTGTAAACGAGCCGCCTGCTTAACCCCAACAACATGCATACCGATAATCACCGTCAGAACGACAAGAGAGATCAGAACACTGTTAACCCCCGGAATCAATGACAGGAAATAGTCGCAGAATGACAGAGTATACATCGATATACCGAGTGACATGGCGAGATTGATAAAGGTCTGGACTCCCGCCAGGCGTTGGCCGCTTAAAAAGGCAATCTGGGAATACTGGCCGCCGATAAAATTCGCGGTGCCGCCGATGAAAATCTGTGGGATCGCTGAAAATATAACAATAAGTGCCGCCGCTAAATAAGCGAGATTAACCGAACGCCCGGTAAATCCGATCGCAATTCCGGTCAACGTCATAATTCCTACGCCAATAATCTGACCGACTGCCATCGAAAGTAAGTCTACCCGGCTTAGCTTGCTGTGAACTGCGCTGCTTTCTGTAGTATTCTTTTTCATACATAAGCTCCTTTCATACGTTTCAATGCTTCCATCATAATACTTCTGGGACAGCCTGCATTAAAGCGGATATGCTTCTCTCCTCCCGGTCCAAACCACGTTCCCGGAACGCAGATTACCCCTGATTTCAGAATTATCTTCTGCAAAAGTTCCTCGTCCGAAATCCCCGTATCTGTAAAATCCAGCCAGATCAGATATGTTCCTTCCGGCTTTACGAACTTCACCCCCGGCATGTGCTCTTTGATGTACGCAGCGGCGGCAGCAAAATTATCTTCGATGTAAGACAGCAGACTCTTCGTCCATTTGGCCCCCTGTTCCGTATAGCAATGGATAACGCTTTCAATCCCGAAGGTATTCTTCACATCAAGTGAAAGAGCGATCACCATCTCATCGAATGCCTGCCTGATGTCCCGATTTGGAATGATCGATATTGCGGTTTTCAATCCGGCAACATTGAAGGTCTTTCCTGGTGAAGTGAGCATGATCACATATTCCTGATATTCCGGTTTCAACGAAAGCAGCGGATAATGCTTATTGCCGCCGAATACAAGATCAGAATGAATCTCATCAGTCACCAGCAGCACCTGGTGGCGGGCACAAATGTCTGCAATTTGCATCAATTCTTCTTTTTTCCAGACTCGGCCGACCGGATTATGAGGACTGCATAGAATCATCATCTTATTCTGCGGCTCCGCCGCCATCTGCTCCAGCTCTTCAAAATTGATTGAATAATAGTTATCCTCATTGATCAGGCCATTGTTTACCACCGTTCGGCCGCAGCGCTTAATAATCGAGAAAAACGGATCATAGACCGGCTGCTGAATAATAACGCCGTCCCCTTCTTCGGTAAATGTCCGGATTGCCACATTGATCCCTGCCACCACCGTCGGGATCACGTTGATCCATGCCGCATCCACTTCAAATCCATGCTGCTCCCTCTGCCAAAAGCATACTGCGTTCATAAAACTTGCCATCGGTGCACAATACCCGAAGATCTCCTTCTCACACCGTTCCTTCAGCGCTTCAACCAGATTCGGCGGGCAGGCAAAATCCATATCTGCCAGCCACATTGGAATGATATCCTCCGGAACCGGTACATGCAGATAGGTTTCCACCACCTTAGAGTGCCACTTGATGTCATTCGTACTTTTTCGGTCGATAATGCGGTCAAAATTATAGTCCATTACAACCCCCTCCTTTATTTTAGTTACTAAAATACTTTGTGTTTTAAAAGACAGCGTGATGCTGTCTTCCTAAGTTAATCCTTCATATGATCCGTGAATTCTTTAAACTGTTTATCAAAGCGGTATATTACGTCCAACTCTTCCATTGAAAAATCAGTAAATAATTTGAAAGCCTTTGCATAACTCACATTGTCATACTCTAAATGTCTGTAATACAATTCTTTGCCCTTTTCCGTAAGCTTCACAGAATACTGCCGTTTGTCACAGGCATCCTGAATCCGGATGATAAACCCCTTCTTCTCCAGCTTCGCAAGATATTGCGATACCGCCCCATTCGTTATCTTAAGCCGTTCGGAAAGTGTGCTGATGTTATCAAGGCCGTCAGGCCTGATCTCCATCACGATGTGTACTTCTCGCATATATAGCATTTCACCGGGATAATATTCCCTGGCCAACGAAAGATACTTGTGATAGATTTCCGTCGTCTGTCTCCTGATCGCCAATATCTCAAATAATAACTCTTTTCTGTCCATTCTCTTCACCATTATCTCATTTTTTTATAAAACTTTGTGTTCAGTCTATCACTTACGTTATTTTATAGCAAATATATTTTAGCTGCTAAATTAATTATAGCAGAATTGAAATGAATAAGTCAATACTTTTGTATGCTTTTGTTATTATTATTCAGTCTGTATACACTGGGTGAGCATCCCATTATCTTTTTAAACATCACACTAAAATACTGCGAATTGGGATAGCCTACACGCTCGGCAACCTCATAAGTGCACAATTCTGTAGTATTAAGCAGCTC
>Ga0153928_1000959_pt1 | contig 13643 bp, 15 predicted proteins | sample TSNJ012MetaG_FD_106656 | JGI IMG/M metagenome (GOLD analysis project Ga0153928, IMG submission 106656) | Attine ant fungus gardens microbial communities from New Jersey, USA - TSNJ012 MetaG | ecosystem: Host-associated > Fungi > Mycelium > Unclassified | place: USA: New Jersey, Wharton State... | reverse complement strand
GGGTCAGTGAGCTACTCGGTGGATGAGATTTCCCGATGGCGCTTGTATTTTATCTGCACATATCAAAGCTTGAAACATCGCAAAAATTCAAGGAAAAAAATCAAAGCAGAGTATTTTTTTTTTACAATTCTTACCTTGGCATCCTTTTGGGAGGAGATTAGACGTGGATTTTCTGTTTCGGGTGGCGTTGATCGTTGACGAGTTTTTTTTCCTCATCACTTTTCTAATGTGACTGTGGTTCAGTGCTTTACTTTTTTTTTTCACCCAACTTGTCTTGGTGAAAGAGTTGGACTTTCCCCCCCTCCCCCTTCTCTCTCTCTCTTTCACGCGTAATCCTCTTTTTTTTTCATTTCTGCCAGGCTTCCTGTTGTGAGGCAAGATTTTGATAGTCAATCAGGTTTTTTTTCTTTTTTCCTTTTTGTGTTTCCTTTGTCGTGTCAGGCTGTATGTTTCAATTTTTTCGTTTCTGTTTGTCTTCAGATATAATAGGAATTTAGGGCCATACCCTAATAATGATTACGTTTCTCAGGTATAGTCGAATCAATGAGAAGTATAAGTTAGTATTGCTAGTATGACGTTCCTGAGACTGTGCGGGAGATGAAGAATTAGTTAAGATTGGAAAGTATTTTATAGGTCTAGATTGATAGATGGTTTTTTTTGGAATCGGAGAAATCGATCTATGGTGCACTACTTGAAGCGTAGAATTCAAATCTGTTACTAGAATTTTTCAAGGTATCTGAGTAATGAGATTCAAGTTTGATTGTCCATGACTGTAGGAAAGGAACCGCTCAGTCAGTTCTCGTACAGATCAGATTATCTTATATCGAAATCTGGCTTCTCAAGCTGGTGTTTTATTTTTTTGATAATCCCTCTAGCTTTGTTCTGATTTTTTGTGAGGTTTTGAAGGGCTTAATGAAATTAAGTGGAAATTAGATGACTCTGAGGGATAGATACAATTCAGGTATCAAACTACTGAGCTGTATAACTGTTATTCAGGATATTACCAATTTCAAATCATGATCATCCTATATTACTCCGGGGGCAGCCAGGATGATATCAATTCCCAATCATGACCGTCCTGGATCAGCCCTCCTGCTTTACCAGGCCACTTGATACCTTTGATTTGGGGGTTTCGGGCTGCAGGGTAACGAACTTGATTTACCGGCGCCGCCCAATCAAAATCAATCACTTTGAGGTCTGGGGACTCGCGCGGTGAATTTGTACGAATCATGATGTTGTTAGTTCGAAGATCTCCATGGACGTATTCCTTGGAATTAAGCCTGGTAGTGATCTTTTGGAGTGCGTCCCGTAATTGAAATAGGGCTGCATCTGATTGGAGGAATTCATATAATGTTTGCCAGGTGGATGGGTCAAGATATTCCATAATATATGCAGTTGGTGCGCCATCCACCTTTGCGAAACCATACAACTTGGGAGCCAGTTCTTCAGCTGCCAAATGATCTTGAACATTTTGCGAATATGAACCAGAGACGAGCTTGACAAATACTTTCGTATTGGGGTAGGAAGACGAGTCGAGAGTTGCAAGGAATATTTGCTGATGCACACTGGACTCGAAAGTGAGTTGGCCGATTTCATCTTGCGGTTGTGTCAATGTGCATGTCCTATATATGCGAGGAGTAGAATGTGTAAACCTGACTCCGAGTGGTTCGGATACTAGCCTGTAATTGACACGATATGAGCGACAGAAATCTGATCTTATAAGGCACTTACGGTCTCAAAGACGATACTCCCCTAGTTAATGCCCACAACAGTGTCGCTACCTCTACAGGGCGAGTGTTAGTGTGATCACGAAGCATGAAAATTGGGTTGCAAAGTGGCTCGACGATGGGTTTGAGGCCGTCGTAGAATCCACCACAAACGAATAACATAGGTCCTGGGCAAGAACAAAATAATGAATGCAAAGATCAGTAGACGGCAATGTGTACCTAGAACACAGATCAAGAAGCATGGTGCCCCATGGCTGAGAAAGTTGATGGCTGCTGCCTCAGTGCTTTCGAGGAGCACCTGCACAAGGAGGTCGTAATCCCGAGCGATTTGCATGTACACATCGGCCTCTCCATGTCCGGCCTCCCACTTATCCTCACGCAGAGCTATGACTACATTACCTTCTAGAATAACCCGATCGACCTTCCCATGGTAGATGCTCGATTTAGGTTGCAAAATGTGCCCCCTGTCCTACTTCAAAAGGTCAATCACACAGTTATCAAAAGTTTCTGTACGCTCAATTGCGTTTGTGAAAGATTCTCCCATGTCGCGACAAAGACATGAAACAGCAATGTGTGCGGCCACGACTTCAGTCGGCATCGGCTCAGTGGTCATCATGGAATTTAACAGAGTTTTCAAGTTGGAATTTGCGAAAGACGCCATGTAGCGTGCGTGCACATTGGCAGACCCCTAGCTGATCCTGGACGAAGGCAAAGGATAGGAGAGTACACTTGGACAGAACTCCAGACTTCAGGTTTTCCAAATACGGAGGGTGGCAGGAGGTTGTATAGTAATTGCTCGACTACCTTTGCAAATGACACAAATTGTTGATTCAATGCAGTCATCCCTGGAGAACTATGATTGAAACATAGCCCACCAGATGAAAACTGAAACATACCATCATCCCCTTGTGCGTTTTCAAGCCGTTTATCGAGGAACCTTCTCGCTGGCTCCTCCCACTCAGCATATGATGCTACGGAATCTATTAGATAAAGCCAGTTGCCAAATATTTTGAGGTTTGCGTCTTGGATCTCCTTTGGATATTAAACAAGTTTGTATCGTGTGCGCTACGAATGACCCTTCCTTTCTCTCTGCCACCTCCAGCATCTTCAAGACCCTCTTGTCCACCTTCTTGTCCCCTATCTTGTTCTTCTTGTTCCCTTTCTTGTTCCCCTTTTTGTTCTTGTTCTTCAACCACGAGCTTGACTGGCTGCTGGAATATACGGACCCTGACTCGTCCTCTGAGATAGTATCTAAACTGGACATGCTAGTCTATTTGTGGGATTATCCGGGACCACGTGTTCTATTTTGGGATAGTCTTCCCAGACGCGTTACCTTGGCCGGGACGACTATGAAACTCTGTGCTGACAAGAGTCCTTTCGACTTTGGGGACTCATGCGTCAGAGACTCATGGGGCGCCCTCATACCAGCTGTCTTCGTATCTGCACTTTGCCTTTTCTCATTCACTCCCATTCGCTCCATATTCGAGCCTATCACTTCACATGTCCGCTCATACCTTACACTACCTGAAGCTGAAGCGCTTATAGAACACAGACCCCTTGAGGATAAACCTGTCAGAAAAGGGAGAGAAGGCGCCTCGGATCGTGTTTCTCAGTCGCTATCGCGTACACTCATGTTCGTGTTCGTCGGGATCGTGGAGACTTTGTGCTGGGTGGCCTATGGATCCTATGTCATCTATAGCGAGGACAGTCACTGGTGGAAAGGCGCTAGAGCTCTCATCTATGCAACTGTTTGGTTATTCACCGTTATCAGCCCAGTCGCGCGTCCGAGGATGACCCCCCCATTTGATGTCTTGGTTGTCTACTTGCTGCTTTTTGCTGCAAGTATTTTGGAACTAGGAGGTTACATGTATGATCATAGCTCTTTTCAAATACCTTTTCCCAATTGGGGCATTCTGACCCTAACCACCATGAATCTCATTGCAACGACGGGGATGCTAGTTGTGGTAGGAGGAATGCCCCTTGCACTACCAAGTAGCCGAGTGAAAGAAGAGGATATCGTAACACTACCTCCAATTGTTGCGCTATCTATGCTCACATACTTCTAGGGACGTACAATCACAATCGAAGATTATACCTCGCTCTTCCGCTGGGTGACATTTAATTGGGTGTATCCTTTAGTGCGCAAGGTGAGCTTATCACTATTCTGTTGCCTATAGTGCTCTCAAAAGAAACTTCTCTAGGGCCGCTATGAAACACTGAATGAAGATGATGTTTGGGATCTGAGCCCAACTATGCAGTCGCGTCCTGTGTTCATCAAATTTGGTCAAACCAAGTTTGTGACAACGTCTTGCTTTTCATACTGCAACTTATGACAGGTTCCAGGCGATCAACTCTATTACGAAGAATCTGGACTGCGAATTCTCTCGATCTTATGTATGTCCTTAACGAGGTCCTGCTGGACAATGACTGATGCCCTTACTATGCTAGTCTCGATTTTTTCTTGACGCTTGGCAGCGTCGCATTTAACTACATGGGTCCATTCTTTCTACGGTATGCTTGCAGACGTCTTTTTGCCAAGATTCCTCGCTCATAACGTCAAGGCGTATTCTTCAAGAAATTGACAACAAGGACTTATCTCGCGCAAGTAGGAATAAAGCTTACATCTATGCTCTTCTGGCTTTCCTTTGTACTATTGCGAAAGTCAGGTCTTGAATATCTACAGTATACAACGATGCTCAACAATACTGCTTTAGGCCCAGACTGATGTACAACATTTATGGTTTGGCCGTCGTGCATCCACTCGTATTCGATCAGAGCTCATGGCTTCCATATACGAGAAAGCTCTCAAGAGAAAAGACTACTCAGGTATCACCGCTCAGAATACAGCCGAGAAACAGGGAGAAACAGCAGACGGCGGACAGTCCAAGAGTAAGTCGTGCTCAACAGCCGATAGAATGGAGGTTTCATGACTCCTTTCAGACAAGAGCAAAGTAGTGAACAAGGACGATGTCACTAAAGCTGACGACCCTAAAGCTGGGGCAGATGTCGGTAAAATTGTAAACCTCATGGCAGGAGATGCGAATAGAGTATGTATGCAATCTGTATCCATGTATCAGAGTCTGATCATCATTTAGATCGCACAATCGTGTTCTGCCCTCTACCTCCTCTATGGTGCACCCTTTGAAATCATAATAGCAGGAATATTCCTATATCAGCACGTCCTTCGGTATACCATCTCGAACTCACAATTAATTGTTGATGCAGACTACTTGGTTGGAGTGCATTTGCTGGATTCTGTGTCCTGCTTATTGGTTGGCCTCTTAATAACATCCTTTCACGTCGAAGTGTGAGGATTCAGAAGGGTATTTTGGCTGCAAGGGACAAACGCATGGGAGTTCTCAATGAACTCATTGGTGCTGTACGTATGGTTTCGGTTTTGGGGCTCCAAGCCTGATTTGACTTTTGGCATAGGTCAAGTTCATCAAGTTTTTCGCTTGGGAGGATGGCTGGATCAAGCGTGCACTCGATGCCCGGAATTATGAGATGCAATGGATGGTCAAATGTACAGCTTTCCCCGATTGGCGGCTTCCTTGGATCTTACTATATTTTCATAGCTCGATTCAACTCAGTAATGTTTTATGTTCTTTGGTCTTGTGCCCCCATTCTAGTTTCTATTACTTCGTTCCTCGTCTATGTCCTGCAAGGCAATGTTCTCGATGTGTCCACTGCTTTCACGGTGAGTGCTCATCTCCTGGAAGAGGATTCTTTGTGCCGATATATTCTTGAAACACCAGGCGATTGCGCTCTTTGGCATGATCAGGTGCAGTAGGTGATTGGCTGCCCTGCTCATTATTCATCTATGATATAGAATGCCACTCAACATCATTCCGACTTACATCATCCAGCTTCTCCAGGTGAGTCTGGCGATTCTTGTCACGTACCGTGCTCAGCCAGTGTGGAGACCCGCGTAGCACTTGATCGAATCGCCGTCTACCTCGACGAAGACGAAGTCTCTGACCAGGTCTCCTCCCTCAAGAAGAACGAATCCGCTCCACCCTCGGCCAGTGAAAGCCTGGACTTAGAGGATGGGTTGGGCTTTGATGATGCATCATTGAGATGGAATGAAGTACCACAACAGAAGGGAGATGATACTGGAAGCATTGTGAACGGAAAGACGCGAGATCCCTCATCAACTAGCACAGTTGTGCGTGATCCTTCTCTCAGAGAAGCCTCCAGCGATGAAGTTGGTTCTATCTCCATTGACTTCACGGCTCCTGACGAGGATCGGCGATTTGAGTTAAAGGATTTGAATATCCGATTCCCAGAAGGAGAGTTAACTATTGTCACAGGGCCTACAGCATCGGGAAAGACGGCACTCTTGGTATGTCACCGGCCACATCTTGTCTGCGCCCTGTTCACTCTGTGCTTTGTTAGATGGCTCTGTTGGGAGAGATGACGACTATTTCTGGCCGCATTGTCATGTCTAAAAAGCCTTCCCAAATTGATAATGGGCTTATGCATTCAATTTCGTATGCGGCTCAGTCGCCGTGGCTGAGGCATCAATCCATCAAGGACAACATTCTATTTGGCTATCCTTTTGACGAGGAGCGATATAACGCAGTCATTGAGGCCTGCGCGCTCGATCCGGACTTGGAAATGTTGGAAGATGGAGATCAAACGGAAATTGGTGCGAGGTGAGCCATTTGTCTGACCTAGTCTTTGAAATCAAGAGTGGTGACGCCCTTGATCAGGGGTGTAAGTCTTTCGGGAGGCCAAAAGGCCAGGGTTGCACTTGCTAGGGCTGTCTATGCGAGAACAAAATATATTTTGTTGGATGATCCTCTCAGTGCTGTCGTGAGTTTCCCCAAGGATGTGATAATAATTAACGAGATTCCTTACCTCAAAGCTTAGGATAGTCATACGTCGCGATTCCTGTTCGAGCATTTATTCCAGGGGCCATTACTTGCCAATCGCACAGTGGTATGTTTCACTTCCCTGCCTCGATCCTCTGAGCCTGATTTGACTTCGTTGCAGATTCTTGTCACGCATCATGTCGAGCTCGTTCTTCCTGGGGCTTACTATCTCATTCGTATGCTCGATGGCCGGATTGATACACACGGTACAATCAAGGATCTCCGTTCGCAGGGTGCTCTTGACAATATTGCTTACGATGCTGGAGTCCAAGTCAAGAAACGCAAAGTTACCACAAAGGCATTGCCTGCCGAGGTTGAAGAGGTAGCTGTGAGTGGAGACGCTACTGGGATGGAGACTCAGAAAGATGCTGTCACGAAGAAACCAAGAAAGCTGGTCAAGGATGAACATAGAAACACCGGTGGTGTGAAATGGAGAGTTTATAAGAGTTATCTAAAGGCTTCGTGAGCTTCCTAATGTCCAAATTCTGCTGCAGATACAGATTTTGTTTGCAGATCATACTGGACGTGGGTGATCCTTGGTGTTTTAGTTGTTATTACACAACTATTGGGCGTTGGTGAAAAGTTTTGGGTTAAGGTATGAGTTTTGTTGCTGTTTTAGCAAGTAGACTTATTTTATGATCTAGATCTGGGGAGAAGCATACGAGAAATATGGGCAAGATGGAGTTTTTGACTATGCATTCAAATCGTTCAGTGCTACTGAATCCGAGATTCTAATAAACGGATACCCTTCTTCGTACCAACAGCATTCTCATCAAATCCTAGCCCGAACATTCTCGTTTGGTATATTTGACATCAGTTGGCCGGATGCAATGAATCATCCATACTTTTATATCGGGATATACGCTGCAATTGGATTTGGAACTACATGTGCAAACGTGCTGTCGGTTGCTGCTCAGTATACTGGCGCCTTGAGAGCTTCTAGGATATTGTTCAAGTAAGTTTTCAAAAGGTGGCTATCAGCTCATAATTGATATGACTTGCATAGGCAGCTACTTGTCACAGTGGTGAGAGCCACCTTCAGATTTCACGATACCACGCCTCAAGGACGGATGTTGAATCGATTTGGCAAAGTACGACACCTGATTTTGGCTAATCGCTAGCTCACAGTGAATCATGCTAGGATATTGAGACAATCGACTCTTCTTTGGCGGGTTCTCTCCAAGCTGTCAATTCATCTCTGGCTAGTTTCTTTGCTGCGATCCTTACTGTAGCGTCAGTTCTCTTCTGTTTCAATTCGAACCCTTGACCAACCGTTTTTAGGATCGTTTTCCCAGGATTCCTCATCCCGGCATTTTTCATTGGTTTTGGGTATTATGAACTTGCCATTGGCTACTTGAACACCGGACGTGATCTTCGACGCATGGAATCGAATTCTCGATCGCCTATTTTCTCTGACTTCGGTGAACTTCTGGAAGGCATTGTCACTGTCCGGGCATTCTCTGCTGAGAATAGGTTTTTGAATAATTTACACCGCAAGATTGATATCACGACCAAGGTAGAGTCTCGAAGTTGACTGATTTCAAGTTCTCCATTGCTTATTCTTGTGTACTAGATGTGGTATAGCTTCTGGATGACAAACCGCTGGTTGTTGTTGAATTTTGATACTCTCGGTGGACTAGCTGTCCTTGTGACAACGATTTTCTCGATTTCTACTCTGGAAAACGGAGCGGGCTTGGCTGGTGTGTGTATCACAAGTGCTATGGCTTTCACAATGTCGGGTGAGCTGGAGGTCAGACTTTTAGTCATGCTTTCTTTACTCATTGGATCAGTTTACTGGGCTTGCCGCTTTTGGACGGGTAAAGTATCACTTGGCTATATAATAATGTTTCTCTAAAAATCAGTTTTGCAGCACTCGAGTTGGATCTCAAGTATGTGTTTCCTCTCGTCTAAGCTATGACAGAGACTAATAGCAGATAGTTCCGTTGAACGTGTCGTGGAATAGTGAGACGATCTCTTGCTCAAACTTTTCAGTCCTAATCGTGTGTCCAGTCTTGATTTACCTCAAGAACCACCAGCAATAATCGAATCCAACCGGGCCCCTGCCTATTGGCCTTCTAGTAGCAACGGCCCATCCTTGATCTCTGTTGAAAATCTCACTGTCAAATATGCCCCTGAATTGCCCTCGGTCTTGCACGATGTGTCTTTTAGCTTGGGGCCGGGAGAGCGTGTTGGTTTGTTAGGCCGTACTGGTAGTGGAAAGTCGACACTCGCCATGAGTATTTTGCGCTTCGTTGGTTGCTTTCTTCTCAAAGATGTGAGCATAATGTTAACTGGGTTACAGGTTGATCCTACGGAAGGGCGGATTATCATTGATGGCATTGACATCACGACAATTGGAGTCCATGACTTGCGTTCGCGCATTGTGAGTCTAATGGTTTTTAGTAAGGCATTGAGTACTGATCTCTAAGTGATATCAGACCTTCATTCCCCAAGTATGTATTGATTTTTTTGTAGTGTCCCGTTTATAAGACATTTCCTAGGATGCCACTCTATTCTCTGGAACTCTTCGGGACAACCTTGATCCCTTTAGTGAGTCCTGCCCCACTAATTACTCCAGATGAATCATACATAACCCCGGATACAGATGAACACACCGATGCGGAGTGTCTCGACGTTCTACAGCGCGTTCAAATGATTGGCAGACTACCCGGTTCTACTTCTCGAGATCAATCTACGCTCGCGAGCCCGAACGATTCCCGTACTCCATCCATTCACCAAGAGTTCATCTCTACCTCTAATCTCGACACAGACAATGCAGGTTCCATGCTCACTACCCCGAGCACACCGACGGAGGTCGATGGTGACAAAACCAAAATCACATTGGAGACCCAAGTCTCTGCTGGTGGTGTGAATTTTTCTCAAGGGCAAAGACAGTTGATTGCTATGGCACGTGCTTTATTGCGACGGGCCTCGATAATTATCTTGGATGAGGCTACAAGTAGTATTGACTTTGCTACTGATGCAAAGATCCAGCAGACTATTCGGGAAGAGTTTACTGACAGTCTGTTGCTCACAGGTGAGCATGAGTGGTTTCGTTTTGGGGGAGGAAGCTAATTTTAGGACTAGTTGCGCACCGTCTGAGGACCGTGATCGACTATGATCGGCTTATTGTATTAGATCACGGCCAGGTTTGTGCCCTTTCTTTATTGACTTCATTACCGCTGATTGCTTCCAATGCCACAGATCATCGAGATTGGTAGCCCATGGGATCTCATTCAGAAGGAAGATAGCACCTTTAGGAACATGTGCTTGAAAAGCGGGTCATTCACTGAGTTGGAAGCAGCAGCCAGGGGAAAAGCTACAGGACTTGCTGTGGTGAATGAGGCATAGTAAATTACTGAACCTATCTATGTTTTTTGTGTCATGCGACTTCGAGGCCCCAATTTTCTATTTATACATGTCATCTTGACAATGTGAAAACAATGTGACCCGATTATTTATGCGAAGTTACCCCTTAAGATACCCCCTTCACTAGAACTAGCCCTGCTAGAGTGATAGTCATAGTAATGAAAGCAGGGATTATGAATTCAATGCTGCTATAGCATTTCTATTGAGGACCCTTCATATCTTGTTGCACTACAAAATGCTCGCTCCAAAAAAAAGTACAGAACCATCACGTGCTTCTGAAAAAGTGATTGCTCTTAATTTTCTCAATTTTCCACACCTTATCGTTTTTATAATTCTTCCATGAACCAGTGTAATCCTTGACTCCTGTCCTTTTAACCCACTCTATAATCAGACTCCTGAAGCTCCACACCTTTTCATACCTAGCTTTTTCCTTTGGACAACCAAAGTTACCTACTAGTGCTCCCTTGTCGCAAAGGCTAAATTCTCATCAATAAGATACCGTTATCATATAGCTAACATCGCTATTACCCGTCATGCAGAAGAACAGCAGTCTTGAAAATGTCGATAATGGCAATGATATAATGACAGAACTGTCATATAATGAGGACCAGGAACTTGTCGCACTGGGATATAAACCCTCATTCAAGCGGGAATTTTCGAATCTGGCTACAGTGCGTTTTTTTTTTGAGAGTCGGTTTATCGAGCAGTCATTGATTGATTGATGTAGATCAGTTTTGCATTCAGTATAATGGCGAGTACCCTCCATCGTAAATTCCAATAAACTCATCAAGTATCACAGGGGCTTTGTTCGAGTATTGCAACGACGTTTAACACTCCTTTGCTACTGGGAGGACCGGCAACTGTGCGTATGCAAAATTGAAACTAGAAGAGGTCATGGACATTGTCTAGGTCGTGTGGTGTTGGATCCTCGGTGCCTGTATGTGCTTGACACTGGGAACAAGTATCGCAGAAATTGTTAGCGCTTATCCGACTTGCGGTGGTCTGTTAGTAACCATCTATCCTATTTTTGCCAATGGCGCTCCTGCTGAATCGGAATTTCCATTCTGACTTCCAGATATACCGCATCTGCGCAGCTGACCCCGAGAAAGCACCGCGCAAAGGTACTTTTATCTATCTTGAAAGCATAAATGTACATATCTCAAATGCACGTGTAGATTGGATGGCTGGTTGGATGGCTAAACATCCTTGGTGAGCGGATAATCTATGTTTAGAGTTGGAGCCTAATGCATTTGAGTAGGCCAGATTGCCGGCGTCTCCTCTACGGAGTTTGGGCTATCGAATATGATCTGGGCTGCAGTTAGTATTGGACAGGTGAGCCATGTCATCAGGTCAAGTCTTGTTCATGGTTCAATCGTCAAATAGGGACCTGAATTACAAGTAACTTCAGTGAGATAGATCCCGTGGTATTGGTCATGACGTGTACTGAAATTTCAATCAAACCCAGAATAAAGTTGTTGGTCTGTTCGTTGGTTTGATGGTGTTTCATGGCATCCTGGTGCGTCACCCAATATATTTTTAACCCGCTTCTATCGCTCTGATCTTGCAGCTTCCTTAAGAATTCTCTGGCCACACGTCACCTTGCGAAGATGACTACCAGTTTTGTCTTTGTGAATTTGGGGACAACGTTCCGTGAGTAAATATCACTTGTTGTAATCCTACATATGATTGAAGATTTTACCAAGTTATCATTATTGTACTATTGGCAATGACACCCCGAACAGAAATGCACCCTGCGAGCTATGTCTTTGGTTCCGAAGGCATTGTCAACCAGACTGGCGGGTGGAATACGGGAATTGCGTTTCTACTTGGTCTCCTTAGTGTTCAATGGACGGTGGGTGGTCGAACTTCCTGAAGCTGATGACATTCCATTGATACGCATGCCTTAGATGACTGTGAGAAGTTCGGCATCCAAATTTGAATGGCATGACTGACCGCAATCACGCCAGGATTATGATGCCACCGCTCACATTTCGTACGTTCTCAGTAGACTCCTTGTAATTGATCGTGAATGCATGTCATCCATAGCGAAGAGGTGCATAGAGCTGCCTATGCTGCACCATCAGCCATTTTTATTGCAGGTAGGTATTGGCATACCAATGTTAGCACTTTTGTCGACTCGAATAACAGTCATCGGCACTGGCCTCGTTGGATGGTTGCTAAGTATTGTGATGATTCTGTGTTCTGGTCCCCTGTGAGTAAATAGCTATACATCTATTTCAGTGAGTAGACTTACTGAATTTGACCGGAAGGGAGAATCTACCAGGGCCCTCTGGTTCTGCTTTCCTCCAGGTATGCTCTGAGAAATCAAATACCGATATGACTTAGCAGGGTTAGGTCATGGTGGATCGAATAGGCAAGACTGGTGCTCTAATTCTGTGGGTAGGTGGCACATCTTATCGCCTGTGAGAACTAGACTGCTGAGCCTCCTGGAAGGTTCCTGTTTGTATGACAGCCTTCTTTGTCGTACAGACGGCACTTCAGGCGACTTCTAGAACTGTCTATGCTTTCAGTCGCGACCATGGTACGTGTTTGCGATCGCGACTTATGAATCTACCAGTTCAAAATATCTTAGGTCTTCCTGACCGTGGCTTCTTCGGTAAGAACAGCAATACAACTGGCACACCCTTACGTGCTGTGTGGCTTTCAACTTGCATGGGTATCCTTCCCGGTCTTTTGGACCTCGCCAGCCCGATTGCTGCGAATGCAATTTTCTCGCTAACAGCCATGGCACTGGATACCAGCTATATCATACCCATTTTCCTTCGAAGAATTTACCACAATCATCCAGAAGTCAATTTCAAACCAGGTCCTTTCTATCTAGGAAACGGGTTCTTGGGCAATTTGTGTAACTGGATGTGTATCTTGTGGACTCTCTTTATATGCATAATTTTCTCGCTACCCACTGTACTCCCAGTCACAAAGGAGAACATGAATTATGCATCGGTACGTGACCTTCGCGGAGAAATATCAGTTGTTGGTCGACATCTTTGCTTAACTGAATCTAGGTAATGGCTAGTAGCGTTGTGATTCTTGCATTGTGAGTCTCGCGTTTGCTTGTTTTGTGGAGTATACTACCGATTCTTACGGATTGGAATTGATAGCGTGTGGTATGCTGTGTCCGGCCACAAACATTACCACGGACCCGAATCCAATCTCCACGAGGATGCCACTGATGAAAATAACTCGTCCGAAGAGGCCTAAAGCCTGGCCTGAAGTATTCGGACATTGGATGTTGTTCCAATTCGTTGGATGTAGACCAATATATCGGCGGCGGGAGCATTCCTATCATACTGGGAGGTTATCTGTGCTCTCAGTCATGACGAAAATGTATATAATCGACACATCCTGAAATGAACTTCTGCCCAAGTCCTATTCCATTACTGAAGCCTTGAGCAGTGGAAATACTCACCCATTCATCTTAAAGCTCATCTTGTCCATATCCAGAGGTCATTTAGCACATGCAAAGCAAGGTCGGGCTGATGGGTGGTTTGGAGTTTAGTTATGAGTATGACCTCGCATTGATCATGGTGATAGACTTGTCGGACTTCGGGAAAAGGTAGCTTGCCATGTAGTGGGCTCATATAGAATTGGACTGGTAGAGGTACTCGGTACAGGGAGGCAAAATTCTAATGGACTCTAATGGACTCTAATG
>Ga0153928_1000958_pt1 | contig 13646 bp, 15 predicted proteins | sample TSNJ012MetaG_FD_106656 | JGI IMG/M metagenome (GOLD analysis project Ga0153928, IMG submission 106656) | Attine ant fungus gardens microbial communities from New Jersey, USA - TSNJ012 MetaG | ecosystem: Host-associated > Fungi > Mycelium > Unclassified | place: USA: New Jersey, Wharton State... | reverse complement strand
TTTCGGGTCAGTTTTTGCGGTGCGGACAGCTTTGTTTTTTCTAAGGTTATGCTTTCCGACCTCGCCATTGTGTCTATAAAATCGGTTTTCATATCATGAACAGCGTCCACGTTATATAGCCACACGCCGCACTCGAAATGGTGGACGAGAGAACGATAATCCAAGTTAATTGTTCCGCAGACTGCAAATAAATCATCGCAAACGAAACTTTTTGCGTGTATAAAACCCGGCGTATATTCGTAAATTTTAACGCCGTCCCGTACAAGAGGCTCGTAATTAGATCGGGTCATGAGCCAAATGAGCTTTTTGTCAGGAATCCCCGGAGTTATGATACGCACATCCACACCTTTTTTAGCCGCCGTCCGAAGTGCGTCCAGCATAGCAAAATCACATATCAAATAAGGCGTTGTGACATAGACATATTTCTTTGCGGCGCTAATCATATTCAGATATACGTTTCTGCCGATACTGTCAGGGTAAAGCGTTTCCGAGCCGTCTCCGTAGGGGATCACCGCTCCGCTGTTTTTATATACAAACGGACGGACATTTAGATATGGCCCGCATTCAAGCAAGGTTTTGTTTTGCATGTTCCATGAAGATAGAAATAGCATCGTCAGATTTTTAACTGCCTCGCCTTCGATTTTTACGGCAGTATCCTTCCAATGCCCGTGCTTTTCATAAGCGTTTATGTATTCGTCGGCCAGATTGATGCCGCCGGTGAAGCCAACTATGCCGTCGATTACCGTGATTTTTCGATGATCCCGGTTATTGTGTATTTGCGACAGAACCGGCTTGAACCGATTGGATGGGATACATTGTATGCCCTCACTCGTCAGTTCCCTGTAATAATGCTGCGGGAGAGTAGTCATACAGCCGAAATCATCATAAATAACATTTACCCGAACGCCATGTTTTACTTTCCCGGCCAAAATATCGTGAATAGAATCCCACATGATTCCTTTTTCAATAATGAAATACTCCATAAAAATGAAGTGTTCCGCTTTATCGAGCGCATCCAACAGAGCGGCGAAAAAATCTTCACCAACTCGGTAATATGTGACCTTGGAACGATCACGGTAAGGCATGTCCGCCGCGCGGTATATATAATTGGCTTGCAAATAAGCATCCATGTTTTGTTCTTGCAACAACTCTATGGCGGTGTTTTGCTGTTGATAGGGAGACAATATTTCGGCGGCATTATCAAATGACTTTTTTAGCTTTTTAGCCTGCTCGTTGCCATTGAATAGAATAAAGATATAAGCGCCCATGATAGGAAACATCAGAATCAAAATCAGCCACGGCAGCTTGAATTCCGGTATTTCCTCACGGTTAATGACATACAGAAGCACACAAAAATTAAAAATATAACTTAGTACCAGTATCACGGGGCTGAACATATTCAAAATGATGAACACAGCCAAAAGTTGTACAAATTCCAGAAATATAACGAATGCCACAATAAAAAATCTGGATGTTACTATTTTGAGTATCTTTTTCATATCTTTTACGCTCCTATTGATACAGACGCGCTTATTATCATGTTCAGTTTGAAAATTATCTGCTTGATGGCGTTATTCTAACACTCGAACATTTATGAACTGTTTAAGTTGTGTTTGAGAATTGTTAATCACATTTCACATACAAAAACCGGTGCGTGTTGTGTACACACTCCGGTTTTCTATTCGGCTTTGAAGCCGTGAACAGGTTCTAATAAAAAGTCTAATTGGCGAGAAGCCTATCCATTGTTTCTTCATCCAGAGAAAAGCACTCCATCATCTTTTTCTTAATAGCTTCATCATCCACGCCATCTTTACGCATGACTTCGATTGATTTTATGACAATGCCCTCCCTTAAACTATTTTTGATCGTATCATGCTGCATATTATCATATTCCTCCTCTACAACTGTGGTAGGTGGGGTAATACTTGTATCCGGTTCAATTATAGCAGGCGGGGAAATCATCGTAGTCGGCGGGGGAACAACAGGCGCTATCGCGCCACATACTAAAACCAGGACCACCGAACCGATTAGCGAGCATAGTATGACTAACGAAACCACAACTTACCTCCTCTAGCAGGTATCACGTGTACTTTTGCTATTGTCTGTTTTGCGAACCGTTCAAACCATTCGACGCGTTGCCATACGATACATTGCTATTTGCCTGCGTTATTGAGGCGTTGGGGTATGCTTTTAATAAAGTCTATTGCCTTTTCCCCAAATACGAGCCGTATTAGCCCCATTAAAAGCCCTACTATCACGGTTGTCCCCACAATAGACAATATCATAATAAGTGGAACCATAATTAAAGTAGGTATTCCCGAAGCAATTTCAGAAAGAACCGTTAAAAGCCAAATCAATATCACTACCTCCCTCGCTCGTCCCGGTTTTGACGCCGCCGCCATTTCCCCCCAAAGCAAAGCGCCTTATTAACCGTATTATCCCTACCGTTCCGCCAAGCACGCATGCCATGACAAGCGGTACCATGAAGATATTCGTCCAGCTCATTCTCTTTACTCCTCCCTAAAAAATTGATTTACTTATTCCTGTTATTGAAGCGGCTTATCCCCTTTATCATGCCTATTGTTCCAATAGTCGCACAAGCCATGACTACTGGTACTATAAAAAGATTCGTCAGTAACCCCATACCTTTCCACCACCTTTCCAAGGATATGGGAACACATACATTCCGTTAACATTTAGAAACAAAAAATTCATGTGTTGATTTTATCTCTCGTGTATAGTATACTGCTTTTCAGGCAAACAACAACCGTCAATGTTTTGTATTGTGGTAGTTAATCAACAAAAACAGAAAAACCGTTGAGTAAATTTCAAAGATTTTCAATCTGTATAAGGATGTGAGTTTTAATGATTTCAGACGCGAGAGTGCGGTATACAAAAATGGTCATAAAAAATAGCTTCATAAAGCTGCTTAAAAAACAGCCTGTCAATAAAATAACCGTTAAAGACGTTTGCGAGTTGGCGGAAATAAACCGCGCCACGTTTTATAAGCACTACACGGATTGTTTCGACCTACTAAAGCAAATTGAGGATGAAATGATATCCGAACTGCGGCAGCTCGTACAGGAGTCGCAGTATATAGACAACGCGGATATGTTCAAGAAAATATTCAGCAGGATAAAAGAGGCCGGGGATTTATACATCACAATTACTTCGGAACGCGGTGACAGTACATTCCCGAACCGTATTCTGAATCTATGCTATGAACAGGCCAATCCTTCTATTGAAAGCCAATTCCCTAATATGACTAAAACGAAACAGGAATGGATTTATTATTTTTCAGCCAGCGGGTGCAGCGGGGTCTTAAACCACTGGATAAATACCGGTATGAAAGAGGACGCTTCTGAACTCTCCAAATTTATTAGTGATTTACTAAATAGAATAAGCAACGGATTTATTCAGACCGCTTAACTTGCGACATCCTAATTTTACCAAAGGATATTCGGATTAATCTTTGCCATATGCCGCCGCGTCGAAAGCGAAAATATGTAATACATTGTTTTTTTCCGCAAGGCGTTTTTCGAAATACAGAACCAACGCGCCTAAACCGTAAACTGCGGTTTCCTACTCAAGTTTGGTAAGAGACAGAATACTTTTTTCAATATTAGTTGCGTGCGCTACCAATTTATAGTATAATCATTCAGACGAGGTGAAAGAAACATGAATAGTGATTTTGCAAAAATAGGTCGCAGTATTTCTATAATAGACCGCCTGATGAAGATGTATTATGAAAAAGGACTGGCGGAATATGATATTGGTTGGGGGCAGCAATTTTATTTGGAGTATATATTTGAAAACCCCGGAGTGTCCCCGCAATTTTTGGCGCAACACTTTCATGTGGATAAAGCGACAATAACAAAGGTCATTAAATATTTACATAAAATAAATTACATAACAATAAAAACGGATGAGGATGACAAGCGGATAAAGCATTTATATTCAACCGCGACGGCCGAACCGGCTGTAAAGCAAATAAAGGCATTGCATCAAAAGTTTTACATGCATTTAATGGAGGGCGTTTTAGAAACCGATGTAGAAAAAACAGAAAACCACCTTGATAAAATGATACAGAATTTAAGTCGTCATGTCTGGCATCGTATGAATATAGATAACGGAACATAAAAGACTTCTTGTCTTTTTTTATATCTTAGATCTATTTGTGAGGAGAGTAAAATTACATGTTATCCAAACTACAAAGAACTTGGATTCTTATCATACTGATGATGGGAACTTTTATCGTTGCAATGACGGTAACTGTTACCAACACCATGCTGCCGGCGATTATAAAAAGTTATCAAATTACGGCAACTACCGCCCAATGGCTAACAAGCGGCGCAACATTGGTTTCCGGTATAATGATTCCAATAGCCGCTTATTTTATCAAGCGTTTCCAGAGTAAAACCTATTTCCTTTCGGCAATGATTATTTTTTCCTTTGGCGCTCTGCTTGACTCTATAGCTCCCAATTTTACGGTTTTGCTTGTGGGAAGGCTAATACAGGCTGTTGGATGCGGTATGCTTATGCCTTTTGCACAAATCGTGCTTATGACAATTTACCCTAAAGAAAACCACGGTTTTGTAATGGCAATTTATGCTTTGGGTAGCACCTTCGCTCCTGTTATTGCGCCTTCATTAGCGGGATTAGTAATAGACAGTCTTGGGTGGCAGTCTATGTTTACAATTTTGCTTATTATTGGACTTATAATCATAGTTTTGGGATTTGCTTTTATGAAAAATGTTACAGAAACATATAAAGGGCGTTTCCCATTGTTGGCTGCTATACTCTCGTCCGTTGGTTTTTGTGCCTTGCTTATCGGTTTAGGTAACTTATCCACCGCTTCTATTTTGAGCATGGAAACAGGCGGCGCATTGGTAATAGGTCTGGCGTCGTTGGGGTTATTTGTCTATACACAGTTACGCTCCGAGATTATTTTATTAAATCTACAGATTTTCCGCTATCAATTGTTTCGAACAGCGGTGTATATGAGTGTCGTTATGTATTTAGTTTGTATGGGAAACGGAGTCCTCCTGCCAATATTCACACAATCAGTATTGGGACATTCTGCTACCGTTTACGCGCTTGTTACATTGCCGGGCGCATTTGTTATGGCTGTCGTTACGGTTTTTTCGGGCAGAATTTATGACAAACTCGGGTCAAAGCCGCTTATGATATGCGGAATATTTATGTTGACTCTCGGCAGTATCCTCGGAATCATGTTCCATCAGAATAACGGGCTATTGCACATAGGCATTGTTTCGTGTCTCCTGTCAGCCGGAACCGGATTTTTAAATACGCCGGCGACAACTATGGGACTCAGCGATTTAGAGGGCAAAAACAGGGTGGACGGAAGCTCTATTTTTAATACTCTTAGGCAAATATCAAGTTCCATTGCTTCAACCTTTGCTATTGTTGCGTACACAATTATTTCCTCAAAACAAGGCAACAATATTTCAGGCATAAAAGGGACATACATATTTTATCTAGGCTTTAGCGTACTTGCGGCTATAATAGCTTTTAATTTTTTAAGAAATTATAATAAAGTGCATATCACTACGTCTGACGGCGAAAAGTAGCACTATCGAGAGCTATAAGCATAACTTCATCACTGACGATATTTGGAATACATCAGTCTCGGCTGTCGTTTATATTGCATCGTACAACGCACTTCACAGTTTTTCCGGCTGGACAGTTTTAAAGTGCGTTGACCATGCCTATTCATGCGCAAGCTGATAAGAACGCCGTTCTAGCCGCGATCAGATTCCGCAATGTTCCGTTGTAATACAGGGTCAGCTCTTTCACTTGCATAAAATCGTCGGGCAGATATAGTGCGCTGTCCTTTTCCAGTTTAGCCGCTCTGGCGCACTCTAATACCTCGGAAACAAATTGGGAACAGAAATAACGGTTTTCGCGCTTAAACGAAATGTGCAAGATGCAAAGCAAAAGACCGATATAGCTGTATTTGTATTCTTTTGATTGTCCAACATGATATTCTAAAGTTTGGCTTATTTTCTCGTATACCCCGGCGGAAACCTTCAAGCGATATAATCTACAAGGCACTTCTTTCCCTTTGAAGGTAGGGTGCTTGTACGGTTCTTCTAATCGAAACCCCTTTGTAACGAGGCTGTAGAAGATTTCTGTGGAATCGCCCATGCCAATAGACGCATGAGTAAAGCAGCAGCCTATTGCAAGCTGCATCAGCTTCGATGTTTTATCGGGATAACTTGTCAGTAAAATATCAATGTATTTATAGTCATCGCCGCATATAAGGCTCTGAATATCAGTTGGAGCATGGTGCAGCGAATTTAATTCTGAAAGCGTTGTCATAGTAATCCTCCGTTTGAAATATCAGCTTATTCAGAAAAGAGGATATTTACCTCTTTATTTTAGTTATGCAAGTATGATGTAAAACAGGATACAGAAATAGTGAATCACGCTTCCGGCAAGGACAAACAAATGCCATATACCGTGCATATGCTTTATATGCTTGAGCTTGTAGAAGATAACGCCAATCATGTAACAGAGGCCGCCGATAATCAGAAGTTCTGACCCGGCAGTACCAAGCCCCGCAATGATATTGCGAATATCCAGCATAATAGCCCAGCCCATCAGAAGATAAAGAATCAGGCCAAATCGCTTGAAACGGTGAATGTCCACCACATTGAGTACAACACCGACAATTGCCGCAATCCAGATGGCGGCAAACAGGAACAGCCCTCGGCGGGAGCCACTGAGCAACACAAGAATCAATGGGGCATAGCAGCCCGCAATCAATATATAAATGCTTGCGTGATCCAGCACCTGTAGAATACGTTTGGCCTGTGGGAATGAAACCGCGTGGTACAGCGTACTCATCGTGTACATTAAAATCATGGAAAGACCATAGATAGCGGAAGAAACCATCGCCACCCGGTCTTGAGCCAAAACCATCATCACCACACAGCCCGCGATAGCCAGCAGGGAACCAGTTCCGTGTGTGACGGCGTTAAATACTTCTTCGCTCTTTGAGTACGGATATTTGCATACCGGGTCCATAGTCATTCCTCTTTCTTTTTTTGCCCAACAGGCACAGACCGATCGCGCGTGGCCCCGAATTGATTGTAATCGCAGCCCCCAACTTACAGTGCAGAACCTTTCGACCTAGTTCCCGCTCCACCAAAGCTTTCAGCTCATGGCCGTATTCATCCACCGCCGCACTGGCTGTGACCACAATATCTTCGGCGTTTACACGCCGCTCACGGTAAACTTCGGCCAATCTTTGGGTCGCATTCTTATCTCCCCGTACCTTTTCAACGACTTTCGTGGCGCCGTCGATCATCGCGATTATCGGCCGCATCCCCAGCACATCCCCGACAAATGCCGCGGCGGCTGAAATGCGGCCGGACTTTTTTGCGTACTCCAATGAGTAGCAGACCAGATAAATCTCCACTCGGCTGAAAAAGTCGTACAGGTATTCCAAAATTTCCTCCACTGATTTGCCCCGCTGTGCCATAGAGGCGGCTCGCACGGTCGGATACCCGTAAGCCAGCGAATAGGTCATACTGTCAATCAAATGGATTGAAAAATACCCGTCCGCTTCCGGCACATCGGTAAAAAACATCTCCATAGCAATATGGGCGGATTCATAGGTGCCTGATCCGTTCGAGTTCATGGTTATGACAATCACATCGGTATAGCCCTCATTCCATGCTCTCACGTAGGCGTCAACAAAATCGCCGATTGGTACGCGGCTGGTCACCGGAGGTTCCTTTGCTCCTTCCAAGATCGGATAAAACTCCGTGATGGAAAAGCTTTTCCGCTCCACATACCCCTTGCCGTCTACAACAATCGGCACGCCGACCATCTCAATACCGTATCGGTCTAAGTACCTGTCCGGGATATCGCTTGGCGTATCCACCACAAACTTAATTTTTTGCATACGGCATTCCTTTCGACTTCTGATTAAGTGCTCCCGCAGTCAATAAATAATCGCTGCGGCAACTCTCATCGTATTCCTCTGTGATGGTTTGCATCAGTTCATGGACGGACATAATCCGCTCCGCCCGGTACGCGTTTTGTCCGGCAAACGCAAAACCGTGTTCCATTCTGCCTTTCTTTGCGTTCAGCAGAGCCAGCGCAATGCAATATGGGCTTTTGGCCGCGTCGCTTGTTCTGATGCAATGATACGGGCAACTGACAGGATGCAGCGTCCCGCTTCCCAGAGATTCCAGAAATCCGTTACGGATAGCCCGACCCGGCAGCCCCACCGGACTATCGATAATCATAATGTCCTCTTCACTGCAATTCAGGTAGCTTTCCTTGAATTCCACGGCGACATCGTATACCGTGGTTGTCACAAAGCGTGTTCCCATCTGTACGCCCGCGGCTCCCAGTTTCAGAAAATCGTAGATGTCGCCGCCCGTGTAGATACCACCTGCGGCAATCACCGGGATTGTCTTTCCATATGACGTTTCGTATATCTGAACCGTTTCGATCACTTGGGGAATAATGCTCTCCAGCGAGTAATCGGCGTCGTTCAACTGTTCTTTCTTGAATCCGAGATGCCCTCCTGCCAGCGGCCCTTCCACCACAAAGGCGTCAGGAATATATCGATATTTGGATGTCCAGCGCTTGAGTATCGTGGCCGCGGCTCTGGCGGAGGATACGATGGGTACCAGCTTTGTTTTCGCGCCCTCGATCAAATATTTGGGAAGGTCGAGCGGCAGCCCTGCCCCCGCGAAGATCAAGTCGATTTTTTCCTCGATGGCCGCTTTCGCCATATCGGTAAAATTGGAGGTAGCGACCATGATATTGACGCCAAGAATACCGTTTGTCAGTTCTCTTGCTTTCCGTATTTCGCCTTTCAACGTTTGAATACTGATGCCGATAGGATCAGCCCTGTATCCGGGGACGTCAACCCCCATGCCTGCCGATGACAGGACGCCTATCCCGCCTTCATTCGCGACAGCGGAAGCCAGACAAACGCCTGAAACGCCGACGCCCATACCTCCCTGAATGATTGGCAGCCGCGCCGCCAAATCGCCTATTTTCAATGCAGGCATGAAACCCATTGGATTTTTCATCTCCATTTCTTCTGATATACTGATTCGTTTTTGATTACACGGGAACAGCCTCCCTGCCGACAGGCATGTATGCAGTTCCCACTTAAATATCTTTCAGCTTAATAGCGCGGTTGCCTAATACCCCACATAACCCTGTCCAGATCAAACTACCGATAATTATAGTTGCAAACACAGAACGGCTAAAAACAAGATTAGCCTGACCGGAAAGGCCGGATATTGTATACTTTCCAATATCTGAGATCAAACTCAGTCCAAGGTAGTCTCCGGCTATGGATAGAATCATAGGCAGAACACCCATTGCTACAACAGCGGCTACTATAACGCCGACAACTGATTTACGAGTCGTAAGACACGCCAGCAGAATAAGAGCGGCAAAGGCAAAAATTATGAATATCTTTTCGATAAAGAACAAAACCAGACCGCCGGCGCCGCCCGGTAAAGCCACGCTGCTCCCGCATATTGCAAGCAAAAGAGCTGACGCCAGCATATAAACGGTAATCATAATGGTTCCTGTTACCGTTAATGAAAGCAGCTTGCCGCCAAAATAGCGAATTGGATTTGCGTGGCGGGTAAAGATATTTTTCGCAAAGCCGCTGGAGAAATCGCCGCATATGTGCAGGGCAAAGAGGATGCCTATGATGATAAAAGCCATGCCGATGCCCATCATGCTGCCCATCATATCTATGCTGCCGCCTTCGCCGCTTCCCATCACGGCTGCGAAGCTTGGTACGACGTCAAAAATAACCATAGTACCTGTTATAAGGTTCATAAAAACAATACAGAAGAAAAAAGCTTTGGAGCGGAGCATACGCCGTATGTCCATTTTGAAAACATTAAGCAACTTGAACGCCTCCCATCAGTCTTAGGAAATATTCTTCCAAGTCCTGCTGATGCAAATAGATTTCATCTACCGCGAATCCACCGCGCCAAAGCAGCTCGTTCACATCTCTGCTGTTTTTTATACCAAATACGCGCAGGCCATCTTCGTGTACCGAACACTCGGACGGGTTCATCTTCTCTTCGATTAGCAGCCGCGCCTTTTCGCTGTCGTCTACCTTTATTTGAAGGTAATCGCGGCTTCGCTCGGACAACTCCGCCGCGCTGATCTGCTGGATCAACTGGCCGTCGTGAATAATACCGTAATGGGTTGCCACGCGGCTCAGTTCTCCAAGGATGTGCGAGCTGATGAAAATGGTAACGCCCATTTCCCGATTCAGGCGCTCAAAGACTTCACGCATCTCAATAATGCCTTGAGGGTCTAATCCGTTGATCGGTTCATCTAAAACCAGCAGCTTGGGAGAACCCATCATAGCGAGCGCAACGCCCAAACGCTGCCTCATTCCCAGGGAGAGATGTTTGGATTTCTTTTTCGCGGCTTCCTTTAGCTCTACCATCTCCAGACTTTTCATTGCTTGGTCTTTTGGGTTTTTGATTCCGATGCTCAGACCTTGAAGTACAAGATTTTCATATGCGGACAGGTCGGAGAATAGCGCGGGCTGTTCAATCAGCACACCTATCTGCTCACGCACATCCTGCGCCCCGACAGGCTTCCCAAACAATGTGACGGAGCCGGAGGTCGGGTGGGCAAGACCGCAAACCATCTTTTGAGTTGTTGTTTTCCCCGCTCCGTTTCGTCCGATAAAACCGTAAATGGCTCCCTCCGGGACAACGAGATCGATGTTATCAACAGCCTTTTTCGTTCCATAGCTCTTACTTAGAGCCTTTGTAGATATAGCTTCCATAATATCCTCCTTTATCGGCTTTTTTTGTGGTACTTATTGTGGATGATGACGCCGGCTATTCCCGCGCCGATGGCAGCCAGTACAGCCGCCGTTATGGCAATTGATTTTTTCATACTCATGCTCCTTTTTATTTTATTAAACTACAATCATTTTTTCTGCTTCTCACTATTTCAATCCTTTAATCACAGGCATTAAAGAAAGCAGCGCCACGATTCCGAGAAGCCCGATAACTATACCTAGAACCATATTGCTCCACACCATTACATTGCACATCCCGACGCCAAGCAATAGCGCGCCAACGACGCCGAGAGCAACGGTTCCGATTGATTTAGCGTTGAGCTGTATAGCCGGTTTGCCTTCCATCTTGCGGCGAACGATCAGCAAGGCGATAAGTCCGATAAGCCCGACGCAAGCCACAACAATGCCCTGCGTGAAGGCATTCCATTCCGGCAGCAGGCACATGCACATACCGACAGCAAACAGGATTCCTCCGATGGTTCCCATGATCATTGACACAAAGTTTTTCATTAACATTTGAACAGCCTCCTCAATTTTTTTAATGATTTCTCATTCGATGTCCGTATTCTACCGGAGGGATGTTTATGAATTGTTGGTGTTTTGTTGGAGAAATGTTAATTCAATAATTATTGCTAAAATTATTTTCTTTAGCCATAGGTCAGTCTCAGGTGCCAGCGCAATATAAGCTGGATGAGCGGATTGGTCGATAACCTGAAAGAACAAGATAAATAAAGTGGAAAGATGTTTAACCTGACTAAACGCCTTTCCGTATTTTTAGTTGTACATTTTACCACTTTTTCCTTTTCTTTTCAGCAAAGAAGGCCACCAGAAGGTGGCCTTTTTTGACAGGCTGAATGGTTTCCAGAATTATAGAAACCTTTTTAAAATCTTTCTGAGAACCTCTAATTGTTATCTAAATTCTCCGCCAAAATAACAGGCACCGGATATATTTTCAGTTTCCCGTGTCAATACCTTTTCAACTTTCATTCCACTGTCGGACTGGAGCATTAGAACGGTAACCGCCTGTTACGCCGGGAAACTGCTCACCGAATGGGACAGGGATACCTTCACGGCGTAGGTGAGTTTGTGAGTGATTGAAACCGCCATTAAAAAACTGGTTATTGCTTCCGATAATGGCAGGGCGTCTTTCATTTCGCGCCGCGTTTCTAATCGCTTAATTGTTTTCCGAGATATGCGGCGATTGTTTCAACAAATAAAAGTAAGGTGTGCTAAAAAAGAAAAGGCCGTCGGAAATCCGACAGCCTTTTCGCTTATTATTCTTTTATCTTACGCAGCCAACTTTTTTGATGATTCCAACCTCCGCGCCTTGATCTGAAGTTCCTGTGAGAACATGCGAAGCGTGGTAAACTCCGCGCCCAGTTCGTCAAGCTCTTTCTGTAAAAGCTCCTCATAGTGGCGCTTCTTTTCCTCCAGGCCCTCGATTTTGAGTATCCACCTGTTCATGATAGCGACACTCTGACAATCGCTGGCGATGAAGTGTTCCGCCCGTTCCTGATACGTCTCGATCTCTTTGCGGATATGTGCGTAAAACTCCGCCGCCATCTTGTCGCGCTGTTTTTGGTCGTCCAACACATACATGCTGTTCACGGTAAGCGGCGTTCCGTTGCGGTTATTCTGATTAAGAGCCTCCACGAAATCCTCGAAGATATCCACCTCGGTCATGTGTGTGCGCGGCACGAAATAGAGCCGTCCGTGAATGGAAATCTTAATAGCCTCCATGCTGTCCAGATAATCGAGAAGTATACCCTCGATCTGCTTGCGGCCGGCGCAGGTTTTGTAAATCTCGAACAAGGTTTCAGCCTGCGCGCAAAATTCGTAGGGGTCAACATGGGGGTCATATTCCACGTTGCCGTACCCGAAGCTGTTCGCCGTTCGGTCAAACTGGATGTTGGCGAGCTTGGTGTAGCGGTTGGTTTCCACGCCCAGGGTTTCTTTCACAAGCTCCCGGCTGATGGTATCGCCGTCCCGCTGATTGTCGCGGCAGAATACCTTGTAGATATGGCCGCCCTCCACAACGCGCTTGTAGATATCGCCGGTAGCGCTGCGAAAAGCGTCAACAGCGCCGGTTCTCGATGCGCCGGAATAAGGAACGCCCATTCCATTACAGATTTCCGTGAGCTTGTTTCTCTCGACCTGCACGTTGGAAAGGGAGAAATAGAGCAGTTTACCAAGCACCTCTCCGCTGTCGGATTTTACGGCCATTAAATCGCTCATGTTTTTTACTGACATAATAGTCATCCTCCTTAAAATTCACCTATGATTTATGTCGGTTCTTTCAAAAATCACGCTGCCGTTTCCTTTTCCTTCACGTGATTAACAAGCTCCGGCGCCGCAGCTCTGCCCATTTCGACCGCCCGCTCAAACTGCTTGGCTGAGTATCTGCTTGCTTCCATAAGGAGCTGGGATGAACCGGAAAACAGATTAAACGATACCAACCCGTTTTCGCGTTTGACGGGTGTAACGCGGAGATAGTACCCGCGCGGCGTTATCCCGCCCGATAAGTAATTGCGTCCGCCTTTGTTATAAGTAACCTCCACGTCGATATGCGTGCCATTGTTGAGTCCTTCGCAGGGGATGCTCTCGAGTAACCGTTTTTCCATGATAGTTTTCCTCCTCGTTTTTAAGGCTTTTTTTAATCTTTGTCGGATTTGAACTCGTCATACAGGCACATTAGAGATTCCCAGCCCCGCCCAATCATGTCAGATTTGAGCTGCTTTTCAGCAAACAACAGGAACTCCTCTTTTTCATCTTCGGACATATCATCGACCAAGCTGTTGCAAATATCTGC